>Ga0100402_1002487_pt1 | contig 20678 bp, 13 predicted proteins | sample CryGeyme20150102_FD_80419 | JGI IMG/M metagenome (GOLD analysis project Ga0100402, IMG submission 80419) | Groundwater microbial communities from Crystal Geyser aquifers in Utah, USA - Crystal Geyser metaG 2015-0102 | ecosystem: Environmental > Aquatic > Deep subsurface > Groundwater | place...
CCCTATCTCCAAGACTTGGATATATGAATCAAGGGGACCAAATTAAGCCCAGGTGGACTACGGCAGTTTACCTTGTCTCCTGTTAGGGACTATGATAGGACTCAGGAGTTAGGTCTTACTCTACTAGGTCGTGTGCCTAGCCTGCTCTGTATACACACCACTAGTTTGCTCCTACTATTATCATAATATTCAATAATATCTATTATGTCTACACATTTGCTTTTTACGCTGTAACCTCCCAGGTCTCATTTTTTTGGCAAGAACTTTAATAAGGGTACTAGCTAGCTACTAGTAGACTACAGGACAGCAGGACGAAGAACAGTACAGTTCTCCAGCAGTACTAGTATTAGTATCGTACCTGGTACTGTAGATGTCAATGAAGACATCACGATTACCTACCGGCGGTAGTTGCAGAGCATGCAATCTCAAATCAAACAGACCGAACCAAAACGAACAGCAACAAAGAATTCATACCGAAATTTTGTAGAGGAATAAACTCAACCACAACGCAGCGAACATGCGATCAAATGCAGCAGTCAACCTTATGACTTTCACAAAGCAAAGGCGGCAATTAGTTCTATATTCAACTGTATGCGCCTCGGCGGGTCTTGTCACCTGGTACCATTCCTCTGCCCGTTTAGAAGACAACAGGGCACTTGACAAAACCAAGTCAGAAAATGATACGAAAAACAATCCCATTGAAATTAATTTAATGGAAAAAATTGCTAACAAGACTTATTTGAATCCTACTCAGGCTATACTTAGAAAATCCAAACAATACCATCACTACGAGGCAAATCACAAACGCGCCATCGCTAGATCGTCGACTTCCACACAGCAGCGACCACCCGGGGTTCCTTCCACATTTCGATTGTTGGCCATTGATTTACCGGAAATGCGGACCGAGGCTTTCAAAAATGGGACTTGCCGGATTGCATTCGACAAAGTTTATCCGAACGGAGTGGCCCCTCCTAAATACCTGGAAGTGAACAGCATTACTACCAGTGGTATCAAAGAGGACAAAGGAGACAGTAAACGAGAAAAAAGACAGGGCAGCGTTGCAGTGGAGCAAAAAGCATTTGTGCGATCGATGATGCGATGTTATCATAGCACCAATGACAGCAACATTAGTCAGGCCAAAGTACTAGGGGTGGAGCTCATGGAAGCCAGCATTGCGAATTTGAATCCCCGCAATCTGCGTAAAACAAGACAGGTTGGAGCCTACCATTACGATCCTGGAAAATATTCAACATCCAACGGCGAGGCTAGCAATCGAAGTAGTAGCCGCCAGCAAGGTGGCGCTTCCAAGAACAAGCCGGAAGAAGAAGAATATCAACAAGTTCAAGAAGATGATGAATTGGAGGCTCCCTGGAATCAGTATGCTTGGAAGGAAGAAATAAAATTTAGAATATATGGACTTGTTCCTTTTGGCGATTCTTTGGAAGCAGCCTCGCGGTGGGAACGATATTTTACAGGTCATCGATACAAGCAAACAATATCTTCGGAGCGACCGCTTTGGGAACTGCTACTTCCTCCATTTCTACAAACGAACCCAGATGGTATCGACGGTGGAGGTTTCTCTTCTTTTTCTAGAATCAGTCAAGGCAACAACAATTGGGCGTCGAACAAACCGCATGCTGTCATTGCCAATGGAGCTGCCATTCAACGAGTTCCATCAGCCTTGAGAATGCTTCAACAGACGTGTCGAGAGGCCAATGTCCCGCTCTTTGTTATTAATGATTACCGAAAGTGGGGCGGCAACACACACGAATATTTTCAGCAGGCTCTTTTTGATATGCGATTTCTTGTGAAGGAGATCGTCATTTCGCAAGCCATGGAGCAACAATCAGGATTTTCCCGTGGACGATTAGTGGGACGATTGGAAAAGCAAATTGAGCATTTCGCCGAACAAGCCTGCAGTAATCGACAGAGAGGACAAGAAGCCATTCGAATAAGAAGATGGGATGAACTAGGTACAACAGCATTGGAAAAGCGGTTGATGGAACATGGCGTTTTGCGACGGGAAGAGAGTGGAACAGTATGCACTCCTGCCATGGTTGAAGTGGCTCGTCAGTGTGTCGCAGATGAGGAGGACAGGAAAGAATCGCGAGGAGTGCCTTTTGGGAGTGTGGATGCTGACGACGGCCAGATGGCGACACACAGTGTAAGCGATGAGTTTTCAAAGATCGAGAGAAAATAATAATAATACTGTAATAAAGATAAATAATAGGGTTAATAGCACGAGTTACTTACCGCCAGGCGCGCACAATGTGAACCCTATCGCCAAAGAAAAAACACTGATTTTTTCTTGTGTATGTATGTGTTGTCAGGAGTCAGGAGTCAGGAGTGTTTACTTTTTAATCAAGAAAGTCCACCCAGCTCCAGATAATCTACTATCTAAGTATAGAATCATCAGAAGAAATCTTACCATGGTCGATAAGAACGCTCTCATAGAGGCAGAGTTTCAACAGGAACATCGAGGAACACCCAAGAAAACCAAACGCAAGAGTTCAGGGAAGCCATCCGTCCTCGGCGTAGCTGGAAGCAAACTTGAAGATGCCTTTGAAACATTCCACTCAAACAAGGAGCTACAATCCGGATTAATTATCCTGTTTCAATCTCTTCTATGTGTTGGATTTCTTGTGATTGTGTATATCGCCATCTGTGGAGTTCCCAACGGGTTGAGAAGCAGTGGCAATCTCAAGGGAAGGCTCTTCCGAAAAGAACAATCAGTCTGCAAACTTGTAGCCAAGAGCAAAGATCTTCGAGACATCTCCCGGAGCGACCGAAGTAGCCCCTGTGCAGGTATGTGTTATCTAAAGAGACGGAATATACTGGTGCCTTGTGCCACTTCCTTTTCCAACGGTTGCAACACGTGTCAATATGACATGAATGGTGGTCTATCTTGTACCAAGAAAACCTGCAACATTGGTTGCTATCATGAGGGATTTTATTTTCGACCGGGTGATGTTGTGCCACGGGCGTCGGGGGACTCGTGTAATACGTGTAGATGCCAACAAGTCGACGCCTACCAGCAGGGCAATCAAAGATACGAAATCAGATGCACGAAAAAAAATTGCAAAACTTGTTGGCACCGAGGATCTGCCTACAAGTATGGCAAGTCTTGGACCGATCTGTGTCCTGCTAATAACAGCCAGTATGATGATGATGCCGTCAACAATGACGATGATGAAAGTAACAATGTGTACTATCAAAACGACGATGCCAACAACAATGACTACTATGATAGTGCCAGCAACGATGATGGGAATGCTGATGCCAACGATGATGACGATGACCATGTCGAAAACATTTGTACATGTTACTCGGATGGAAACGTCAATTGTACAAACGATTGGATAGCACTGGAGGAGGAAATGGCCACGAACAATGATGATTATGTTGTTTATGGGTGGGTTCAGAACGAGGAAACAGGAGAATGGATTTATAATCGAGATCCCAATGAAGCATACTATTACGACCAATGGAAGGTCGAACAGGGACAATACGGATATTATGAATATAAGAAGTATTATTCGCAGTACAGTCAACAACTTTACGAACAATACGGTGCACAATACGAAAGCAACGAAGAGAACTACGATCCGTATCCATATTATTGTCCTGATCAAAAGCATTGTGTTTGGGAAGGACGTGCCTACGGTTTGAACACGTGCTTCAAGAGCCGCGACGGGAAGAATCAATGTGCCTGTTTACCAAGCGGAAAGGTTGCATGCACCGTTTGCGAGCTATACTAAAGTTACTTACTGTACTCAAAAATACAAAATACATTTGACTTAACACTGTGGCTACGTTTGTGGGCTATTCATTTGATTTGAAAGCGCCTGTTTCAGGTCTTCTTATTTTCTTAAGCCGATAGAAAATTATCCGAAAATAGCATTGCTTGCTCTGACATTCACAGAAACGGCACACCGTGTTGTTGTTGTTGGCTAAAAGATCCCTTTGGCATGTGTATTGTTGACAAATCCTGCTCGTTTCAGACTGACATTATGTCGCTTAACTTGACAGGGGTCCAAATTCTTGCCATCCCAATTGGATACGACGCGTCCATTGCTATCGCGAGTCGACGTGCCAGCCTGACTCGCTTCCACCAGTCTACCATCTTTTGTTTGAACAAAGACACCTCCAATATTTCCTGCAGATGTTGATGTTCGTCTGATAGGTTTGGGAAGCGTAATACGCAACAAAGAAATTCGATCATTGGCTTGCTTCAAACGATCTTCTATCGATTCGGTATCCGCTAATGGTCGTTTAAAATTGGTCCGTAGCTCCATCACCGATTTTTTACGAGAAGATGAGGGCATTTGCTGACTCAATCTTAATAGAGTTCGATAGGCAATCTTTACGAATTGTTGCTGTGGAGTGGCCATGTTTGTTGATGTATTAAGAAAAGCTGTCGTATGATGTGGTTGCGAGGTTTGAGATGCTCTTCGCAAATAAATGAAGTAGGCCTAAGACTACAAGAGTTGATGAGCGTATGCTGGGACAAGTTTAGCTGCCTATACTTATTAGTGGTCTTTGATGAGCCTGGTATCTGTATTCTCGCTGATACTCGGAGCAGTGTATCTGGTATGTATTGTTGATTTGCTTTTTTGTTTACCGCAGTAGTCTAGTCTAATCTACAGTACCGCCAGCAGGCACTTAGACCCCCTCCTACTACTACTACTACTACTAGTACTACTACTCTACTACTACTCTAGCTAGCTAGTACCAGGTAGTCTACTAGAGTGGAATCATTAATTTTTTAGGGTATTTACTCGAGTACTATTTTCTTTACTCAAACGCGAATCGTGGTTGCAGACCCTACTCGTGACAAAATAATGACTGTCGATCGCCGGCACCAACGACTTGCAGGAATATGGCGTTTCCTTTTTTGGGAGGAGCACATCGGTTTTAGCAAGGCTTTTTGGAGGTACGCGACAGAGATGCGGTCAACTGAACGCAGAGCTTGATGCTGCTAAGCGTTCCTTGATCTGAATGGAAGCAGATGAATTGATATATCTCCAATTGAGTACACAACATAATTCTGCCATAAAATGCTGAGCAAAAATATGTAACCAAGGCAGCTTGGATGTGAAAGTTCATCTGAAAGAGTGGAATGAGGGTTTCAAATCTCTTCTGAAGGTGGATGTTCCCAGTGATGCCCACGTATGTTTGCAAGATGTATACTGGTATATGTTCGTGTATGGATACTTTCCGAGCTGGAGCAGCAGCCGCGGCCCAAATGGCGCTCTTCTGTCTAAAGGATATTTCTGACTTTACTGACAAGGTAGCCGCTGATAAATTCAAAGCTATCGATGTAAAGATGACGTAGTACAGGGCCCGCAGATTTGGCAGTCTTTTCCCTCTTTGGGGTGAACACTTGAATCCAAGTATTTTATCGAACATTTATTTGACCACTATACAAAGTAAACTCTGCAAGTAGACTACTGAAGCAAATCAGTGATGTTGATAAGCCATAATTGGATCAGAAGAAATACGATAAGTAAACGAACCACTTCGGAACACTTACAGGTTTGCTCAACTACTTTAAATACATACTACTGTACATAATTGTATTCCATATGCATGCCATGACAGAACCAGACACTCAAAAAGAATACATCCCTTATTCCACTGTGCAAAATCCAAGGGCATCGCAAATCTGGCACAGTTTCATAACGACACCAAATAGAGCAACAAAAAACATGCGCCTCAAGGGCGGAGAGTCCAAAGTTGATCGTCCAAGTGCCACTTCATCTAATTCCTTGACGTGTTCCTCCTTCATTTTCCATCCGAGGGCGCCAATCGAGTCCTTGGCTTGCTTGGAAGAGCGGCAGCCCAGCAGAGGCACGACTCCGTGGCAGATACACCAGTTGATGGCAACTTGGGCCATGTTTTTATGGTAATAACGAGAAATGTTTTTGATTTTCGTGCGCAGGGGCTGCAAATCCTCGAATTTTAAGCGTAGCATTTTAGCAGGGCGATTGCTGCTGTAGGTTTCTTTGCTCAATCCATCTGTAAGCAATCCTTGTCCGATGACGGAGAAGCCTACAATGGCCACATTCAATTCTTGGCACGTTGCTTGCATGCTTTGTAGGTTTTCGCTCTGATAGTCCAGCAAGGAAAAGTGCACCTGGTTGACCACGATGTCGACTCCATATTTTCTACCAGCAGCCACTGCTCGTCGTACCTGATCCGCATTGCAATTGCTCAATCCCATGGCGTCGATTAAACCCTTTGCCTTGCAATCCGCGCCACGCTCGATCCAATACTCCAAGGATCTCCAGTGAACTGGCGAGTGCAACAGATAGATATGAATTTTATCGGTTTGCAATCTCCGGCACGACGCCCGGACAGCTCGTTCCATGTCCCCAGCAAAAAATCCGCGCCATATCACAGGTAAAAATTTGGTCATGAGAACACTCTTTTCTGGCGATTTGAGACGACCCAAACGTTTCTCCGATGTGCCGCCTCCATAGCCCTCTGCCGTATCCCACAATGTGACTCCTGCGTTGGTAAAGTCTTGCACAATCGAGGCTGCCTCCTGTTCTGAAATGCATCCTTTGGCGTTCACTACCTTATCAATAGGAGTAGTTCCCCATTGTAGTGTACCAACAGCCAAAGGAACCTTCAAATGGAGCAATTCTTGGCTTGTCCTTTGCTCTACTTTAGCTGACATGCAAACCGTGGTTCTATGTCGATTAAGATTGCGTTTTAATTGGATTAAAGCTGGTTTCGTTGCTGGTTTTTTGTTCTTTTTATGACTATTCAATATAATAGAATTTAACTTTTACCAGAGCGATACGATTTTGCTCTCGCTCGAAATAACAAAAAACATACCCTAATTACTTCTGGTTCTTTGCGAATCTCTTGTTTTGGATCTTCGTGTTCTCGCGACATCACTATTTTAAGGTTTAGGTTGAAGACTACTATGACCAAAAGTACGACTCGTTGAAGCTGCAACTTTTTTGGTGCTGCCTACCGTACTCTCTAGTAGTATTAAGTAGACTACTTACTCTACGATAGCTAATCGGCAATACAAACCTCGGGCAGTAGTGTAAATCTGTCTGTACTAATCCGGAAAAACCAAATAGCTTGTTTTGTTGGCGCGGTATAACATGATACCTTTGGTCAAATGTGTGCTGGTCAAAATTTTCGAGAATTTTTTTGACTACATACATAATGCAAATTTACTTTGGCATTCAGTCTTTCAATTTGAAACGTCTTCATATCAGATCCTCCAAACAACCAGCACAAGAACATCACGCAGATCCTCACAAACAGCCAATCACAAACAGCCAATAATGGCACTACTAGTAGGTCTACTAACTAGAACCCTAACTACTACTAGTCGTCTACTGTAAATACATCAATCAACATTGCTTGCATGATGACACGAATCGGGCATTAAAAAGAATAAACGTACGTAGACTCCTAATATACAATGGTGTGACTACTACTCAAAGAAACCACTGTTTTTTATGGATGCTACTAGAAGTGTTAACGAGGGTTGCTTGTTCCTCCTGGCTGACAAAATGCCTGCTGGAAACCATGACAGATACACAGCACTACTACACGACTAGTAGCTCTCCCAGTTGCTGCGCACCAATTTTAAGAATCGTCATTGCTTTTAAGCAGCCCCGGCGCCTGGCTGCATAGGAAATGAGTAACTCAAATACTTTTTCACATCATGTAGATGCAAATTCTCTCTTTGTACTTACACTGCAGTGGGAGCAATGTACTACTTTTGCTACACAGCCAAGAAGCTGCACAGCAACACCACTGTCAAAGTTGTTTGCTTCCTGCACACATGATAGTGGTGGCGGTGCTGAATCCCTTGTCATCATGGTAAGTAATCATTGAAATTTCATGATTAAAAAGTATCATAAACAAGGCTCTCTTCATCTATCATCATGCATCTACGTGCTCTTTACTACTACTACTTACTTATCTTACTACTCTACTACTTAGCAATAGAAAAAATATTTTTTCCGAAAGAAAAGAGGAACTAAAATCTCACCATAAAAAACCAATTCAAAACTCATATAAGCTATTTAACACTTCCAGTACAATAGTGCACTAGCCGCTCGTAGAAGAAGCAAGCAAATAGGACGAGATGTGGATGTTGGCAGGAAGAAGCAATATCTCAGGCATTTAGTATTGTTCTAAGAAAATTCAACACTATTTTAGAACTGGCAGTAGTAGTCTAGCCAATACAAGCGCAGCAATGACGTATTGACAAAGGAATGAAGCAATGACCAACAAAGCTTGCTGTCATGTTCTTGTGCTATGGCTCCTGAACCGTACGCCGCTACTGGCTGTGTTTTAGTCGCTATGCGCGCTTAAGAGAAGTCCATAATTCTTGCTGGCTGGTGTCATTTAATACTGTAATACATGAGGGAGATGACTTTACGCCAGTAGCAGTAGCAGACAGCAGTTTTTGGAACGCAAATTTGAGAGATGTTTCTAATTTTTCTAGCTTCCTTTGTAGTCTATTTGAATTTTCGTGGCAAATAGGTCCACGATATAGGAACTTGGGAGTTTGAAGTGGTTGGTGGTTGAGACATCCATGGGTCAATTTAGTTATGTGGGCGTGTTTTAGGTCTGCGTCCCTTAGCCAAGTCGAGCCACAGCAGAAGCTCTCGTTTTGTAGCAAAGTTCTCATTGTCGAGACAGTATTAATTGCTCATCAGCATAACTGAATAAAGGATTATATATGCCTGCATGAGCTGTCTAATAATGAGTACTTATTACGTATTAAGAGTGAAAGGCACACATATTATAATTTTCCAATTATTCAGGCAAAAAAAGTGCAACTTACTCGCAATTAACTTTAATGTTGGGCCGCTGCCAAGCAAGTGCATAAACTTTTTCTTATGCTGGGAAGTGAAACATTGATTGAATTTGCATATTGTCTCATGAAGCATGCCTTTCCTAGACGCTGCCCGATTGAAAACCATCATGGTAACCATTATTGCAGACATATTGCGCACAAACTTATTAGACTAAGATAATGACATGACCGGGTATTATACTGCAACAGTAAAAATATTAAGGAAACGCAAACGCAGCGCCAGCTGAGCCCTAAATTACACTATTGCTGCAATCATGTGCAGGTATATATAGATTGTTGAATCGAAAAATTTTAGGGCAAACACAGAGCCAGATTTCTTTTTTCATTTTCCATTAAGCAACAGATAACTAGTTAACCATTATATTTTGAATTCCCAAATTATTTTATTTTCTTCCCTGAGATGAGCAATATTAAAATCTTAAAAATAGACGATCAAAAAGTGCAAAGAAAAGAAGTTTAAAAAATTCCCGAGATGAGCAGTTTATGAGAGTATTATTTATTCACACATCCAAAGAGACCAAGAAAGCCTTAAATACATGCGAAACGAAATCGTGGTACAGTCCGCTAGCATAGACAACTGAAGTGTACCTTCGTGTGACAAAGGTTGTCCAGTATGCCTCTCGTGAGTGGAGATACGCAGTTATTTAGAAGCTTGTAACACTTATAAACAATTTTACTTTCACTGAATATACCCTCTTTGTCGTTGTTGTCCTTGTCGGCACTTCTTATGAAAATATCATTAGTATTTGGTTCTATTGCTTAACAATTTTGTGCACGCCACGATTACTATCGTAGTGATAAAAAGTAAAAAACGAAGAAGAATTGGAATAGTAAGTGTGATTTGTACCGACGGAGTACGATGGCAGTTCTGCGTACTCGTATTTTGGCTACATGATTTAGTTTTAATATGATCAAGGCATCTGTGAAACATTTACATCAGGTGCGCAAGTAAGCAACGGATGTCCAGTCTAATGGAGTTTGAAAAGACCTTACAAATAATGGACGGCCCCTTCTCGGCTCAAGCTTTGCAATTGTAACAGCCGATGCTATCGATTCCAGATTCCGTGAAAGTTTGAGTACAGTCAGCTAGACAAAAAGGAAGATACTAGACTACTGCCGATCCAAAAAGTATTTAGATGATATGCCGTTCCGAGCGCGTAATCTAATATGCATTACCACTCTATGCTTCCTCTCTTTGCGTCCATTCATGCTGAGCAAATTATTCAGGTTTATGCAGTCGAGACAGACCTAAGGTGAATCAATACTTCAATTGCGGCTGTTTTAATAGAATCAATATACATAGCCACTGAGAAAAGGAATTCGAAGCGCGATAACGCATAAATAGCGCATAGGTAAAAAAACCTTCTTAAAAAAAAACATCCTTTTTGTCTTTCTACGACAGGCAAGTTTAAGATGTTTTTCTACTGGCAGCCTGCATGACTGCGTTCTCCCTAAATATTACTGCTTTCCCATAGTAGGCATAATCACACTACCAAGATCAGTTGCTGCGTCAATGGGCCAATTTGTAGTGACAGTCTTGAGTTGTGTAAAGAATTGAATGCCTGACTTTCCGTAGAAGTTCATGTCTCCCCGGATGCTAGCCTTGTTGCCTGTAAAGGAAAACATGGGCAATGGAACAGGGATGGGGACATTGATGCCTACCTGACCGGCAGCAATTTCGTGCGTGAACTTGCGGGCTGCAGCACCGCTCGAGGTAAAGAGTGAAACGCCATTACCATAACGGTTGCGATTGATGAGCTGAATGGCGTCTTCCAATGAGTCAACGGGTTCACAGCAAGTCAGGACAGGACCAAAGATTTCCTCCTTGTAAGCCACATTGTCCGTAGAAACATTTGACAAAACCGTGGGATGGACGAAGTTTCCATTGGGGTATCCCTCTACCCTCTTGCCATAGGATCTTCCATCAAGGGGTGCATCCGCACCTTCTTGAATAGCTTGATCAATAATCCTATAGACTCGTTCCTGTGACACTGGCGTGATCAAAGGCCCCACGTCCACACCGGCATTAAATCCGCATCCTAAATTCAAATGCCTTGTTTCTCCTACAATATCGTCAATCCATTCTTGAGTTTTTCCCACGCATACTAATGTGCTCAGTGCCATACATCTCTGACCGGCAGCTCCAAATGCGGCTCCAACGATGGCTTTCACAGACTTTTCGCGACTTGCATCAGGTAATAAAACTGCATGATTTTTTGCGCCCAGATTAGCTTGCACGCGCTTTCCGTGTCGCGATCCTTCCTCGTGAATGTACTCTCCGGCAGCATTGGATCCTACAAACGAAATGGCCCTAACAGTTGGATGGCGGCACAGGTTGTCAACAATTGGTTTACCTCCGTGGATCACTGACAGGACTCCTTTAGGAAGCCCTGCTTGAGTAGCCAGATCTACAAGCAACATAGATGCACCAGGAGTCTTTTCACTCGGTTTCAACACAAAGGAATTGCCTGCCGTAACGGCATAAGGAAACATCCAAAGGGGAACCATAGCGGGGAAATTAAATGGGGCTACAGAGTAGTGAAGTAGAAAGATCAGGAGGTTAAGCATCACAAACAAAGCAAAACGTCACTGCCGCTCACTCCAAGCTTACCAATTCCTGCACAAACTCCTAAAGGCTCTCGGTATGAAACGCAATCCATCGAGGTAGAGATTCCAGCCATGGAGTCTCCCATCAAGTAAGGCGCTATTTGGCAGGTTGATTCGACCATTTCCAACCCCCGAAAGACATCACCCTTGGCATCTGCAATAGTTTTTCCATTTTCAAGAGTAATCAATCCTGCAAGTTCATTCACGTGGTCACGGATCAATCTCTGAAGTTCCAACATGACCCTCTGACGTTGTTGAATGGGAACCACTTTCCATTCTTCAAAAGCTGATTGGGCAATCTGCATTGTCATTTCGAAATCTGCATCGGACGTATCGGGAGTCTTCCCAATTTCTTCGTTCGTAGCAGGATTGATCACGATATGAAATGAAGAAGGAGACGAGGCCGCAATAAATTCGCCCTTCAAATAATTTTTGTAAACACCCGTTGATGGATCTAACCAAAACTTGTGGGAAAGAGCCGTGGCAGATTCAGCTGTGGGAGGGGCAATACTCGCAAACGCTTGTGTAGAGCCAAAGGCAGCAGCATTCCGACGCAAGGAACCGGAGAAAGATTGCCGCAGCACAAGCATTGGAGAAAGAATATTCATTTTCGTCCGTTTCTTTTAATTCTAAAAAAGAGGGAATGCTTTGTAGTGAGTATAAAAGGAAGTGTTGGTTAGAAAAGAGAGTGTGTGACACGCGAGAATTCTGTAAATTCAAATATGAATAGCTTTGAATTATGGCTTCTCTCTCCTGCTGTTGTGATCAAAAATCAAAGTGACTTCTGAAAGGTAGACATCAAAGAACGAAGCGAGAGCGAAGACTCTGCATGATCCCGCGAATTCGGTTGATTCAAGGATACTTCAATCTTGTTAGACACCCAGTCATGGATGACATCCTAAAGAATTACTGTACTGAGAGTAATTCATAGCCTGTTTTCAGTTTGCTTAGTACGTTATTGCATTCCCACTAATATGGTAAAAATAATAATAGCATCTGCATCAGCATCTGCATCACGGTCAACCCATAGGCCCATTTCAACATTTTGGGTCAGTTGGATCCTCGCTGCTTCGAAAATTGGCAAGTTTTTGTCAATGACTGACTGAAGCAGCAGCATGCAGTCCTGCGGCAGCGAAGGCTGTTGCAATCACGAGGATGTTGAAATGATTTGAGTGATTAAAAACGAATCAATTGGGGCAAATCGAGTGCTTCTTGATTTTATAAACACAGAAACTAATCGGAAATAATAATAATCGTGAGAAGGAGAACATCTCTAAAGATGATACTAGCACTCGCAGACCACACGGAAAGCAATGCGTGTACGCTGCAAGTCCCCCGCAAAAATTGTCGAAGGTCGATAAGATCAAAGAACATTTTCGATGTCGAGATGGCACCTAAAATGCAGTATCCACGGTTTTCCTCCAAAATTTTATTATCCACCAGCCTTCTCGCCCTCCAATTGAAAGCAGATATGATATTACTAAAAAAATTACCCGCAGAATTGCTCGAAATAAACGTCACCTTACCGGTCTGAGTAAAGACATAACCGGCAACACTAGCTATACTACCAACAAAAAGAACAAATGCGACCACTGTCACAAAAGAACAACTCCACTAAAATATTGCTTTTTTAAGTTGCCACGCTATCAACAGATTGTGGCAGGAATTGATAACGAAATTAATTTAGAAATGTAGGATACCTACTGTCGTGCGGGATACGGAACAGTGGGAGAGAGACATGGCGGTGTCCAGGACAGTAGGAGACATCATAATCATAAATACTCCTAGTGGAAACCGGCAAGAGGTAGACTCTAGCGTATTAGCGACTAGCTAGGTCCGGCACGGAATGTGGAAATAATGTGCGACGTAATTGGGTACTGTACCTGCAGTACTCATCGGTATCTTGTTTCTCCTCAGCTTTTTGCTATGGGATAGACAATAATGAAGATTTCTTTTCATGGAAATAAATCCAGCTGGGGAGACGACAAAGCTTTCCCGGCCTTTCATATTCTATTTTTCATTTGCTTTCATAATTTTTTGCTATATCTGATGATATTCTAGTAATATTATCACGCCATACTACTCAAGCTCGGAGAACGAATCAGGTATCAGGTTGTAATAGCAGCTTCACTCTTGCTCGTCGAGGAAGCAATACGATGATGTTGTGTTGTCCATGATATAAGGCTTGGTTTGACGGGAGAGCCCAGGAACACGCTTTTTCATTCTCATCGATAGGGATGACATTAACAAATCAGGAATAAGGCGAATATACATGGTTTTGGTGCACTTGTTGTTTGCATGTGATGGTGAATCCGCAAAAGCCGGTTGCACCTCTTCAAATCCTGATTTATTCATAGCGATTCCAGGCATTCGCACAGATGTATATCACCGACCATCAGGGCGTTTCACGAAATTGTAGAGGGAATGATTTATCAGCATCGTGTTGTGATTGTAATGGGCAGCATGCAGGATGAATGCGTTTTTTTTTTGCTCTGACCTCTGGCAGTGCCATTGTTTTTGGAGTTTCCAAAGGTGAGTCAGGCAGGAGCTGAAAAACTACCAGTGAACCAAGTAATCAACTAGAAATGACGATGCTCAAGCTCATCTCCATCAACGGAGATTCTTTACTTATGGCGCTCGTATGGATGGTCGGAGTCAAATACTGTCCTTGTGGGTCATATTGCAGCCACGGAAGATATTTTTGAGTTTATGATCACTGATCTTTTTGACGCGAACAAACACCGCGTGTTAGATCAGCCATGCATTATGCTGGAAAATTTATGTCAATTAAATTCTGATCTTTTTTTCGTCCATTATTTCTACTAACCTGCGACGATTTGAGTCTAGGAAAGTCCGAACAGGAAGACGAGGTAAGCATTGTATTGCATTTCGTTCTACTTGTTTATGCGATTTCCGAAGATGAGCACACAATAACATTTATACACATCTTTCGACCGACTGGAGCTTTACTGGCTTCGTGAGCGATTAATCTTTGTTCCAACATGTTCTGAGGACTTAATCATCGTTTACGTTTTAGTGCGCATTGATGCTTGCATTTTTTCTCAACTCGTTGGGCTCGTTTAGCTTCTTTCTACAGGTCAAAACCGAGGTAGAGATGGCGAGACAATGCAAAGTGGACTTGAATGCCCATGATCAACGGCGGCCGATATGGTTTTCGTTGTGTCCTCTACACAAAAGCGCACCTTCTTTTGATGAATAACCCAATTTTAGCTCAGTTCGAATGCCGCCAATGACCGACAAGGATTTAGTTCCAAGATTTGTATCTTTTCTTTGCTTTTGAGCGGGTCTTGGCTGTCTTGGGTCGTATTCGAAATCACGCTCGTACGGTCCTTTGCCGTGTACTTTTAGTTGTTCGTGCAAGTAGTCTAAAACGGAATTTCTTCTAATGATAGTCAACGATTGAATGTTAATGTATTCTTATTATTACTAGAGAAATCTTGCTTACACGACCTTAAAAAATTGTTGGTTCATGTTCACATATGAAGTAAATACAATCACTTACAGAGCAATCTTGTGTTCTTTTGCAAAGCTTTTGAGGCTGCTCACCAGCGTTGACAATGACTTGACAATTTCCTGAGAATCCTTTCCACCCACACGATCATGCTCCATATTGAACAGCTGGTAGATCATTGGCGTCATATCTCTCCAAGCGTAATCTAAAGCCGAGTCGATCATGTGGCACACCGTTGTGGCACAGTTCTCGTACTCCTCCTTGGCGACGGCAAGCTTCTCTTGATTGCGGACCAATTTCTCTTTGGTTTTTTTGTCCAACGGCTTTCCTTTATTTGCTTGCTTTTGAATTTGCATTTGTACCACTTTTTCTTCGTAATGCTTAACTGTCTTTTTCAACCCATCAGCCTTGGAAAGGCTCGACATGATGCGGGTTGTGACAATCATTTCCCATTCCTGGACATACTCAATGCAGTGCTCTTCAATGTTCTGAGCATATTTAACATTGAGAGCATTCATTTGTTGTCCTAAAGCACAATATGTCTTTTCACGTTTGGCAACGGTTTTAGCCCAGCTCTGGGGCGCGGCAGCTACAATAGGACTGACTTTACCAGCGGTATCTTGCAAAGGAGTGTCTGCGGTAAGGACCTCAATTCGATTCAATACCTTGCGGAGACAATAAAAGAATGAAGAGAGCAACACTTCAACGTTAAAATAAAGTCTTGAAGTTTGTATGAACAATGCACAAATAACGTACACAGAACATATTCTGCTTACCTCCAAGCGGTTGTTCTCCAACTGTACAACGGACGAGTGGTAGCTCTTGAGAGCATCAATAAATGGTTTGAACTGTTTGCAGAATGTTTGAAATTTTTCCCTGAGTGGTGCCAGCTCCTCAGCTCGATTCTTTTTGGTAGATTTATTTCCTGCTTTGGACAATCGTTCGGCCATGCCCTTGTTCTTCACATGCTCATAGGAAGAAATCGAAACCCTACTCTTGTTGCTGTTACTGTTGGCAGCAATTGATAAGGAAGCACCTGCGCTAGACGAAGCGGTCGAAGCCGAGGAAATGCTAATCGAGGAAACAGGGGGTTTGGAACGTTCATCAAAGGGTACAGAAACGGCGACACCTCTCTCGGCCTCACTTCGAGCGGGAGTTGTGGATTGAAAGATACGAACTTGCATTTTTCTGTCTATTATATGTGGATTTTGTACAAGTCAGAAGTGGACCGCAAACTATGAAGCTATATTCTGAATGATTGCTTTGGATAAGAGATGAGAGAGTCGTGATTTCCAGAGGATTGTTTGCCTCGTGAGGCGCGTTTGGTCTTACATGATCGAAAAAAATTATTTGACGAACTGTTCTCAGACCCAACGACTGACAAAGACATTTTTGAAAAAAGATGGTATTTTTAGGCTGGGTGGATTTACGAAGTCTGGCATTCCCCCTCGAGTGACGTGCGTAGGCAGGTGACTACAGCACAAAAACAAAAAACAAAAACTCCTTACATTCGAACACATGGCGAATGCCAGTACACAGAACTATGGTTAACGCACAACTCGCTCGTACGTGCTGCTGTCCATGCCACGACAAGAAGAGGAAAAAATATGCCAAGCAACTATTGAAAAAGTAAACAACAACCAGTACTAAACAGTACAAGATCAGAAGAGACAGATAATTTTTTGCCTTGATTTTGTTTAAGAGAAGCAAGCTTATTTGATAGCAAGCCAGTTCTAACTACCAGCCAGCAATCATGGGCCGAAAGAAGCGCCCCTCCGCGAATCAGAATCCAGCGGCAGATCCTCGCCCACAGCAGCAGCAGCAATCACCAGCCCAACAGTCGCAACCGCAAAGCCGCAAAAAGGCTCGTCATCATTTTGCTGATGACCCTGAATTGACTGGAGAGTCCTATGCCATCAAAAAGTACCGGCCGGACAAGTTTTACACGGCTATGGATGCCTTCGTCAAGTACACGAAGCAGCACCGAATGTTGGATGCCACATACGTCCGTTGGAAAACAGGCGTTACTCCCGAAAAACCACATGTCTATTCAACTCGAGTTGGCGGAATCGATTTGGGATGGGGGCGCGGAAAGACCCGCGAGGCTGCCATGGATTGCGCGTGTCGTGCCGCCTTTGCTCTTGTGGCTGCTCACGGGTACAATAACTTCCCCTTGGATGACGATTGTTTGGCATCCAAGCCAGTAAATGTCGCCCCTCCACCACCGCCCTTGCCTCCTCCTCCACCTCCTCCTCGTGAAATGGCGCCGCCCAGATATGGGGTCATTCCACCTCCAGTTGGTCTGCCGCCATTAGAGGGAGCTGATTTGATTCCGCAGGCTCAAATTGGAGCTACTTCGGCTCCCGTGGCTACGAGTTTAAGTAGCACACCCGCAACTACTTTACCGCCTCCACCTACTGTAACCCCAGGGCTTCCACCTCCGCCAGCATCGGCTACTGCAGCGGCACCTGCTACCGCGGGGATCTCCTTGGATCTCAGCAAGGCCAGCACATCTGGAAATAGTAGCTATCATAGTGTGCAACCCAAAAAGAAACAATTGAAGGGTGGATTTACTTTGGTTTTTGATGGAGGCGAAGGGGGCAATGAGTTGAGTATGGAAGAAATACGATCGCAATTACCACGCTACCAAACCATGATGGCAAGAGCAACTGTCAGTAAGGCTGTCGCTACCTTGCCTTGCTTGGTAGTTGCAGTGGCGACGGCTCCAAATGATAATGGCTTGCCCTCATTGTAAAGGGAAGGAATTCATAGAGCCAATTTTCTTTGAGTTACTATGATAGTTGAAGCGAGGGACAAAGTGCATGGATAGGTGGGAATGCAAGGTCTTCAAGAAGGAAAGACCTTCAAGGAAGGTTCGTTCTATTGACGGTGAGATTGCAGGGTGAGGTTTAGTGGATTTAACATTGGAATTTCGCATTACAAATTCGTTTTTACATACGTCACACGTGAAAAGAAGAAGTAGCCGAGGTCACTGGAGAATTTACGCGAAATCGAGTAAGTCTTTTATTTCTGTAATATTTTAAAGATACACTGAACAACAGGAACGACCATGATGGAGAAGGGAAAACGAAAGAAGATGAGTAAGTTCCTATATCTTGGATGGTCTTTGAGCAGACTTTAGATACATAATATGTTTTTTAGTATTCTCTTTTTTCTGCGTGACAAATTTCATTTTGACTGAGGCCGTTGTTTCGGCAAATTGAAGACAAGACAAAAGAGCAGGCCTGCAATCGGCAATGGTATGTCAAATCGAATTGAGCATCTTATTGTTTTGTTTCCCAGATCGTATGTCGAAAGTGTTGTGTACATTTGTGCTTGGAATGTATTCACTACAAAGGTTTGTAAAGTTCCGGAGCTCTATGCGTCATGGCGAGCATACTTCCTCTATCAATTGCAAGTTCTCTATCTGTCTTGCTGTGTTACTCTTTCCAAGTTTGAATTCATTGCCATGGTATTTTCAGACGCGAGAAAGCACTCATCCGATAGTCGCCCTATAAAAGCTTCAGTGGCGCAGTAAACGTTTCGGTCCTGATCTTTCCACTGTCGCAGAGTAGCTAGATGTGCTGAGGAGACTGTAAATGCTACTTTCGCTCTACTGCGATAGAAATAAATATGGAATAGCATTAAGGGACGTTTTTCTACTCGCATTACGCTGCTGCATCCAACTGATCGCATTAAATCTTACATGAGCAAATGCGAGACTGGATCCAGTGACAAAATGAAGCCTCACTCGGCGTTTTACTCGATCGTTCTTAACTAAATAATTAGTAAGCTCCCAATAGAATTACGCAACGGCAAATACAATGACAAAAGAACTAGTAGTACTAGAACCGTGCTACTATTATTGGAATAGTATTCTACTGAGTAGCTATCAAGCTTCCTGAAAAGCTTTGCTGGAGATATTTTCGAAAGCTAATGTTTGCTGTTGATGTTTGTGTTACAAGTTACAAGTAAACACAACAACGCCTCAACAGCAACACCTCCATGGACTCCATTGCGAGCAGCAAGATGTCGTCGAAACATCGCTTAACCAGATCGTTCCGAACATTGTCGGCCTTATTATATATTGTAAGTTATTTTGTGACGGCTTTTGCGCATTTGTTGGTGGCAGCGTGGCAGCTTCGGGCTGCGGGAAAAGCCGGGGTCCATGACACGTTATCGCTTTTGTGTATTTGAGTCAGAGTCATATCGTGCGGATGCAGCATTCAAATTCTGTCCTGAGTTACCTTCTCCAAGCCAGTGCAGCAGTGTCTCACCGCATTCACTGTAATGCCACCTCTACCATCTACCACCAACCATCAACCCACTAATTAACAGGGAAATGCTGTTGTAGCCTTTAAATTCGCCGTTCAGCCTGCATACCTCCACATTTTGGTCGGAACTATAGTAGGATTGGTATGTGTGGTCATGCTCTTTGTTTCGGTGGAGGCTCCTCGAATCTTGGTGTCACGCATAGAAGCTTCGACCTTTGGCCAATTGCTCTTTACTTTCCGGGGGCGATACATGGTCGATCTTCTGGTAGCATTGTTTCTCTTTTCCATGGGAGTTTGGGGTATCCTTCTAGGAATTTCGACTCTACTTTTAATTTTTGGCATTCGATTCCTGGGCGTGAAGCAACCCGACGCCTTTAATGAAATCTTTCGACAGTCCGACATTGAAACACAATCAGAGTACACCCTAGAGAGTGAATACGATGCATCTCAAGGTGGTAGATAAATCAAAGCGAAAACAACAATTTTTCAACCAAAAACAAATCGAAACAACCCTCTACGGAAAGCAGTCTTTTAGAAAAGGAATGTATCGTTGACCTACATGATGGAGCCTTTCAAACACTCTGTCCGTGCCTACACCCCATTGTTTTATTTTTTGGTCGAGTTGCATTTGGAGAAAGTAAACGAGTTAAATGGGGCTGTGACGTACCCGTACTTGTTTCAGGTAGTTAGCGACCAAGCCTGGATATAACCATATAATAGCACGACGCATCTCACTGGGTTGAATGTGATTGAATTTTACTCGATACTTTCCGGGTTACTGCAATGACTGAGTAGCTATTATTGGAGTGGCGGCTTTTTGGGTTTAGAGGATCGTGCTGCTTTCAGATAGACACACATTCATGATGCAATGGTTTTCTTCATGCTGCTGCAGGCAATACGGCTCCCTGACAGCAGCGGCAACACAAGTTTTAAACATCAGCGGAACCTCGTATCTGCCAGCATGAGAGGTGCTCCTCGCTCCTCGGGGCTACTCGTTCACTTCTACTAGTAGTAGCAAAGCTCCCTAGGGTCTACGTGTACTGCTGTCTGATGAGAGAGTGCAGTGATGAAGCACGACTGGTGCATGAGGTCTTTCACCTAAAAATTACTGTAGCTACGGTAGTACAGGTAGTAATACAGTAACACTGTAAGCAATGTGTAATTATTGTTTTTGTCAAGAGTGTAATTCGTCGAGGAGGAGTCAAAATCCGAAATTTTTGACTGAAACCAAAGTAATGACTCTTGATCGAGTCAAGAGTTTTTCAAGACGTTTTAGCACAAACAGGGCAACCTGAATCCCTCGTATTGGATTGTACTTCGGCACAGATTTACAAGTCGATAGTGTAAGCAGTAGTCGAAGTCAGGCACAGACTATCTGAAGTCTGAAGGAGATTAAGACAAACGAAAATCCTTTGACGACTCTGCGAAAGGGCGGAGATTCTCTCCAAGCTGAGAATAACCCAAGACC
>Ga0100402_1002488_pt1 | contig 20677 bp, 18 predicted proteins | sample CryGeyme20150102_FD_80419 | JGI IMG/M metagenome (GOLD analysis project Ga0100402, IMG submission 80419) | Groundwater microbial communities from Crystal Geyser aquifers in Utah, USA - Crystal Geyser metaG 2015-0102 | ecosystem: Environmental > Aquatic > Deep subsurface > Groundwater | place...
CTTGAGGCAGCTTCAGCTAACATTGCATTCGTGTTTGGAAAATAATTTGCAACTCCTAAATTTGAAATGGTAGTCAAAGGAACTACCATCATGAAGTCAATGGAATTTCTGGAGCAATTAAAGTAAGAAGGAACTCTTGAGAAAATATCTTTCAGGGATATCACAATTGAGGAGGCGGAGAAAGCTGACGAAATGATAGTGATTGGGGGAGATAAAATAGTTCCAGTTCTGGAATTCAATGATAAGAAGATAAGCAATGAGAAAGGTCCAATCACCACCAGACTCCAGAGATGGTACGAAGAGGCAGTTAATGAAGACACACCCATCAATGTTGCCAAATAGTTGTTGTGATGGAGGATCAGTTGATTGTATAACCGTAATCAAAAAGAAAATAATAATTTTATGTCGAAGGACAAGTACGTCTAGCAAACTCTGGAATTGCCCTCTGATGTTCTCTTCAACTATAACATCAGCTTCGAGGGGCTCAAGCGTATTCTTGAAGGAGTCAACATCAAAACCAACCAAAACGAATAACAAATCAGACACATCCAGTAATAACTTACCAACAAACTTCCAACAGCTACTGTAAGTATTTGTCTATATAGATGCAACAGGTTGAGAAGAAGCTCAACAGTTCGTACCTTTTCGGGACAAAGTGCCAGGCTTATATTGATAAGGTTGAATCTAAGACAATCAAAGCTCACAAAACCGATCCCAAAGATCTAGGGCAGTTGGATCAGTACTGCTGGAAAATGAATCGGATGGCATAGATGGTAGAGTATCTGATGGACAAATGTGAACAACATGAAGACAAGCTAAATAATGATAAGCAAAGGCATGAGAAACTGATAGAAGATTCTGTTAGAAGACTGGAGGATAAGTTAGGTAGTGGGACTGATTCTTTAAGCAAAACTATCAACTCTTACTTCAGCCAAACTAACTAAAAAGTGGCCAGTCTCGACTCCCAACTGAACACTCTATCTAAGACTCATGGAAGCAAGATCGACGACATCAATGTTGCTCTTTCCAAAAGAATCAGCGAAGGTAACTTAAAGGCTGCATTGGAGGCTACTGAGAATAAAATAAAGAAAGATTTAGAATCGATGCTGAAGAATGACCATATGCAGAGATTAAGCACAGTAAATGAGCTAAGGCAGTCCTTCAAGGAGACTGAAAAGGACATTGATCTGAAAAACAAAGCAGCTGCCGCCAAAATGCAAGAGTTGACTGAAAAGGTAGCCAAGGCATTACAGACAAACGCTTTCTAAATATAAAAGCACAAGATATTCGAACGACTAGCTGAGACAAGGAATAAAACTGATGACTTGATGAGGAGGAATAACTAGTTTGTGGAATTCAGAAAGAATTATCTAAGTAACAACTAAAAAGTCAAACAAGAAATGATCGGCATTCAAGAAGAAATCAGAAAAATGCAAAATAAGGAGGGCAGCTTCAAAAAGTTAGAGAATATGAGCTAAGCTATCAGCAGTCTTAATCCTCACCTGATCTGCTAAATTGGAGAGGAGGTCAAGCTACATGAGAAGGAAATAGGAAAACTCTAAAAAATGTTGCTTAATCTAGAGAGCGTATGACTTGTTTTATTCAGGAAGGCAGGAACAGATCGAACGAGAGAACAGTTCCATAAGTAAGCGGAGGTCAGAACAGTGATCTTGTCCAGAAGATCATCAAATAGTACATGGCCAACCTAGACTTTGAAGGCAGACTCAAGCGCAGCGAAAAGGAGGTTCAATAGCTCCGAAGGAAAAATGATACATTCACATAGCTCTAGAAAAAAATATACGCTTTGTCCAAAGAAATCGATATGGGAGCCATCATGAAGGAACTTAAAAGAAAATGTGACGAAGAAAACACTCGCAAGGATACCAGAATTCTAGATGGAAAGATAGAACAGTTGTTTTAGTTTTATAAACAGTTGCGAAGAGAAGTCGAGGATAGGAAAAAAGTTGTATCGAAGTCAGATACTTTTGACAATGCTTCCCTGACAACCAAACGTCTTTTAAGTGCTAATTGCATCAGCTGCAGTCCCTCAACCTCCACCAAACGCCCACTAAATCGTAGCAAAATGGACATAAGCCTTGATTACAGCATTGAAGGCCACAAAAACACTATATACTCTCGGCTCAACAAATGATCATGAACATTTCCCACTCAATTAGTAATAAATCATTTATGTTCATATTTTTTCAATTTTTGTACCAGCTCACCACATTTTTTCTTGTACTTTTTACAATCTTGCTCTAATTTTTCAGTATACTGTTGGTAACAGGTGAGAACTGACTTCGTTTTGGAGAGAAAAACAAACAGTTCATTTTGCTTTTAACTGTCAGCAAGCCCCATATTACTGTTAAGCTCTAAAGAGGCGCTAAGGTCAGCAGGATGTACCGACTTCATATCAGCTCTTACTAGTTTAGTGCTTATTTGCCTGCCAATACCTGACATTTATTCAGAGTACAATTTATACAACTGCCTATCTCGGTTTTTTAAATCGCTTTTCTTGTTTGCCAAAATTTTACTTCCCTACCGAGATTTGTTTTTCTTGCTAGATTTATCACTCTTTTTGTGATTATCGTTATTCTTTTTGTTGAGGGAAAGACAATTACGACGTCCAAGGGAACTTGTTCTGATGGAAGCTATACTATCATGATAGTGAAAAGGAATGACCTAGCTGAGATGGCTGTTGCGGTGGGTATGGATATTGATGATACTGGAAGCTGTTTTTTGAAGACTACTCTTCCCTCTGCTTCCTTTGCTTCTCATAACGATTTAATAATACTGCAAATTTATTTTATGTACACCTCACGGAAACGAAACCAGTCCCTCAAAAACTTTTCCTCAACACAGCCAACCAATTTTAATTAGAATCCACTCACCGAAAGAAAACTATCGAAGGTAATACTACCTACGATAGCAGAGAAAAGGGAAGTCGAGCGCATGCAAGCTGTATATGATGATCAATGCAGAAATAATTGAGCCTGAATATCAACAAGTTTAAACAGATGCTCCTCAAAACAGACACAAACTAAGAGGATCTGATTCGAGCTGCCTACTATATAATCAAAAATTTTGGAGAAGTGGACAGCAATTTCAAAGAAGTTTTTGCTGGTCTACATGGGAAAGTCAAAGATTATCTGTTCATCAATTAGGCTGATCTATGTCTTTCCTACAAGATAAAATAAGGCTCTTCATATAAAAAGGCCATTAGAACTATTGATAAGGTCAACAGAGATATCATCACCCTAAAAGAAGCAGATATCGCTAACTTAGAGGCGAAAATTGAGGCGATGGAGAAAAAGTACAAGGAAATAATACTTGCTCAAAGTAGTTAAATCAATCTGCTGAAAGAAGACAACTAGAAATATAGGCGACTGGCTGATACAACCTATGTGCAAAATCTGTAGAGGAAGATAATTGAACTCAAGGAGTTTATTGGAACTCAGGAGGACGAATATCGAGTTTTGGTTGCAAAAAATTAAGAAATATCTTACGAACTGGTACAGACCCGATAAAATTTATTAGAGTAGTAAATCAAGTGCTCAAACTTGGAAGCGAGGATTTATGATATTAATGTCAACAAGGAACAATTGGATATTTTCGTGCTTAAGGTCAAGGATCGATTTTAGGAGCTCTCCAGCAGAATGTAAGGCCTCAAATATATCATTCAAAAAGTTTAGGCAGAAAATTAAAACCTTGTCTCAGAAAGAATAAAGCTGGTCAACAGAGCAGCAGTCACTTTCGAATAGCTGACCCCTCGACCTAAATACTCCAATTATTTTGCCTTCGAGTCAGCAGCAAATATTGAGTCGACTCAATTTATTTTCTAGACTCTCTTCTGTGAGCTTCCTTCTGATGGTCGACAATAGTTCTGCCAGAAATATTTTCTCTCCAAGAAGAATCGTAAATTGCAATAATGTGAGGCGATACGTCAAAAAACGATAGCGGAGGTAGGTAAGAGTGCGGCCCGTATAAAGTAGCTGATGAGTGTATGATAATAGAGGATGACTTTGTATATATCTTAAATTATCAGGCTATGAGTCTATCTTCATCGACAGTGGGGGGTAAAATCAAATTTAAAATCGTGTTGTTGGGAGATCAGCATGTAGGGAAGACCAGCATTATTGAGAGGTTCATCAATGACAGATATGAAACTACATATGATGTATCATCTATAGTATCAAGGCTACCATTGGAATCGACTTCCTCGTCAGAAATCTCACCTATCAAAATAAAAACTACCGGCTGCAGTTGTGGGACACAGCAGGACAGGAACGCTTCCGTAGTCTCATACCCAGTTATCTAAAGGATTCCAATCTTTGTCTGTTAGTTTATGACCTCGGATAGCCCAAAACTCTATAGAATCTGAGTATTTGGCAGTAACTGTACAACAAACATAAATAGTACACTGCATTTTCGATAGCAATAGGCAACAAAAGCGATAGGCCGGGGTATGCCTTTAATAATTTAGTCAATGCAATTAGTAGGATGTCAACAAAAAGCTTAAATAAATAGGAGTAAACAACCACTACAAGATATCAGCAAAAACAGGTGAAGGAATCACTGAACTTTTCCATAGCGCCATCGATCTGATCACTCACAACCTCAACAACATCAAAATTATCGATCAGATAGACGAAAAAGAAGAAAAATAGTAGGGAGAAAAATCATAGAAATTGGTCGTGAAAAAAGCTAAAGGCATGGAGGGCGGCTAAAGTGCCAGTATTTTGAGCAGTATTAAGCTAGACAGACGGGAACGGGAAGAGCGAGAAGACCACAAGCGAACTTGCTGTTGATATTTTGTATTTATGATGACTGGGCAAGCTCTGTAATACACTATTGATATGGAAGAATGATTATAATTTAACCTTCGATCGAATGAAAAAAGTCAATTAGGACATTCACAACTACATCGTTTCATAAATAAACCCATTTATCTAGCCTCTCGTCACAGAGCTTGTTCGAAAGAGGCCTGCCAATCCTCTCTCCTATTCTATCAACTGGATGATGGAACGCGATAAGAAAAAAGGGTTTTTCCGCTCCAGAAAAGTCATAGAATCAGACACTGAGGAATAATGCAGAGATTAGGTGAAATAGCTTGATGTTGTTACTGTTGAAAAGAAAAAGGCCAGCAGAAGAAAACTTTCAGAATAATCTTTTGGAGACTTCAATGATAAGGCTTAACTGTAGATGTCACAAAATGACAATCTAACTCAAAAGGAGAAGGCCTTTCTCAAATAATTTATGCACAGCTCCATCCTGTTCCAGAATTTAGATAGCAAAGACGAAGAAATCATCATGAGAGCTATGGCCATCAAAGAAACTGAATAGTATGAGGTGATCATCAAGGAAGGTGAGCCTGGAAATCACTTCTATATTGTTGATAAAGGTGAGTATGACTGCTACAAAATCACAAATGGATAAAATGTCCTCATCAAGACATATAAAACTGGAGATTCTTTTGGAGACTTATCATTGATGTACAACAGTCCCCGTTCTGCCAGTATCGTCACCAACACTCCAGGACGACTTTTTGTATTAGATCGATCGATATTCAGTCACATCCTCAAGGTAGCTGCTCTGAGGAAGCAGATCATTATTAAGCAAGCAATCGATAAAGTGGAAATTCTAAAGTTTATTCCTCCTGACCAAAAGTATACAAATAGCTATTAAGGTATAACCTCATTGATTTGCTCAAACAAGAAGATTTTTGTGATGGACAATACGTTATAAGATAAGGAGAGGCAGGAGATAAATTTTATATTGTTCTTGAGGGCAAGCTGAAGGCCTAAAAACAAAGTTAACTGCAGGAGTCTTCAGTTGTGTGGCAATATGGGGAAGGCGACTACTTCGGAGAACTGGCTCTCATCAACAATGAACCTCGAAAAGCTAGTATTCGCTCAGAAGGGATATCTAAGTTGGCAGTTGTCAGTCGGGAAGGATTTAAAAAAATGTTCGGAGGAATGGAATAAACCCTCAAATAGACGACTCATAAGTATCAGGATTGACTGCTAACTTGATTTTGATTCTTTTCTAGGATAAACACATGGAAATTCTTTCCCTTCTCATAAGGCTATTTGCCCAACAGTTTTTCGACCGTTCTTTTGAGCCATCTAAACACCCGCATTTCGCATTCCCCTTTTTCCTTAGCTATTAGTTTTTTGGCGTACTCCATATTTTTACTAAGGTCCTCCTCGTCGGTGATCCTTAATGAGAATGTCTCAAACATTAGTCTGTATGTTTCTTGTTCTCCTTTCTCAAAATAGTCTCCATACACAATATATCCGTCTTCGGCAAGGTTGTTCCTGGCATATTAGATAATTTGAGGTAGATCAATCCTTGATTACTTGAAGAGAGAAGCTTTACTTTTGTAGTTGAAGAGAAGCAGGCAATCGGCATTTTAGGAAGGGGTGGAAGTTGAGTAGGAGGTTAGTTCAACCATGGGAAGCAGCCCTTCATTTTTTGTTGCATTCTTGCATCCAGACAAACCTTTCACCTTTCCTTCTTTGATTTGCTAAGCAATAAATTTGAGTCCGATTTCGTTATCGCACTACAGTTCAATAACTTTGGAGCCTGCTTCTAATTCATCTACAGTCATGAATTCTAGGTTATATGATTGTTTACTTCTAAGGGTATAATGATAGAACTGCTCAGTATATACGTTCTCTCGGTGAGCCCGAAGATACCGACCGTTTCCCTTTACTACCGCAAAGACGAGCTTCGGCAGAGAGTTCGGTGAAAATAAGTCTACAAGAAGCCAGAAGATGTTCCTCCATAGGTTGATGGTTTTAAGAGTCAGCATGCAGCCTAGGAAAGGAAGGGCCCAGATAGGAAAGGTAAACTTGATGAAGTAGGGGATAAGCCGATCAACAATAAGGTAGACAATCATGACGAGGTGATTGACCTTATTTCTAGTGGGCTGAGGAATTGACATGAATAAAATAAATTATAACAAACTAAGAGCCTTGGCATTGAGGCATGTTTAGTCAATGGACAACTTTTGATACATTGTCATCATGATGCTTAGACTATGATACTTTTTTATAATTTATTACTTGATTGTTGATAACCAAAGTACAGAGCAAAATAGTAATGAAAATAGCATCAGCTGAAGTAGTCCATCAATTATTGGCTGGGACTGTCTACCAGCTCCTCTTCTATCATTATGCACCCTGGATCTATCGATGAATAATGAATTCGGATGACTGAATCCAAAAAGGAGCCTATTTCATCCTTTTCATCCTCTGTACTCTTCTCACGAATTACATACACCTTGAGAGCATCGGTATCCTGACTCACCAAAATATTCAACCTTCCAAGGTCCTAAAATTAAAAAACACCCAAACCTTGATCAGAATCAGGATGAATGAATAATTTAACTTGACTTGGCTCTTCAGTTTATCGCTCATAGTATTTTCTCATGCCTCCTGGCTTAGATGTTTCGCCTTCTGCAAATAAACGAGTATATTAGGGATTTTAGTAGTTGGCAGGAATACTGTCGATGTTCCATAGGGCAAAAAATTACTTGCCTTATGTACCCTGACTGATGGCTTTGAGCTTGATGGAGGCTCTTTCGTATTTTTGTAGCTTCTTGACGTACTCTTGAGCATAGGTCCAGTAGCTCTGAAGCCTTTTTTATTCACACTTGCTTCCAACCCATATATAAACTGTCTATGGGACCTGTACGATATATATTCCTCTGCAGTCGAGGCTCAAGTATCTTCTGCTATCAAATAGAGGCTGTTTGATCTGAATAAAATTATCTTTACCATGCGTGCAGTTATCAAGGAAGGAGTTTACTTGCTATGTGAAGAAACTAAAAAAACTCTAGGAGTCGGAAGAGAAAGATAGTCTTCATACAGTCTTTTGTGAAACTGGATCAGTTATACCATGAAACCATTGTTGGGACAAGCGATGCCTCTTCTTTGCTTGACATACTGCTCTGCTTTTTTGTAGTCATAGCCGAGCTTGAAGATCAAATATGAAATGACTATCGTAACAGATCTGCTGATTCCTTGAATGCAGTGGACCAAAACGTTTTGCTTTTGCTTCTGACACTGCTGGATGAAATCTATGGATCTATAGAAAAGGCACTCAATGTTTTAGGTCTGAGAATCCTTGAGGAAATAAGTCAAGTAAGTCAGACCCTTCGATTCGTGCCAGTTCTAGCAGTAGTCACCAGCACAGTTTATAATCGCTTTTATCTTGTGACGTTCTAGAGTCTACCAACTTTTGGCTGCTTTTTATCCTGAAACAAATATGCCGTCAATTATTTCATTGCATTCTGATTCAAATTTTTCCATCTTGAGTTCATGGCGAGCTGTTGCCCTGATATCGAATTTTATCTAACCATTCTTTTGTTATTCTTCAATGGCAGAATAATTAACCTCCTCGAAGGGTTTCAAACTAAGCTTCAGTAACGGAGGCTTCACTCCTCCTCCTGAAGCTTTGGGAGAAGGAGCTTCACACTGAATAAATGGGCTTGATCTTTTACTCTTGAAATGAAGCAAAGGATTTGTCTTGGCTACTGGTCTCCAAAAGAAAGAGAAGGCATGTATGTCAGGGCATTCTGATATTTCTTTGGCGATAGCGGGAGTATCAGATAGAAGTGATATTGTGGATCCTTTTTGCAATTTTTTGCTCCTCAGCACCCCTCCAGCCGATAAAATGGCCATTTTCTTATATGAATTCAGCAGAGACTCCATTCTCAATGCATACCAGAGAGTTACTAATTTTACTTTAGATTTGGCCAATTTCCCCACATAGGCATAAACACAGTATTCGTATTGTTAAACTGTTCCAGTGGCGATAGGGGTTTGATACGACAAAGGCTCGATATGTTGCTGTATAGAGAGGATGAGAGATGAGATTGCGTTGAGATGCGATTTTTGGACTGTTTGTTGATTATTTCTGATTGTGTAGAGAAGGTAGCATTGATGAGGTGAGATCAATTGATGGACATTGTTTAGGTTTATCTCAAGAGGAAGACAATTGCATTATTGAGGATTGACCTCATCAGGGAATAGCTTCCATGCTCCTACGTGATTGTTGGGTTCTTATTGAAAGGTACAACCTTCCAGCTTATCCTTGAGGTCGAGCCACTCCTAGAGGTGAGTGGTATGTTTATCGATGGTCACTTCATTGCCCATGTCCACTACCAATTCAAATATTATAAACCTCATCAATATTAACATCACAGCCTGTTATTCAACATCCTCATGGCCTTGTGTAAAATGTCCCCCTTGTTCAAAAAGTTGTTTTAGTTGTGCAAGAAGATGGTCGATACCTTCTGGTTGCTTCTCAGGACACGTTTATTGATGCTTTTGTTCTATACCTGGACTTAGTTTCTGTTGCGGAAGAGTGATTTCTCAACTTAAGTCTGAAGGCCAACAGTGTTGCCTAAAATAACTAAGTCGTCTTAAACTTTCTGGCCAAAGACGCATAAAGATTTCTTTTCAAAAATTTTATCGAAGGCCTTCTATTTGATTGGCTGAGAGTTAAGTGATGCTCTGTGTAGGATAGCTTTTTCTTGAATTTCGACCTGACACCCGAAACTTTTAGTATCTTTCGGAGGTTGATTGGATTGGAACACTGTCATAGTCCGCTGCAAAGAGCTTCTTCCACTGAAAAATTTCTTGTAAACTGATTCCTTGTCGTTTTTTCTGATTCTGATAACCACCTACTCTTCTTTCTTGGGCTCCTCCTTCTCTTTCTTCTGTATTTTTGGTTTTACTGATTTCTTTTTCTTTTTAGGTTTCTTAGACTTTCTCTAAAAAATACAATCAAGCTCTTTCTTTGAAAGCTCATCAGCAGCAGGATCTTCGTCGCTGCCTACTGACTCAATTTCATCAGCTTAATTCATTCGATCCCAAATGTTATTGTCCTCTTAAAGCTCTTCTTTACTACATAACAACAGCCTTTAGTCTTTTGCTTTTAGCCCGCCTTTTTTCCTCATCAGCTCAGAGAATGTCTTTAACACACTATATCCCATTTATCTATAATCCTATGGCTGATATGGAACAATCCTGAAGTCTCCTTCTTTCTGGTATCCATACAGGGAACTTTCGATGGTATAAATATAAGGAATGTTGAGAATGTCATAAAAGACTCTTCGAGCTGTGGTTTTGTTACCTCCTCTGAACCTGTTCGATCTATAATCAAATCTATGGTCATTTTTGCAGACCAACATCGGAAATATTTTGATGGTGTTGCTGTATTGAGGGGAAGAATTGCAGTAGAAGAAGGTTCCTAGTTTTCGAGAGTGGCTGTGAAGATCCAAAACCATCTCAACTGAATCTTTCTCTATTATTTTCTTTATGCTGTATAGAATAGGCTGATATAATTTACTCGGATCGCTCCATTTGCGGTTAGGATCGTATCCGCTCAGATCTGCTCTGGAGTTGCCGTGAATAACACCATCAATATTAAGCATCGGTACAACTCTGAAAAGAAAGTTGTCCATCAGATATTGGGCTTCAGCTTCATCAGAAAGTAGAAAGTTCATTATTCCCTCCACCATGAAGCTAGAAGTGACCTATCCGGAATGTTGCCTTCCCAATATCCAAATAGATTTTTTCTAGTTTCTACTTTCACTGTTGGTCAGTTCAAACAAGTTAACTTCATTTCCTCCCAAGGTTTCTCCCAAACTCCTGACTTTGATTTTTTTGTGGTGATTCCTGTCTGCTAGAGTAGAGCTGAGATAGTTTGACATGTTGGTGAGAGTGTAGGGGATGGTGTATGCGAAGTATACGATATCTCCTTCGTAGTTGAACTTGTAATCGAATGAAAGTGTGTAGTAAGGGTAATTGTTAGACTATCGACGTAGTTCTTGACTTGGATGGTAACTAACTTTTGTTCCATCTCTGACCCATCCGACTCCTCTTTTTTCATAGCGCATCATTGAAAAAACACTTGGTTTCATTCCATAGTCAAAAAGACTAAATCTCTTAACCATATTGACCAGATTGAATCGAATATTTGTGCCCTTTGGAACGCTCTTCACGCTGAAGAAAAACCATTGATTATTTCCTTTGGTATTGATGTCGTTTTGCAGAATAAGGTCATATTCGTTGTACTATCGCTGGTAGACTTTGTATAGGTTACCCGCTTCGAAATTAGAGTTGAAGTCTATTTTGGGTCGACTGACCAGAGATAGCCTGTCTGTTTTGCAGCGATCACTGAGAAGGGGAGGGGTTCGACTGGTCCTGATAACAAATGAATTTTTGATATGTTTTTGGGCTTACTTTGATTGGCTTAGATTTAGATTGAAAGTTGCAAAGTAATGGCTACTGTCGCTAGTTATGTATTTCTAGTATACCAATGCCTTTCCAGCATAAAAATCCCTTAAAGTAAGAAGCTATTCTCCATGATGGTTGACTCTGACTCCCCAGCACTTGGCCAAATCCTTCTTCATCTTTTAGTGAATAAATCCCGCCTCGTCCATCAGAAGCATGTTCACATTATCGATGTGATAATGATGGTTGCTTAGCATAGCTGGCAGTTTAGTCATGGGAGCTGGATAGTGATTTTTAGGATCATAGGGAGCATACTCAATCTTGTTCATGAGAGGATTGGGCTGAGCTATAAGATTTTTGATGCAGATGAGCTATTCATTGTCTTCTTCATTGAGGATGCTCTCCTGCTCAGAATGCTCATCCTCTTAGAACTCAGTGTACCGAATCATCGTTTTCTCGATAAATTATAAACCCAACGATTAAATTTTATTAAGAACTAAAATCAAGCCCATCTCCTTACTGAAGTTAAACGACTCTCAGCTTTTCTTGTGTTTGATTTCAATATAGTTTACAAAAAAAGCTGACCTTTTGCATGATCAAGAGCTCGTTCATCTTGCTCTTTTTGATAGTTTTTCCAGGTTAATTTTTCCTTCTACAGGCAGGTTTCCTGAGACTTTTGAAGCGAGATAATGAACTCTCGATCTTGTTATTCCTTCTTTGACCTGGCTACTGTTATATTATTTTCTAGAAGCTCCGATTTTTCCTTTGCTCTTTCAAGCCCTTCTTGAGCAGTAAGTGCTCTTCGATTTGCATTTCGAGATTCTCTCAAAGCACAGGCCTCGATATTGAAAAGCTCAGAATCAAGGTAAGGGACCCGTGAGTGTGTATGGTGGAAGTGCTGGTAGACCCGAGTATCATGATATCTTCCGTGCATTATTTTATTACTCTTAATAATATAGTATATTGTCCTTAACAATTATTGAGGGGGATTTGAGATGTCTTCATCAATGAATATGATGTGGTTAGTTGATGTGAGGTTTATAATAATATTGAATGCAGAAAGCTGTCAATCGATTTTGGTATGCATTTTGTAAGCTAGGGACTGGCTTTTCCACCCTTCTGTCAGAAAGTGGACTCATCCGAAGGAGAAGGCTGTTATCTATCGATATCCTTCGCCAGGAAATGCTAAAATCTAGTAGGCTTGGCCTACCAAGCAGCCTGACTACAAAACACCCTACGAAAAAACATAATACAATGTCAGGTATATTCAAGCGACCCCCATGCAAAAATCGTATCCAGTGGAAAAATTCACTGCAGCTCCTTTATGCTCTGATGCCATTTTGAGGTATCATCCATATGACTCAGACTCAAGAAAAGCGGGCTGTTGAAGAGAGGCGAAGAGAATGATGTAGACAAGGTTGCTCAAGCTAAGGCTCAGTTCCAGTAAAAATTCGGATACTCTGCTGACCAGGATGGTACCAGTAAAATAAGATAGTTTATGTGAACACTAGCAACCTCACAACTGTGAGATCCAAAAAGAGAGAAGATATCGCTGCCTTCATCGAAAATTATCATCAGCAGATCAAGAGAGCAAACAAATAGAGTTTGTGCTACAGCTCTATTCGCAAAACTATCGATGACCCTGAGACTATTCCTCTCGAGTCTGTTGATATGTTCACTTCTCCTCACTTCCAGCAGGCAAGAATCGCCAACGAATACATGATTGAAACCTTGATAGTAGCCCATGATTGATTCAGGACAAAGAAACAAGCAAAAAGGCAATCGATACCTATGCCAGTGATGCCAGATTCTGGAAGGCAATTGACGACTCTTTCCCAGCTGAAGAGATCAAGAAAGTGTAGCAACACATTGGTGATCCTGAGCCCACAGCCTTCGAAATCAGAAGAGGCAAATATGAGTTCGAGTATGACAAGGATGGAAAAATTGTGGACATTCATCCACAGACCGAAAAATGATCAATCACACTTAATCAAAAACTCAATATAAATTAGTGCACAAAGAAGCAGCTTTAGTTATATCTGACAAACTACAGACAATTCATTGAGGATAAACTCAAATATCATATCCTTCAGTATATTTTTTTCTCCTTGGCAAGTTTGATGTAGTATTAAGCTAACTTTTTTCCTTACTTCCTTAAAAGCTCATCTCGACTTATCTATATTTTCTTATTTTTGATTGTAACTCTGAACATCAGTTCATTTTGATCATTAATAAAATGTTCATCTATCTCAAAGGATGGAACCTGGTTTTCTGGATAACAATTTTTAAGCTTCTTAGCATTGTGCCTTTTAATCTTCTCTTCATAGATCTCTCGCTCTCGTTCCTCATAGAATTCAATAACATCTTTCGGCAAATGGTAGGCGGGCTCCCACGTATTTTACCAAGAAGGGTATCCTTGCCATTTGATACGATAATATGTTTCACCGTTTACAACTTTCTTCTTGATGACGTCCTCAACTACATAATTTTACTATTTTTGCTTCATTCGAATTATATTTATATCCACTAGCAATGTCAAATTAGTAGTGGGACGACTGCTTTTGCCTCTAAATCCCAATTAAAAAAGTCGAGCAAATATATTTTCTGACTGCAAGTACCTTGCTTATATTCCATGTCCCAAGCATGTATTCTGTCGTTGAAATTGAGGATAGGAACAATCATCAGATAGTGAAACAAGATAAAATATAGCCACCTATTCTGGAAAAACTATGCGTATACGATCACAAGTCCATCATCTATAATGTCAACAGCTAACTGCATCTCTTTGATTTGCTGTAAGGTCGCAGTATCTGCCGGTATGCCATACCATAATCGGAAATATACTAATAGCAGTTTTAATTCCAAGTGTGCCCATAAATGTCAAGCTCGAAGATAGTTTTCTTCAAATCCTCTATGCTGAAGTCAACTCCTATCACAATTTATTATGATGTTCATCTACTTGATGTGGGATCTGAGTTTACAAGAGAGAAGAGAAGCAAGACAGAGCATCAAGATCTGAGAAAGTTCGGGTATTGCTCAGGATAACTGTTTAGCTATCAAATTAGTGGCTACACAATTGAAGTAAATTTCATAGATTCGGGAATCTTTCACAAAATTAACTCTATTTTTCATTTGTTCCTGGTTGAAATAACGTACAAAGCTGATAGCATGATTTTCAACTTTACTCATGAGGACTTGGAACACTAGTTAGCTTCCTACGAAGTCAGCAAAAAAAGAGTAAAAAAAATATAAAGGAAAGTATGTCCTTTTTAGCCTCATGCCTTTTATAACTCAACCAGTTCTCGCAGTGTGACCTATAAGAACTGCTTCAACAGAAAGAAAAGGGATAGCTAAACCGGTATATTCAGAATTAAAATTTAGAAATCAGTAAAATACCTTAAAATGTTAGATCATGTGATGCCTGATCAAACAGAGAAAAGTTTTAAGCAGTAAATACTCAACCTTCTGCTTTGATAGTTTAAAAAGCACGATAATATGTAAATTTCATATTTTTTTGATTGACAATAAAAAACACCCAGACGGGGGATCGAACCCCGATTCTCGGATTTAAAGTCCGATGTCCTCACCATTGAACGATCTAGGTGGTCTATTTAATGACAGGCTTCTCACTTTTTATTTTTTAGTAAATTTCCTGAAAGAATGCGTAGTATTCAAATACCTTATTCCTTAACTTGCTGTCGAAATAGACTCGTCTTTATGATATCTCATTGCTGCATCAAAAACATATTAAATGGAGTCATTATAAACAAAAAGCTCCAATGCACTGTTCAAATACAAAAATCGCAAACTCGAGCCAACTCTTAAATGGAATATTCTCAAGTTAAAAGCTCAAGTCAACTTGAACTCAGAAATGGTCCTTGAAGGCAATGAATAACCACAGGATGACAAATAATTCAAATCCCTCCCACGCAAGAATGCCAGTAGATACAAGGCTTCATATCGAAGTACTAGATTGAAATTGCCAGTTGTCGAGAAACAAGAATAATTGAATCCCAGTGCTTCTCTGACTATTGTCGCTAAACATCCTCCTCGATAATAGTTTGCTTCCATGAAGAAGGAAGATAACAAAAGAATCAGGACTCTTTCAGAAGTACGTCCAAGAATGAATAAGGTAAAGTTCAATCATCTGAGAACTTCAATAAAATCGATTCCCTACAAGGGAAACAGCAACTATAGTTATCTTCGGTTCAAAGAGTTTGTATACTCCAAAGTAGATAAAACCTAGGTCAATATTTCATGTCAAAAAATCAAATCTCTGAGTTATAACCGATACTCATCCAATCGTTCATCATAAGAGCTTAATTCGCAGGGTCGATATGGTGAAATTCCTCCTGAATAGTTTATATACTAAGGTAGATCTAGCTCTCTTGGGCAAGGAGTGGTTGAAAGGATCACAAAAATTATGAGAAGGGAATCCAGAAATGTTATTAACTATTCATAAGCTTGATTAGATGCTCATACTGTCATAATTAGAATATAATATGTTCAAGAGTGTGCTTGCTCTCAAGTCAGGCTTTTCCTCACTTTAGAGCTAGCTGGCCAAGATTCAAAAGAGTCTATCTTTACTGTTCAAAGAAGGATAGCAGAGACGGACTCTATCGTTAACATTCAAGATACTACCTAATTATTTAAGCTAGGCATATGTAGAAATGTTCTGTGAAAATCCCAACATTAATAAATACCTCTCTTATATCAGCACAAGGACTAATGACAAAAAATAGATTGGCAGGATTCGAAAGATTTTCAACCAGGGGATATTTTCCTCTTTTTCCCTCAATAGCAAAAATATGGGATATATGGAAGCTTTTCTCCATTGGCTGACCCACGAGTGTCCTACCTTCAATATTTACGACAATGATTATCTCTTAGAGTCGCTTAGTTGCACGAGGCCTGATAAATGGTTCTATAAATAGTCAGAAGCCTAGCCACGAGTTTTTATCTATCATCATGGGCCAACCAACTCAGGAAAGTCAACCTCTGCTGTCTAAGAGCTCAAAAATTTAGATCCTCAGAAAAAAGGAATCTATATGGCTCCTCTGAGACTACTGGCTTGGGAATACCAACAAAAATTAGGAAACTGCACTCTTATAACAGGTCAAGAGAAGGAGTTCAAACATTCCAATCTTGTTAGCTGTACGATTGAAGCTGCTCCTCTGGGAGAGTAATATGAAGTGGCAGTAATTGATGAAATCCAGATGATAGGAGATAGCACCAGAGGATGGGCTTGGACCAAGGCTATTCTCGCAATCAAAGCCAAGCGTGTTCACTTATGTGGAGATGAAAGAGCATTATCAATTATTTCAAATTTGCTCGAAAGCACAGGTGACAAACTAGAAGAAAGAAGATATTCCAGACTGAGCAAACTGATTCTCAAAAGAAAACCTTTTCGATTGTAAAAAATAGAAGAAGGAGACTGTCTTATAGACTTTTCAACAAACAAGCTTATTCAGCACAGGAATAAAATCAACACTATGATCTAGCGAAGGTTGTCCTAGGAAAGCTAAACATCAAATTAGGATAATCCAAAAGAAGCTAGTAATACTAGAGGAAATCATACAGCCTTAGTTCATGGAAAATTACCTCCATAGTGCAGAAAAAAACAGGCTTACGAATTCAACAGCTTTCAACTACCTTATTTAGTGGCAACAAACGCCATTGGAATGGGACTCAACCTCAACATCAAAAAGATAGTGTTTATGGATATCCAAAGGACAGTCCAAGGAGGAGTGCAAGAGGATCTTGAGGATCACTAGATCCAGCAAATAGCAGGTCGGGCTGGTCGCGGCACATAGACAGGCTATGTTCAATGTGCAAGCTATGGCATTCTTCGAAGGGTCAAGAAAGCTCTTTCAACTGTCAACCAGACTTATGGAATTCAACTGGAGCTTGAAAAGGATGAATCTGAACAAAACGCCATTGACGATGGCTTATATGGAGATCAAGGATTTCGAGGCACCAGGCAATTTAATAAGCTTCTCAACAGATAAATGAGTTAGAAGGAGCAGCACATCAGGAAAGTGGGCTTTTACTTCACCACCGAATACATAAAACTCATGAAGTTAATGCTTTAAGAACTATCAAGAAAGTAAATAAGCACTTTGCAAACTCTTAGTTACCTTATTTAGAATGTCTAACTCGGACAGAGCTATTTTCTTCAAGGCAACAGGTATATCTAATATCTAAGTAAACTCCTGTAAAACAGCTAATTGTAAATAAGTGACCTTCTCAACTTCCACATGTGCCTCTCTATGACAAATTCAGCTCCTAAAGGGTAAAAAGGTATACATCAGAGAATCAGAGATACTCACAAATAATTTATTTAACAGTTTGTCGCTTTGAGAAGAGTGTCGCTTCCACAGTTTCTTCTCGACGACTACTAGAATAACTACAAGGAATATGAATATATTGATCAGATTGAAGATCTTCAGCACTACTACGGTCTACTTGAAAATTATGTGTGGATGTGGAACAAATATGATTTTGTATTCTGGCAAATTGGCCTCGCGCAAAAAATAAAAGAAAGAATTTCTGAGAAAATTAGCTAACTTCTGAACCAAAATCAGTTCAAACCCAAATCGAAGAAGCATCGACCAACATGGAACAGAGATCATTTTTATGTTGACAAGGGACGTAAAGACGAAGACGAGAGCAGATAGATCGCAAGGGAAGAGGAAATTTGATATTTATTTTTGGTGGGAACAATCATTTTGTTGTTGTGAGCGGGGGATATTAGCAAAAGAGTTTTACTTTTGTAAAATTATAGTCTCAGATGGATTGGTAGTTCCCAATTCCCCATAAGGATGACGACCTGACTCTCTAAGTCGACAAAATCATTTCATACCAACCACCCTCTCTTCCCAAGGCTCTCCTCTCTGTCCTTAAGTAGCTCCTTAAACAAGGTCAGAATCCATCATGCTATTCTTGTGCCGCCCTTATTTTTGACACTCTGTGTTTTCTGATAAATGGACAGCTATACTGCATCAAATGTAAGCAGGAATTCAACTAGTTTTTCAGTTCAAATGAAAATTCGGAATGTACTTAATACTAAATGGTCGATCTAAATTAGTCCATATTTAAAGGGAGTAGCTGGAGCATTAGAGATCATCTTGAGCTGACAGCCCTTGCTGAAAAGTATCAATAGATAGGCAAAACAGATGAAAAAATCGATTTGCTCAAGCTAGGCACAAAAATGCAGAACAAAAAAGCGAGCAAGTAAATCCTATAACATTTAAAAGATTTATCAGTTCGTTCTCTAAAATAATAATCCTGCATGAACGAGGAGTATTCCCCTTGCCTTAAATCCCAAAACATCAGCTTCACTGTTCGTTCTTTCACTGAACTTGAATAATTAGAATAACATGAATCTCGAGAGGATTTTTTCTAAAAGTTCAGGGTCTGTGAGGGGCAATTACTCAAAACAGTAAGCCAAACTGTCCTCGCCACAAGTAGAAACAAGAAAAAATTACAAGCAATGTAGGTACCCATGCTAGCATAGTTGTAATAAAATTTTGCCATATACTTGTAGCTCCTTAAAATACGTGAACTATTGAACAAGAAGAAATCGCAATAATTCCTCAAGAAAGCGGAGCTGATAGATTAAGCTACAAATACTCATGAAAATATCAAAGACGAAAACTATATTGACTGTGAAGCCAGCGAAACCATAGAAATTAAAAACGCCAAAGAAAAGGAAATATTTGCTGAGTTTTAAAAACTAATGTAGTCTCAAAGCATATCAGCTCAATATAACGAAAAAGAGCAAAGTTATGCCCCTAATAAGAGAAGAATAAAGAAGCCGCAGCACTTGGACTACCTGTACTCCTCTAGCTCTAAAAAGAGTAGAAAAAACAGAGTGCAATAATGATTACTTAATTACCTTTTGACTATACTCATCACTGTTTCGACTTGTGCTCCTTATCTTTGCTCTTACCTTCTCGCCTGTGCTTTCCTCTTTACTTGTTTATTTTGAGCAATCTAGTTGGCGAGTCTCCACTGGCTAAGTCAAACAACCTTTTTTGCTTATCTAGCTGGCTCTCTTGAATGGGCTTCTGACTAAACATAGAATCAAAGTCGAATGTTTATGCACTTTTTTCGGTCATCGCTTGGGACCCTTTGGTGATTTTATGAGTGTCAACTGTTGGCACATTATCTTAAAAAAGTTGCTTGAGTTTCTCAAAGTGTTCGGTGGGATAAGGAAGCTTTTCTAACTTAGAAAGTAAGTTTGCAGAGTTGGGGTAACAGGAGATGAAATAATCGGACAGCAGTTTACGCTGCTCCTTTGATACCTTCATGATTGGCGAAGAGTTATTAAAGTCGTTGATGTTCGAGTGAAATTAGTTCATGTAAATGGCTTTGAATTCCACCATCAAAATGCTTTCCCTTTCCTTCTTGATTTTTTAAAAGTTGTCCAGAATGAACTTGGAAATGTACCTTCCTTGCTCCTTGCAGAACCCTTAGCAGACTACCCACTTGTCATTGGTGAAGCAATTCTAGCCCATCCACTTAAAAAGATAAACTTTTGAAAAGGCAAACTTCAGTAGCAGCAAATACTAAATAGTTTTCTGGGTGAAAGTACCTCTGATCTTCAAGAAAGCATTTTGCCCCTCATCCAAAGTACCCGTTATAACAGAAATATGAAAATGCAGATAATCCCACAACTAAGTTTCTTCCTGTAAGATTGAACAATTTTCGCTAGCCTTTGGCATATTGTCGCACAGGTATAGATGCAGACCAGAATAGAACCTGTTTTTGTATTGCCCCAAGTGTTAAATTTCATTGATACAATCTTAAATGTCTTCCTTGCGAGTGTAGTCCACCTTCTTTAGCTGAGGTCTGCCTAGTTTAGGATTACTGATGAGAATTTCGTTTTCGTACTCGATGAGTTGCTCATTGATGAACTTCTTTAAATAGTTAATGAACTCGATATCGTGGCTGTCATAAAACAGCATGAAGGTCGATATTGCATGATTCTTTACTTGAAATAAATTATCTTTGCAGAGGTGGAGAGCGTGCAATTTATCGATATCAGTCATACTTCTGTACCAACTAGCATTGCGCATGAAAGACTATCTCAGCTACTTTAAACTCTATTGATCAAGGAAGTTGATGAATTCGAGGTTTTGACCATTGAGGCAATAATTTTTCCGCTGAACTGCAGGACTGATAACCAGAAATCTTTCAACTTCGCGCAAAGGAGTACTACGGGTGGATATTTGCTTCATAAAGGAGTGATCAATGACTATTCTATTGCTAGGTATCCGATTGATTTTCCGGGTGACGATTTTAGTCTTATCTGCTTGTTGCTATTTTGTGGACTCGTAGCCTAGAGGAGGCGTCACTTCAGATGGATCAGTTTTAGCCTGCTTATAGTAGCTGCTCATTCTGTAGATACAATTCATGTTTCAAGTCAA
>Ga0100402_1002493_pt1 | contig 20657 bp, 9 predicted proteins | sample CryGeyme20150102_FD_80419 | JGI IMG/M metagenome (GOLD analysis project Ga0100402, IMG submission 80419) | Groundwater microbial communities from Crystal Geyser aquifers in Utah, USA - Crystal Geyser metaG 2015-0102 | ecosystem: Environmental > Aquatic > Deep subsurface > Groundwater | place...
CTCGGAACGGAGAAAAGGTCGGCCCTAGTAAATTGCCGAGTTTCTCCAAACCACCCTACCTAGCCGAACGTAGCCCTAGAGAGCTGGCATAGTCGAGAGAACGCGGTAGCGTTCGCTCGTGATCACTATATAGTATTCCTAACTCTAATAAGTAAATACAACCTCTGTCCGCCCTTCGTTATTTACAGTAGCTAGTAGTAGTCCTAACAACTACTACTAGTAGTAGTAGTAGCTGGCTGGCTGGTAGTACCAAGTACTCTAGTAGAGTAGCTACTACTAGACTAGTACTAGTAGTAGTTAGTAACAGTAAAATTAATTACTCTGACAGATTACTCCTCGATTGGTGGTCTACTACCGTACGTCTCTCTAGTAGTCTAGCTAGTATCTAGTTCTACAGTAGTTGGTACAAGCGTACAGTACCATCATATTATTATTTTATAAACCAAGCTTCCTTGGTTCTGACTTTCTGAACTTCTGATACAATACTACGTACTACGTACTAAGACGAAAGGGCTGGATATTAATAACAGAGAGGTTACGTCTGTGGCATACCTTCATTTAGCACCAGCTCATCGCTCAAAAACACAGCCAACAACCAACGTGACGGTCATTCAACAACTTCCATCCCAAATCGCAATCAACTGACCAACAACTAGTAGCTACCATTGTAGTACTCGTAGTACAGGAGGTTGTCGCGACCATGAATGCAAGAACAGCAGCAGCAGCAGCATCTTCAGCAACGGCAACTAACACTAGTAATGACGATGATACAAAGTATCAACACTTAACTCAGCTCGTAAATGCTGGAGGTTCTCCGGATGATCACACACCCCTCGGTGGACAAAACCGACAACTGTACCAGCCCACACCGCGGGAACTCAGTTATGCCTTGTATATTTTGGAACAAATCTTCCCGTCTTCCTACCAGCTTTATCAACAACAAACCACGAACAATGCTTCCTCCTCCAATACTACTACTCAGACTCAGACTCAGATCAGTATTGAAGGCAGAGACGCCGTTGCTTTCTTGACCACGAGTGCCATTCATCGATCAATTTTACGCATTTTTTGGAATGTTGTTGATCCACTCAATGTTGGACGATTGACAGATATTGGTCAGTTCCATACCATTGTACGGTTGACAGCATTGACGCAGGCAGGGTACGTAGAAGATAAACTCCTAGCACTTGGGACCACCCACACTACAACGTTACCACCCACACAAGCATCATTATCATCATCACCCGTTTCTGTTGTTTGGGAAATCCTCAATACTACTACACATATTATCAAATTGCCTTTGGCACAGTTTTCCTCGGTACAAATTCCAAGTCAAGAATTCTTGCAACAGTTGTACACCACTCATCAACAACGAAGATTGGGAATGATGGGCGTTTCTGGTCACGCCATGAGCAGCAGCAGCAGCAGCAATAATGATACAATGGTATTACCACCACAAGCAGGGACACCAGCTACAGATGGTACTCACAACTATCAACCAAATATGAATACTACTACTACTACTACTGCTACTACTTTGACAAGGATGCAGCAACCACAATCATCTGATCGTGAAATTAACACGCCACAACAACACTTTATGATGCAACAACAGCAACAACAACATGGTGGGATTGCTCCCAGCTTGTCAACATTGACAAATAATGTTCAGCCACCCGTCATGGGATTAGCAGCTCTGGATGCTCTTGGACCCACAACAGATGCACCGTTGTCTGCTGTTTTCAATGGAACAACAACAACAAAAACAGCAACAAACAATGAAACTGAAAATGATTTTGGAGAATTTGAAGATGCTGCTCTCAAACCATCAGCAAATCCAGAAGGAGCTGGTTTTTGTGCCTTGGATGCATTGGGACTATCAACAGATGCACCATTGCCTGCCCTTGGAATAACGACAGCAACAACGACCACCAATGAAGATCAGGATGACTTTGGAGGATTTGAAGATGCTGTGTCAACTCCAGTTGTTACTGGTTTTGGTGCTTTGGATGCATTAGGACCATCAACAGATGCACCATTGCCTGCCCTTGGAATAACGACAGCAACCAATGAAGAGGAGGATTCTTTTGGAGGTTTTGAGGATGCTGCTTCTGATGATCCAAAACCACCAGAGGCACCAGATGTTACTGGTTTCGTTACTTTGGGTGTATTAGGACCATTAATAGATGCACCATTGCCTGCCCTCGGAAGAACAGCAATAAATGAAGATGAGGATGCTTTTGGAGGATTTGAAGATGCTGCCTCTGATGACCCAAAACCACCAGAGACACCAGATCTTACTGGTTTTGGTGCTCTGGATGCATTAGGACCTGCAGCAGATACACCATTGCCTGCCCTTGGAACTGTGGCAGCAGCAGCAGCTAATGACAACAACGCCTTTGGGGGATTCGAAAATGCAGCTGCGGTCGCATCTGCAGCACCAGCTCCAAATGGTATAATAACCGGCGATGCTCTCGGCGACAATAAGTATGCAAATGCAGGAGCATTCAGTGTAGCGGCTGTCGCAGTAGCAGATGACGACGACTTTGGCGATTTTTCGGACGCAGCTCCAGCAACGGCAGCAGCAGCAGCGACAGCAGAGGTGAGCGGCATGGACGCATTCGATGCGTTAGCAGGGAGTCAGGACGCCCCTCTTCCATCGTTTACTCAGACGCAATCGGATCGTGGACTAGAAGGAGCGGCACCGCATTATTCTTCAAGTTTACAATCAAGCAACTCTCTGGATGTTTCCGATACCGCCATGGACCCAGAGCCAAGCTCTATAGCTGCGGTGAATGGGACACCTGTTAGACATCGACTAAGTATGCAGGGCACTTCTTTTCGACGCAGATCAAGTCGAAGTCTGGGGACACCAGAACAGGACGAGAAAGTACCCACAGATTTAATGCCCAACATGCCAGGAGAGAAATACGTTGAAACTGTTCGACGCAATAGTTTGCGGAAACTTCCAGAGTTTTCCGACAATGATGACGAAGAGACGGAGGACCAACATGAAGACCCTTTTGCTGGAATGGATCCAGTTTTAGGCAATGCCAATTCATTCGATAGCTTTTCCAAGCCAATTCAATTAAACGAAACACCAACACCACTGAGCCCCGGGAATGAGGGTGTCCCAGAAGATCTTAAGCCACAGCCACCGAGCAAGCACTACGTGAAAAATCCGGCCTTACAAACTTTGGAGGAACCCGATGAGGAAGACGACGAGTTTGGCAGATTTGAAGAAGCCCCCAAGTCACCTCTCGCATTTGAGCGCGTACCAGAAGACCTCAATCCCCGCAGAGCACATCGACAGTATGTGAAGAGTCCGTCTTTACAAACTTTGGAGGAGCCGGGTGAAGAAAACGAGGAATTTGGTGGATTTGAAGAGGCTCCCACTGCATTTCTGAAAGTTCCGGACATGAATCTAGAATCTCAACCAGATCCATTTTCAATATCCATGCCCAAAGATTTGAATCCAAATGCACCTGGAGAACACTATGTGCATCATGGAGCGAACGAAAGAGCGACTCCAGGAGGACTACGAACCGTGGCAGAGTCATCTAGCAGCTCTTCGAAGTTGCCCCGCGATGATCCATTCGGGACTGGGATCCATTTGAATCCACCATCTACTTTGCCGGCGTATCAGGCAGCCATGCCCCACGACTTGATGCCTCCCGTCCCGGGTAAACATTTCGTACCTCACAAGCCAACACCAGGATCACTGTCTACGCTTGAAGAGGCGTTGGACGAGATCCAGCCTACTTTTGATGCAATTCCGCCACCACCTGGCAAGCTCACAAGACAAGCTACTCCCGATGTACATGACCTAGTTCCGATGAAGGGGAAGACCGTGGCAGTACCCGGCATTGCCACTCTTCACGAAAGCAATGGGGACGAGGACGACTTCGGTGGTTTTGCAGAAAGTACTCCTGCGCCACACCCTGATACTCTATCTCTTACAGCAGACGAGGCACTAAACGGAGGGGGTATCAAGGAAGACGATGCTGTAAATGACGACGTATCGTCTTCTACTTCCCCATCGCCGGATCCCTTCTCGGCTTTTGATACACTCGCCGAAGCCCCGGCTGCCTTGCCACCGCTGCCTTCCTTTAGCGCACCAGCCAGCAACTCTACCGTTCAGATAGAAAGTGTCTTCACCATGACAGACATTCCTGACCGTACCTTGCCTCAAACGTCGACTGAGCATGCGAATTTCGAATCATTTGCTACAATGTTGCCCGTGTCCGCACCTGCAATAAATGCGACCACTAGCGCTGACTTCAGTGGAATGATTGGCTCCAGATCAGTAAGCAGCCTAATAAGCGACGATGAAGATGAGGGCGAAGATACTGATGCTTTTCAAAATGCCCCCACAAAGCCTATATCGTCTCCTCCTTCAGAAGTCCGCTTGACCGCGGTGGACTCGCTTTCCGATGAGGCCTTTGATGATTTTACTGGGCCCAAGCAACCACCAGCACCGTCGCAACTTTTGCGTCAGGCAACACCAGCTGTTCAAGAGTTGGACCGGCTGACCAAAAAAGCCTCATCTGGCATGACAGGGAACGCTCCCATTGTCGAGGAAGCAAATGATGAAGATGACTTTGGAGGCTTTGCGACTGCAGGCCCAGCCTCCGGAGCACCGTCTGTTTCAATACCACCAGAGTCACGACAAGCCGATCTGCCAGTTAACTCATCGAAGACGGAGGTTTCTAGTGGAGTGTTAGGTGATGCCCCTATCCTTGAAGAATACGAAGCAGAAGACGACTTCGGTGATTTTGGAGGTTTCGAAAGTGCTAGCGAAAGCATAGCAAGAGAATCAGCTGCTCCAGTGCCTCCACAACTCATGAGAAACGAAACTCCAAGACCACATGACTTGATCCAAGCCGGTGCCAAGTCGGTGGAGACTGGTCTTATGTCTATTAGCGAAGCAGGCATTCAAAGAGAAGAGAAAGACTCAGCAGATATCTTTGGCGATTTCGGAGGATTTGAGAGTGCTATCGATGGCACGCCAGAGCAGACGGCATTTCCAACACCTACACAAATGACAATAACGGAGATTCCCTTACATGAAGACTTGGATCAGAGTGCTCCCAAGGCAGTTCATCCTGGTCTTGGCTCTACTGGAGAAGCAGCTGAAAAGGTGGAAGAGGATGACTTCGGGGATTTTGGTAGCTTTGAACAAGCTGAACCCCCGCTGCATGGGTTTAATGATAGTGAAGTGTCCGCTCCAAGGACAGATGACCGCTTTGTTGATTCCTCTGGCTTTGATTCTGCACCAGCCCCGGCTTCGGAACCAGACGTAGCTACTGCTAGGGATGATAATTTTGGTAGCTTTTCCGCTTTTAAAAGTACACCTGCAGCCAGCGACGATGATTTTGGTGATTTCACCGCGTTCGAAGCCGCGTCAGCCGACACTTCTGGTGACGACGAGTGGAATGTTATGCGCGAAAAGGTCATTTCTCTATCTCAGCAATTACCTAGCTCCATTCATAACTCTTTCGACATTGGCAAAGCCTTTGACAGAGCAACAAATGGCGGTTGTAGTTCGGCGTTCACAGGCGAAGATCTCAAGAAACAGGTAGAGCACTGTATCCAAGTCCTCTCTCTGGTTTCTGCTGGCAGCAAGCATGCGAAGCTCGCATCAACATATTGGGCAGAGACTATGGTAATTGTACGAGATGAACTGTCCTTGGGTAATCGTCTGTTGAACGATGTTTGCAAACTATCGATGACGGAACAAGCTGTGGCTGCGGAACCCCTACAAATTATGGTGGCTGGCATGGGTGAGTACGTTCGAGTCATTCGATGCATCATGGCGTCCATCGCCGACATGATGCTATCAGACCTCTCAGCAGTATTGACCGGGGCAACGTTGATGACTACATGGGGCTCTATTCCATTGGCAACTGCTGCTTTGGAGATTGAATCCCTGTGGACGAAGATTATCGACATGTCTACTACCTTGGGGCTGCCCCGTACTACATCTCTGGAGACAATTGTGGACATTCGTTCCAGATGCATGAGCCGTTGGCAAACATCTACAGATCTGTGCCAATTATCTCTGCAGCCGCTGTGGAAAGGCGACAAGGAAACAACCAAAGCCGCTGTCTTGTGGCAGGGAAAATCTTTTATGGCATGCTCGGCAAATTTATTGGCCAACAAATGTCCATTCTACACGATTGAGGAATAAATCTATTGATATCGTTTCTACTTGATTTGGACAATGCTTCGTGAACTCTAAATTGAATACTCTAAGTATTAGCATTAGCATGTCTCACCCCGCTGTCTGTCTATCTCTGTGGCCATGGCTATTTTCGACTTCAGCTAGTTGATGGTTCCAGTATTCTCTTTGTCTGGTACGATCCAAAAGTGATTGTTAACTTTTTTCGAAGCTGCAGATGATCGAACGAGCGAGGGTTTGGTTGACTCGTGCTTCCGAGTGATATTGCTGGATGATTTCAATTTCCTGGTGTTGCTTTCATTAGGGGCCTGCTGCTGCTTCCGCGAATGGAGTGTAGCAATTTCCTTTTGAAGCCGAACAATCGTTTGGTTGTTTTGCTCCAATTCATGCTTGAGCTTCAGATTTTCTTGATCCAAAGCTTTGCGAGCCGAAGCCAGCTCCCGCAGAAGCGACGATTTCTTGGTTGACGGGGAGCGTTGATTTGTCATTCTATTGCTTGTTGATCTTCGAATACTAAACGAAGCAAAACCAGCAGAAACAATTTTGAGGTTATCCTCGGAAGTTTAGAATCAAGGGACTGAGAAATTTATTCAAAGGATTGATTTGATTTTGTCTTCTTGTTATTAGTAATAATTTGATTGACCACATTATTATTCATTCTAGTAGTCTTAACAGAGAACATGGCGACTCCGAACTCCGAAAGAGCTTCACTTGTTTCACAAGATAAAAATTTGAAGAAAATTGTGAGGCACTGGAAAATCTCGGCTCGGCTTGAAGGCTGAGATAAGGACAGGGATAAAGCGAATTGAAAGTGTCCTCAAACTAGAGTACACTCTACTAGTAGTCTAGTAGTACTAGTAGTAGTACTACTACTTAGAAGTAGGTACTTTCCAAGTAGACCCAACTAGGCCAATTTCATTCGAGGTGTATGTAGGCTCACTAATGCCCACGATATTCACGATTCCATAGTCGTTTGTCCCCAGCCTCAATTTTGGGATAAAGTAAATGGCCGATGTACCGAAGCCATGCAAAAATGCATCATCTGCTACTCTACATTGATCAACATGATGCCTTGTTGGGAATAGAGTTTTTCACACAAGATCTGCGTATGGTAACCCTTTCGATCGGGCACCCGCCTTGTGCGTGGATTCATTTCAAGTATCACTCGTTTCTTGGAGCGAGCCCATTGCGCCACGCCGGGATTTTGTAAAGCCTTCAATGTCTTTGATATTCTCCATATCTCTCGCTGCAGCTCAGCATTGTTGCTTTTGCCGTAAGAAAGGCTCCACTTGCTCTACTTCTACTACTAGTAGCTCCTCCTCCTCCTGCTGCTGCTGCTGTAGTCGTAGTCATAGAGCTCTGTTCATTCATCGTGATTAGAACATCGCACACTTGTCACTGAAATCTTCTATGCAACTCCCAAGCGATTTCTCGTGAAATCCCTGCTCAGAATCCCTGTGACTCCTTAAAACCAGTAATGGATCTATTATCTATTTGCAGGTGGCTCATCTCATTGTTCTCTTCGCTGCCCACTTATACCACTGTCTTGTACTACGACTACTAGTAGCTAGACTACTACCTGGTAGAGAGGACTCGAGTAGTCTAGTCTACTCGGAGTAGAAACAGTATGGACAGAACAAGATTATTCGTTAAAAACTCAAACGCTAATGTGGATCGTTCAACCATTATGCTTGCTCAGGTCAACAACACGTACTCGTATCCTTGTGATCAGCTGTTGACGCTATGATGACATAATCCTTTCGCCCTTTCGCCTTCACACATCAAGCGTTCTGCATAGTATTCATAATAATAAAGTCGACAAGAAAAGCGACAGCTACTTGTTTCGTTAATTGGTTAAAACATCAATCAATCAATCTATCAATCCACCATGACGGGTTCTCTCATGCCAAGGCAGCTGTCCATATTGGCAGCAGCTGTGGCGAGCTTTGCCATTGGCACCTCCGCCTTTGTCGTCTCACCTCAGAATTCCTGTAGACTTTCATCGCAACAAAACAGACCTGCGGCTATTATTACACCGACGGCGCTCAGGATGGAAGAAATTGAATGTGATGTTGCTATTGTAGGTGGAGGCCCAGCGGGTTGCACGTGTGCCCTTTACACGTCACGGGCAGATCTGTCCACTGTAATTGTGGACAAGAACCCTGCCGTAGGCGCCTTGGCCATTACGTCTCACATCGCCAACTATCCCGGTGTGGATCGCAGCATGGCGGGTTCTGAGCTACTAGATCAAATGAGAGAACATGCCATTCAATATGGGACCCGGTTTGAACGCGGGCAAGTTTTTATGATTGATATTGTAGAAAACAAAGATGAAGTCTACAACAAGGTAGTGTACACTCCCGATTTTATGGTCAAGGCCAGATCTATAGTATTAGCTACGGGGGCCATGGGACGAGCGGCTCCTCCATTTCCCGGTGAGGACAAGTATTTGGGACAGGGTGTGAGCTACTGCGCTACTTGTGATGGAGCATTCTACCGGGACGCCGAAGTCTGTGTTTTTGGAGCTACCAATGAAGCCATGGAGGAAGCTCTCTTTTTGACAAAATTTGCGAGTACTGTGCACTGGATTACAGCGACGGACATTGATAGGTGCTTGCAATTGCAAGGCGACCAAAAACTCGAGTGCAATAGGCTTATGGACGAAGAACTCATAGAAATACTCTTGGCCAAGGAAAATGTCAAGCACTGGGCCAAGACACGACTTCTGGAGGTGCAGGGCGATACTTCGGGTGTTACAGGAGTCAAAGTATCCAAGATGTACAGCGACAAGGAAGAAGTTATACCCGTTGAAGGGGCCTTCATTTACGGTGCTGGAGCTGGGTCTAAACCAATTACCGATTTCATTCAGAAGAAGGTTGACATGGACGATGAAGGCGGTGTCATTGTGAGCGATGATATGTCAACGTCTGTCAAGGGCATTTTCGCCATTGGAGACATTCGCAATACGGACTACAAACAAGTAGTAGTGGCAGCATCCGATGGGTGCATTGCCGCCATGTCAATCGAAAAGTTTCTGAAAGGCCGTAAGACAGTCAAGGTCGATTGGATTCACAAATAGATTAAATACGCAGGTAAAGCTAGATAGACAAGTCATATATCCGTGTTGTCGCTCAGTACATAATACTATTGTATGGGACAAGCTTCTTCTCAAGTCTTCCAATCAGGTGCGCCATTACCTCTTCTTCGCCAGCTCGGCCAAAATATCCCGCACCAACTGAAAAAAGGGAGGTACTGTATCTGCGTGAATGCTTTCGTCGGGCGAATGCGCTCCTGTAATGGTTGGGCCAAAGCTCAAAGCATCCACCTTGCCTCCCATTTTCTCAATGAGCAATCCACACTCGAGTCCAGCATGAATCGCCTTGACTCCGGGTGCACAGTCGCCGTCTAATCGTTCAGATAGTAACTTCTTGGCAAGCTGGAGAACGGGCGAATTCATGTCGGGATTCCATCCAGGATAGGGCTCTGACTTTTCAATACTAGCACCTGCCAAACAAGCAACAGCAGTGAGTCGATCTCTGGTTGCCTCGAGCGCCGACTGGATGGACGATCGTGTCGAGCATAGCACGGTTGCGCAGTCGTTGTTTGTTGCGACGGATGCCACATTGTTAGAAGTTTCAACAAGGGACGGCATGACATGTGAAAACTTTATGGCACCATGCGGTAACGCCAGTAACATTGACAACAGCCTAGAAGCTGCTGCATCGTCCAGAGGTTGGCAAGGTAGGTCCTCATCGTTGGCGTCGTCTTTTCCAACCAAAGTCACCGACAATTTTTGTTCTAGAGTGCCATATTCCGCTTTCAACGCAGCCTCGTATTTTTTAACAATGTTCATCACAGCTTGCTTGGATTTGTCATGTGATATCAGTAGTTGTGCAAACGCCTCTCTTGGAATGGCATTGTGCTTATCCCCTCCCTTGATGGACACCAAATCAACACCTTCATGTTTGAGAGCTGCTTGGGTGACAGCAGCACACAACACAACAGCATTGGCTCGTCCTTCATGAATATTGATACCGGAATGTCCTCCCAAAAGTCCCTCCACTCTCAACTGCACCATGTTAGCAGAAGAGCCATCGGCATCGGCATTGGACTTTCGCGAGAGTGGCAAGGTCAAAACCGATTCACCACCACCGGCACATCCAACGTATAATTCAGCCCATTCTTCGGTATCTAAATTGAGCAAAGTCGTTCCTGTTAAACCTAGAGCCTTTGCATCCAATTGTTGAGCTCCAGTGAGTCCCGTTTCTTCGTCCACAGTAAACAGAGCTTCCAAGGGGGGTAGTGGAATATTGCTGTCCACGGGTGTTTCCAACAAGGCCAAAGCTGCAGACACACCAATGCCGTTATCGGCACCCAAAGTCGTCCCTCGAGCTCCCAACCAGACTTCTTTCTCGTTCTTATGGAACCGGCGAAGCAAAATGGGGTCCTCGGCAAAATTGTGGGAACTGTCCGAATTCTTTTCCGTTACCATATCGACGTGCCCTTGCACTACCACGGGTGGAGCCTGTTGTCCGCCACCAGAGCCCGGATGAAAGACGACCAAATTACCTACGTTATCTTGCTTCCATGTCAAACCATGCTCATCTGCAAATCCCTTGATATAATCCAAAACAGCTCCCTCTTGTTTCGACGGACGAGGAATGGAAGAAAGGATAGCAAATTGAGTCCACAAGGATTGCGGTTCCAGTTGGTCAATAGCCTGCCAATTTTCAGATGGAACCTTCACCTTATTATGACTCATGGAAACAGTGGAGGTTGTAGAAAAACACTGAGATGTGGAGGTTAAACAAACTATGGCAATAGCAAGCGTTCGTAGCATCCCGGAAGAGATTATACGTTTTGAGGTCTGCTTCTTACTCAGTATTTTTTACGCTTATTTTACGCTTATTTTGGATGGTTTGATGATTGAGAGGTGAGGTCGATCATACGTTGTGCTGTAAAAAAAATAAAAAATAAAAATACCAGTAGTCTAGTCAAAATGTAGTGCCAAATTTTGCTGTAATAATACAGCGCTCCTTGAGTGTGGTACCGTACTACTGTATTATTAGTACTACCATTAGACTACTACACCCCAGCCCTAGTACAGTTCGATTCTCTAAGCAGAAGGCGATTAAATCAGCAGCTAACATAAATACTAGACTACTGTACTCCGTGTAGAAAAACATTGTCAATCCATCTGAATAGATTGTTAGTATTTGAGGACAATTTTACAAGGGGCTTTCAATCTATACCAAAAGCTTTACGCTATCCGTTTGACTGCTGGGAAGACCCAACGACTCATTGTCCAACGTTTTGTCCGAGGACGGGGGTTGATCTTCCTTCGATTCTGGATCCTGTGAAAAAAGATCATTATTTTGAATCAACGTGTTGGGTGTTTCCCGTTTTGTAAACGTCGCGGTGGCTTCCACTTCCTCGGTTCCAGGCGTAGTGTCAGCTTCAATGGTCACAACGCCAGCATTGCAATTTTCGCTGGTTCTCCTTCGATGATGACCACTTCCAGGGTTAAATTTCATCATCACTTCAGCGACTGATTTGAATTTGGATTTCAGTTCCTTGAGACCTACTACAGCTTTGGACAAATCAACACTAGAAAGAGAGGTGGCATCCTGATGGAACCAAGACACCTTCAGTGCCTCTTCGGCTGTCAGTCTTTGCAGAGGCTCGACAACCAAGAGCTTTCGCACCAAATCTTTAGCAGATTCGGAAATATGACAATTTTCAGCAGTCTCGGGAGGAAACGACCATTCTCCGAGCCGGATCTTAGAAAATAATTCCTCCTCGGAGCGAACGGCAAAGGGTGGAGCTCCTGTTAGCAGCATGAACAGCAGGACACCAATACTCCACATATCGGCCGCCTGATCGTATGGAATATGCTTACAAACTTCTGGAGCCATGTAGAGTGGCGTTCCACAACATCTTGTGACACTCCGAGGTGCTGGCACTCGTCGTGCAAGCCCAAAGTCGCAAAGCTTTATTCGGATGGCATTTTCCTTGTTGTCAGTGTCCACCAAAAGAAGGTTTTCCAGTGTAACATCTCTATGAACAACACCTTCTTTGTGCAAATAAGCAACGGCTTGCAGCAAAGGTTTGACAATCGCCCGTGCATCTTGTTCAGTGAATGTCTGCTGCTCTTCCATCAAATGTTTTAAAACAGTTTTGCCAGGAACGTGTTCCAAAACGATATAGTAATGATCGTCATCTTCGAGGAAATCTTCAATTTTCACCAAAGATGGATGATCCAAATTTTGCATGACAGCCACTTCATGAAGGACCTCTGATTCAACATCTGATGTCCGTGGAATCTTCTTAACAGCTAAATTTTTGGACGGCTCCTCCGTGAATTCTGTCACGACAGCCAACAGTCGATTTGACACAGGCTTTTTCTTCACACACTTGTAAACTGTAGATTGACGGCCTTTTCCAATCTGTTCCTTAACTTCGTATAATTCTTCAAAATTATGCGTCTTACCCCGCCACTGCGACAATAGGCCGATTCCTCCAGTATCGCTGCCTCCACTGTCTTGGGCACTGTCCCACGCTTTGACTTTCTGTAAAAGTGATGCTTGATCAGTAGCCACAAAACGCGAAAACTGTGATGTCAATCGTATTGCATGCACGGCACTCTTGAAGCGTCGCGTGGCTACCCATGTCTTCAGCTCCTTGACACTTCCTCTCAAATCAACCTTACTCAGATCCTCATCCGAAATTCCATCAGTAAACCAATTTGATTGGAGGGCTTGGGAAGCCGTAGCCCGATAGTAGGGGTCAACCCGCAACAAACTTGCCAAGCACTGTTTCGCTTGCACACTAACGCTACGAAACGATGGATGCGAGAAATCGTAATCAGCTGCTTGAATTTTCCGGAACAATCCCTGGAAGGTTGGATCTGAAAAAGGAGGAAATCCTCCCAGTAACATGTATAACAAGGTCCCAATCGACCACATGTCGACTTGACAGCCGTAGGGTTGTCCCGCAATGACTTCCGGTGCAACGAATGCCGGAGTTCCACATCGGGTTTTTAAAAATCCAGCCTTTTCGGGTACGTACTGTGCCGTTCCAAAATCCGCCATGACAATTTCTGAAGCTTGCATCCGATTCACCAGCAATAAATTTTCCGGTTTCAAGTCTCGGTGACACAATCGCCGCAAATGCAGCAGTTCCATAACTTCGAATAACATTTGTGCTAAATCACGAGCGTCTCGTTCTGTGTAGGTACTTCGTTTGGAAAGCTGTTCAAAGACATCTCCGCCGCGGCAATAGGTCTGCACAACATAAACGGTAGTTGGTGATACGAAGCAGTCCTTCAACTGTGTAACGTGGTCCAAGTCGCGAATGTCCTTTAAAATGGACAATTCTCGCATGACAGTGGCATCGGAATCCGGCTTTAATTTGCTCCGATCAATCACTTTGCATGCAAACGTGGTGGTCGCATCGGGCACAGATGTATCCACTTGCACGACTGTGTACACAGTGCCAAATGAACCCGAGGATAATCTGTGTTGGAAAGTGTAGCATTGTTCAAAAGAAAGACCAGCAGGATGGACACCCAATGGCGTATCGTCGGACAAGGTGGCACCGTCAATCAGCATATTGTTACTGGTTGGATGCGGGCGAGTTTTTGGGTTATATAGTGGAACTTGGAAAGTGGAAAGGACAGAATGATCTGATGTTTTTATCTCAAATAATTGAATATTTTGTAGCTCGTGAATGGAGCAAGAGCAGCTGACAATAATATTATCATCAGTCTAGCTAGATGGGTGAAAGGCGGTACCCAGTAGATACTTGAGAGTTGAGAAGATTGGTATCAGGAGTTTATCATCAAGACTCTCTCACTAAAAGAGCGTAGAGAAGTTGATTTAATCGAAGTTCTGCCATCATGACCGTTGGCGAAGATTCGGTATTGAACAATTATTAATACCGTACCTGGTATCATCTGGTATTCAACAATGAATGAACGAACGGTAGGTTGATTCCTGCTACAGTAGGGCTACAGCTAGAAGCTGCTCTCAACGTCATTTTTTACCGTATTAGTAGTCTAGTAGACTAGCTAGTACAAGGAGGAGACTACAGTATGGTACAGTAATAATTAGCTGGTGGTGCAAGAAACAACAATTATTTCTTAAAGATTTATCAGAGAGCCGATGTGGGTGCATACTACTACAACAACATCGCAAAGTCATTGGATTGAATCCTTTTAAGAATAGCTTTTCGAGGATCATACTGTCACTAGTCCCCTGGCACCAGGTAGCTGCCTGGTGCCATGGGAGGGACGATTCTTGTTCATCAGCAAGGATAGAATGAATTACTAATACTTTCATTAATGATTTTCCTGGTATCAGAATTGAGTCATCACCCGCGGATCGACACGTAGATGAATGGTCTTCGGTTGGACAGAGCGAACGTTCCTCGTCAGCATTTTTATTCATTTTTTGATATCTATTGAAGCAACTCCGAAACGAGAGCTTCATCATTCATCTTCCGCCCCTATGAAGATTCCTCATCAGCCTCATTCTTCTCTGCTGACATGAATCACGATCAACAATGTCCTGGTTTTGGACAAAAACGATTGGATAAAATAATGCTCATTATGAAGTGATACTCCTATTAATAGTAACAAAGTAATTAATCAAAGGGCGATTTCAACGTCTAAATATCCTTCAATCCAACGGTTACATACTGTGAAAATGCGCTACAGATACCTTCATACCGTAGATAACATTTGAAACTGTGTGACGACGTACAGCTAAATAATTCAACCTTGAGATTAATTTAACCAGAGTGTGTCGGGATATTGAAAAGCGCAGCCAAGTCCGGAAATCAGTTTCCGAAAAACCGATTTAGTTCGCACAACTGCGACTGGGTCATGCTGGCATAAAACCCAAGTATTTGTGATTTGTAAACCCACGAGAAGAACAAAAAATTGCACAAAAGCTCGACCGATACAATTGGTTTGGTCAACAATAGCTGATATATTTTTGTACTGACCGCGAGAAATAATAATCTGGTTTTGACTGGTTCGCTCACCAATTTTGTGATAGGCATAGCTACTACTTAGTATAATAGTATAATTCGTTTGTTGTCTCTATTCTGCGCGCTTGGACATGTTCTGCAACGATAATGACAATGGCAAAGGAAAAGAAGGTGCAACTAGCTAGTTCGTTTTGCCTTACTCCCTACCGGGACTGCCCATCTTATCCAGGACTGTTTAAACCTAGTGTGGTAAAATTGAAAAATCCAATGTTTCGCTCCTAGTGATTGAGGAGCTTGCGAGCGAGGTGGTAGTGTCATCGATCGATCCATCGATCGATCCATCGCTCGCTTGATCGCTCGTCAGCCAAAAGGGAAAGATGGAAGAGCCGGGATCGCTTTCAAGGACTAACACATAGGGTAAAACACCCACACGTGAATTGAACCGGCTTCAACAATGTCTTGTTGCACGTGCAGGCAAGCAACGGACCACCAAAAAGCAACAAGTCCTCAAGTACGCCAAATAATGTTCGCAAAGAAAAGTTTCTCGCTGACAAGTGGTCCCTTGATTCAAGCATCATGGCATTGCTAGAGAATATTTTCCAGGGAGATTTCTGCAGTATCCTCGCTGGTTTTGTTCGGACTTCGCCATGGGTCATCCAGCCACCCCAGCAGTCTACCCATCTCCTATTTTAGGATCGCCCTGGCTATCACAATCACCCTTAACCTTATGTTGTCCGAAAATTAAGTGATTCCGAAAATGCGTTGAATGCTGATGCGGAATTTTCCTTGTCCGACGGCACGCGTAAACGGGGCCGGCGACGTGTGTCACATTAATCTAGAGAATTTGAATGAGCGAGGAGCTTACAATTTTTTCAATTTGCACCTCGATTGTCGGTTGAAAAAAGCTTAGAAGGACCTGAACAACCCAACTGCAGCTCTTCCGTGAACTGCCAGTTGTATCTTCGCAATCCTTTCTAGAGTACTGTGCTAGCTAATTAAATATTAATATTCTCTCCAACAACCGAAACAGCAAGTGAAAATGGCAGAGCTATTGACCCCCCTGGTAGTTGCTCCTGTATCATCATTGGCGTCGTCCAAGAATACCACCTCTTTATTGTGTGAACCCGTTTCAACGGCCACTTCTTCCGTATCTGCTGCATCTTCCTCAAAACGGATCCAACAGAGGACTTCGGATGCTATCTCTCAGGATGTTCTCTATCCTGCTTACACCGATGATTACCGCATTGTAAAGGGATCACGTGCAGGTCTCGGTATGGTAGCCAATCGCGACATGAAGAAAGGTGAAATGGTCCTGAAGGATAGCATTGAATTTCTTTTTGCCGATGTCCAAGAAGGTGACAACATTATTCTTGTCGGCCACGAGCTGGCTTCCTTAGAAAGTGAAGTGCCAGTTCCAAGCCGATTGCCCCTCACTCGAGATATGCTCATTCGAACTCACGGGGTTCCTGTGCTTCGAGAGGATCCCGACGATCCTGAATCTGCAGGCATCGAGTCCTATCGCCTGGAAGTTCCCTGGATGCTTCTGAATCACTCCTGTGATCCCAATGTGATTGACTCAAGTCACAAGGAACCTGAGGGCGAAGCAATTGCCGCTCGGGATATCAAGAGGGGGGAAGAGCTAACATATGATTATACACACCAATACTACGACAAAACTTTGCATTCATTTGAGTGCCTTTGCGGCGCTTCGAACTGCCGGAAGCTTGTCACTGGATTCGCTGGATTGAGCGAAGACGATAAGGTACGGCTATGGCCTCACGTGAGTGATTACATCAAGGTGCAACATACTGCTGACAGTGGCAACGGGCCCAAGACTCGAGTTCAGCATCCCACCTTTCCCGAACGAAAGCTTTCTTCTCCGGGTACTATGCGAATGGTCGTTCCTGGACCCAGTTGTTCGGGATCTGAAATTGCCATTCGACGAAATGGAGATAAATTCCAGCTCGTTGCTACCAAAGACTTTGACTTTGGCGAAAAGGTCTACCAGTTCTGGAACTTCATCTGGCCCGAGCAAGGTACAGTGGATATTGACATGGTGGCTGCTTCAGATCTTTACGATTGCGATGCCCCCGAGGGCACAGTGATCCGAGTGACCCCTCAAGAGCACGGCGTCAGGGATAGTATGGGACGTTATCGCTTTTCTGGATACAATATGATGCTGGAGCATTCCTGCGAACCAAACCTAGTCTACAACTACAAGGATGAGGACGAAGAAGATGACTGGCGATCAACGTATGCAGCAAAACCCATCAAGAGGGGCGATGTCTTGACAGTCGACTTTAACACTGTCTGGAATGATCGCTCTGATGTAGCCAATACCACTGGCGTTTGCCAGTGCGGCGCTAAGACATGCCGTGGTACTGTCATGGGTTTCTCGCATTTGCCTAGAAAACAACAAGAAGAACTCAAGAGCTTCTCTTGGCTCCGCATTTCACCTCCTTACGAAGGCGAGACTCGCTTGGTGTCGACCGGTGACGCTCTGTCACCTCATATCAATCGTTGCATGAAGAAGAGTCTTGATTCAACAGATGTAACCGATTGCTCCGACACTGCCAGTAACGTGTCATCAAGCTTTGACGGTGACCTCAGTTCAGGAGAGGAGTAAACGCCTTGCTCCGGTCTCAATGCTGGTCTATGTATACCAAGCTCTGCGTCTATTGCTCTCGCAGTGCGCCTTCTCCTTCATATTGTACATGCTTTTTTGTCAAGTGAAGAATAATCGAGGAGGGAAGGCGAATTCTGCTGTACCGTTCTGGCCGGGGGTGCCACTAATCACTACCAAAATGACGAATCAAAAACTATTACACCAAGGAAAAAATACAGATGGTTTCTTTCGCTTGACTTTGAAAGCAAGCAGGAGGGGCAAGTGCAGGCAATCTTTTAACTAGTTAATTGTTGACCCTCATTAACGATTCGCAACTGTAAAAATGTATCTTGAAAGCGCGCAGATTTTCTGCTTTCTTCGGCACTGTATTTCCATCCAAGCTAGCTTCACCTCAAGTTTAGCTTGCTACAGGCATCTTTATTTCCACACCGGAAATGCAGGAACTCCAGATCTTGCTCAAGAGCAAAGCAAGCACAGTTTACAGGAGCTTTGGATTGTAACATATTGAAGCATAAAAACATTGTGTCGCTTTGTTCACTGACGCAGACGCCAGCGTGCAGACATTCGTCTGCGTCCTTTGCCTTCGCAAGAATTTCGGTTCACAGAGTGCTTCTCTACCCGCACCATAAAAGTTTTTGTGTGTGAGCGAAGTTACCTGAGCTCGCCATGCATTTATTCGCCTGCAACTCCTTAGCACATGCGGGTCGGCCTCATTTTTACCGTTTGACCCTCTCGGTTGGATAAAGGAGGAACAAGAAGTCGTCGGTGCTTACAGTGATTTTTATACATTTATTATATAAAATATGAATTTACAACCATTTATTTATTCAATAATCAAAATGAAATAAATATACAAAATCACAATTTGTAAAAAAACCTGACACCTCTTATCACTTTCATTCCTTCATGATGATGATAGGAGATGAGCTCGAAATCCCAATCCAACACTGCCCGAAGGATACAAGGCCTGGGGAGCGTCACCAAGAATCCTGGAATCTCGACATGTGGCTTTCGATACACACTTGCAGTCTGGACAAACACAAAATGTAGCATCTGCAATGCAAAGAAGTGGAGTGCGACAGGCTTCGCAGGTGACCTTTACCACAAAGCCAGACTTGATGGAAGTCACTGTCTCGCTGGCACCACGAAGTGGCAACATAAATCCAGGTTCAATCTCGAGATGCTGTTGTCTGGTTTCGTTGTCTTGTACTGGTGGCTCTGCCTGAGGTCCTGCCGATGAACTGTATTGTTCACTGACACTCTGGACAAGACATTCAAATCTGCTGAGGCCGCATTCGGTTTTCTTCTTCTCGTATTTCTTGTAGACCCGCTTGGTGACAACAGCAGTATTGAAATTTGCTTTTTCGTCCTTTTCGGAAACTTTGCCACTGCTTCCACTATAGGTACTTCCGATACTTAAGGAACTTCCCAATTTTGTAAGCAAATCAATGGAAGTGACATCATCTCGTTTTTTATTATCTTGGTGAACGACAGGGACTCGCTCGTTTTTTTTTATTTTGGTTGCAAGCGTGCGGCTCTTGACAGCGCCTGGTCGACTGTTAGGATGAGTGACCGGAGAACCTCCAGATATACTGGATATCTCCAAAGATGCTGAAACCATGGGCTTCCTCTTATTGTTGGTCAAAGATACTCTTCCAAAGTCACGAAGCAGGTCACGCGACCCTCCGCTCTGGCTGCTGTCAAGAGATCCCAAAGTTAATGAAGAATAATACCTTGGCAAGGGGGAAGGCGGATCCACCGAGGAAGCATGGCGTCTGGAAGAGGTGGGCTGCAGGGCTTCATCTTCCATGGTCCTGTTATTACGGCCCGCCTGCACCAAGGCGTCCAGAGGGTTCGCGGTACTGGTCTTTGTCTTCACCTCCAGTTCATCAAAGTGTATCATCGAATCTGAAGTACATCCCTCAATGGCTTCTAGGGAAGGATAAAGAGAAACTTCCGGCTCTTTCTTCTTGCGCCGGCGTTTAGGCCTAGGCAAACAGCGGGCTGAACGCTCTACGGCATTCTGAGGCATCCCCCGACAAAGCGATGACTGTTGGGGCGAACCCATCCCAAACAGGTCGTCAATCTCTCTGCTGTAGAGGTCCATGTCCTACAGCGATCAAGGTTTACCTACCTGGTACTTAATTTAATGGTGTGTACTGAATTGTCTTGCGTTCCCTTGAAGTGCCCGCAACAGTCGTAAATGCAGTTTGTTGAGGCTCTACTAGTGTCTCCTACTAGTGTGTGTCTTTCCTTTAGTTGGTGGTGGACGCGTGGCCGCGTTGCTGGTTGTGATGCTTTAGGCTGTTCGTTGTTCGCAACGGTACTTCTAAGGTTGTTGACTTCACCTCTAGCTAGTACGACATAATTTTTGTTAACCAGTCAATCAACAATTTTAATCGATTTAATCCTTGATGTTAAGATAGATTAAGAGAGCTTTTTTTAATAACCGTATTGCGGGAACTATAATCTTGTCTCTACCCGGTTGCTACTGCTGGCGCATGAAATACACCAATTTATATCTTACCATCAGGTGATGACTTTCACTCGTAAGTGTCTCATTGTTATTAAATTGCTTTGATAAGTCGTAAGGTAGCTGGTTTGAACTGGCAGCTTTCGTTCGTACCACGTGGTGAGCTTTGACTATTTAGAGAACTTGTGCGTGCAAGAAATCGAATTAATAATTGCCGGATTTTACAGTTTTGCTTAATCCTAAAATTTGGGAACTATCCCGTATTTACTGGGTACTACCTGGTACTGGTACCAGTATGGAATCAATAAGCAAGCCACAGCAATCGAGCAAAAATAAAAAATAATCGTTCGAATCTAGTTCTGGGGATCAAACAGGATTATTTTTGC
>Ga0100402_1002499_pt1 | contig 20630 bp, 19 predicted proteins | sample CryGeyme20150102_FD_80419 | JGI IMG/M metagenome (GOLD analysis project Ga0100402, IMG submission 80419) | Groundwater microbial communities from Crystal Geyser aquifers in Utah, USA - Crystal Geyser metaG 2015-0102 | ecosystem: Environmental > Aquatic > Deep subsurface > Groundwater | place...
ATGCTCCTAAAACGCTCCTAAATATTTTTCAAAATGCTCCTAATTGAAAATCTTGAGTATCCTGGAAAATAGTACATTTGTTCATACTACTGTCTCTTCCTGGAAGTGCAGGGGGCAAATACCCATTCTGCAAACACACGAATCCTAATCTTAGCTCATTTTGGCAACTCATTTTTTATGAAACTAAGTAAAAACTAAGCAACTAAGCTATTTATTTGATATTACTTATTTGATTGTCTCACTGGCTGGACCTGCATCTTTATACAGTAGTTGATTTAAAAATGACGTCCAAGATCGCATGGAGGTTTTCAAAAAAGCCGCTTTCAAAACTTCGGGTTGCATTTGCGGGGCGACATTTTCCAGCCTGTTTCCCAAGGTGCCAACAAATACTAAAAGAAAGACAGCTGCAAGATAGGATTGAAGTAATCCAAGCACCTTATCATGCCGATTTAATTTCTCTGGCTCCCTCCATTCATGTGGCTATCCCCTTCATGGAAAAATTTACGTCAGATTTTATACGTGGTGCACCCAACCTTCGTTTGATCCAACAACAAGGAGTGGGATTGGAGGGTGTCGATGTCCAAGCAGCCACACAAGAAGGCGTTGCTGTTTGCAACATCCCTGCCAATACTGGCACCGTTAATGCAGAATCGACCGCCGAACATGCCCTATTACTAACAATGATGCTGTTACGATCGATGCACCAAAATCTGCCGCAACGCTTTCGATCCGGAAGTTTGGGAGGGTTGCAGCCTTTGCCACGCACATTATACGGACAGCGTGTCACTGTTGTGGGATACGGAGCTGTAGGATCAACACTCTGTGACTACTTGACGACACTGCAAGCACGCGTGACGGCTGTACGAAAACGGCCGTGGGAAGCACCTACATCCTCCTCTACTAAATCACCAGCATCCAACATAAAACAGTCCAATTGTTTGGAGGACGAGCTTCCCACGACCGACGTACTGATATTGTGCTGCACGATGACACCAGAAACGCATCATTTACTAAGTAATGAGTTTATTTCGCTATTGCCACCGGGTGCCCTTGTGGTGAACGTTGGTCGAGGTCCTTTGGTCGAATACCGGGCCATTTATGATGCTCTTCAAAGGAATCACGTGGCTGGCTTTGCCAGTGACGTGGGAGTAGGGCACGCCACAAAGCCAGCTGAACCGTGGGATCCTACTGATCCCCTGTCGCAACATCCAAACACCATCTTCACCCCTCACGTCGGTGGCAATTGCGATGTGGTAGTGACAAATATGGCAGATATTATTGTGAACAATCTGGAGCTCGTTTTGGATGGAAAACCACCCCGACATTGGACCAACAAAGACGACAGAGGTTAATGTACATGATGTGAACTGCATCATCCTGCGTATTAGGTATACATCATTCGTCGCATTTAAAGGCTAGCTAGACAGTGCGCACAGCTAGCTTACGCAGTCGGTTCCAGCCGCGCTAGTAGTAGTATCTAACAGGTAGCTGCTACTGTAGGTAAGCTTTGTTAGTAGGGGAAACTGGTTGCCACCCCCCCAACCTTTGCAAGAAAAATGTCGTTCAGTTGCCCCAAACCGACAACAACCCCCCTTCTCCAATCATCAGAGACAATGACCGAATTACTTTGACAAAGCCAATCGATTTTATAGTCAAAGCTGTGGTGCTCTTCACCCTTGTAAACGAGCCACCTTTCTTCAAGCAGCAAGCTAGTATTAGCCAAAAATTGATCGCGCTCGTACACACTAACAGCTGCAATGATATTATAACCTCTATCGTTCAACTTTTGTACTCTACACAACAAGCATACTGGCTGGAGGCCTACTATACGAAAGACTGAACCGACCATTGACAGCCAATCCAGTCATCATGGGCAGCTCAAGCCACATCAATGGAATGTCAACAAGCAATGCAGGACTAAAAAGTTCTAATAATTTGGCACCTGCACCAACATTGTCAAGGATAAATTCCAAAATGATGTTGGCGTGTCTGGGATCTTTGATAGTCATCACAATCGCTGTGGACACATATTTCCTGTCCTGGCCAGCCCTCATGGCACTGGGCCGGCGAAACCATCCTGACTTTATTGCGAACGGATTCCAGCATCGCCCGCAGAGTTCGACTACCAAACTTTCTAAAGCTTCGTCTAGAAGCTTCGCTGAAGTCGACATGTCCAAACGAAAAAAACAGTTTCCCGTGGTACCTGCAATGGTCAAACAAAACCGTGTCCTAAAGACACTACCAGTCAGACCCAATCAGCAGCAACAGGAAATCAAGAAACTATCTTCGCCCGACACAAAAGCTCCTTTTGATTTTTCCAAAGAACCAATTTTAAAAGTCTTTGAAAATGCTGGTATCCCACCATTAAATGCCAGTATGATTGAAAAGTTGCCAACCTGGGATCAAATTGTCAAAAATATCGGATCACATCCTGTAATTGGTGGACTGGAAACCTGTCAGGACTTTCGACAAAATGTACCAGCCATCGAACGCATGATGGGAAGTGCGGGCATGTTCAACACAGGGACCAATTTGGTAACACATTTATTGAAGCGCAATTGTGCTATTCCTGAGCGTGTCGAAATGTACGGTGTCAACGCGTCCAAAGAAGCGCACGGGTAAGTTGCTGTGGAATGTAGTTACGAACGACTACTACGGAATGGGGTTATGCCGGAAATACAGGATGTTGTGTACGGCACCTCACATCATTACTGATCTCCTTTTTGTTACTAGAATGCGGTGGCAAGTGCCTTGGGGTAAACATTCTCCTGCCAAGTTCAAGGAGGCGCATTCCACAGAAAAGGCTAAAGCCATCAACAAAGAATGGATCATGCCAGTTGTTACGATTCGACATCCGTACTCCTGGATGCATAGTATGTGTAAAAATGTAAGTCGCTTCTAACAATTGCACATGTTAAACAATGAAACAACGAGGGGACTAATCTGGCAACGCTTTATCTTTTGTTCTACAGGGATACTCGTCCAGATGGAATCATGGCCGCAGAGGACGAAATTGTCCCAATTTGAAAGAGGATGATGAATGGAACCAGGTAGTAACCAAATTTGCCGATGGGCGAACACTCGAGTCTGACTCCTTGGCGCATTTGTGGAATGATTGGTATAAAATGTACCTTGAGGATGCGAAGTATCCCCGCGTGATTGTACGACTGGAAGATTTGGTATTTCACGCGAAAGAGACTACGACAATCATCTGTGAATGTGTTGGTGGCGAGATGCACAAAGATAAACCCTTTGCCTACGTTTTAGATTCGGCGAAAGCTGACTCGCGCGGTCATGATACGTCTACAGGTTTCATTCAAGCCTGGATCAAGTATTCGAAAGATCTTCCACCGAATGGAGGTTTTGAAAGGAGGGATTACGAAGACGCTAAAGAAGTATTGAATTCAAAGTTCATGGAGCAATTCCACTATAAGCACGCCGAACCTCTCGATGAAAATGATTGACAAGGAGACTTACATCTATAAGATGGAAAGCACATTATTCGGCTGGAATACCTTTGTCGGTCTATGCGGAACATCCGTGCACATACTATAGCAATTGGCCAAGGCCCAAAGTCACGGAAACCGTGAAAAACTACCGGAATCAAGTGCAGTTTAGGAGTAGATCTTGGTGATACAAAATACAAAACAAATGGCACATTCGCCTCACGAGCTTTGAGCTTTAAAACAGCTACCGCACTTTGACATTTTAACGAAAATATTCACGATCAAGGTTGCAAACATTATCCGGGCTCGTCTTGGTCAAAGAAATTGTATAGATTCAATAGTTTCTATCAGGAAGATGCATAACAGAGCTCTATCAAACAAGAAAGAATTGAAGGAAGTACGTAAGCAGTTACAAGACGAAGCTCGAACAATCGTTGGACAGCAAAAAGCCAGAAAGCCCTCTAAAAAAAGTGCTCTTTGATAAAGCACGTCCGAGCGTCGAGGATACCACCAGCAAAGATGAACGTTTGAGTAGTTAGCCGAACGAATGAAAGGAACTCAAAAAGCGTTTATACGTTTCATAATATGTTGTACTACTCTTTTATTATTTCACAGCCTTCAAATACAATTACAATGAAAAATGTTCCATTCCCAATCTTGGCTTTAGCTCCAATCAACATTGCTCAGACTGTCGCGTCTCACAGCAAAACGAAACCCCCCCGTTGAGGCGGAAGGGCTTGTTGTTGTCGTCGTCGTCGTCGTCGGGGTCGTATTCTTCGCAAGGAACGTGCCGGCGGCAGTATCCGCCAGTGCCGCAGCTCGACCTGCCAGAAAACTCTCCCGTCCAAGTCCCACTAAGGAATCTCGTCGGGTCGGAAAACTAAATCCGGTCGTAACCTTCGCTTCACCGCAAAACACTGGTGGACCACTCTTGACCAAGGATGGCCTCAGTAGAGATTCTCTCGTTTTCTGTAACGCCAGCCGTGATTGAGCAGTCTTCTCCGATAGTGATGATATGGATAACATTGTCTTGCGACCAGCACCAAACTTGGTAGCATCAATTTTGAAAGTGGAGGAGGGGTCGGTGGTGGTGGTGGCGGCAGAGGACGCGAGAGTCAATGGAGCACTGTTGGTGGGAACGCTACTGCTGGAAACTCCACCGTTCCTACGAAATTCCTCCATAAACTTGGCATTCCACTCTTTCAGGACGTTGAGATCTACTGGCATGCGTGTTCGCGACGAAGACAAGGATAGTTCCAACGGACTGCTGCTGCTGCTGCTGCTGCTACAAGTGGTGGAAGCAGGGTTGGGAGTCAAAGAAAGACTGACTCGTCGGCGCTGTTCGTCTTGTTTACTGAGCATGAGATTTTCCATTCCCAGTTGTGCCATTGCCAGTGACCGTCTCCTAAGTTGTGGCTCAGCGTCGGCCAGCTTGATTTCCAGTTCGTCCAGTGTCGCCAAGTGCCGTGCTCGTTGTCCGGCTTGTTCGGATCGTTCCAGAGCCAAGGTGCGAATGCGGTCGGGCAAGTCTTGCTGTTGAGATTTCTGCAACGACTGCTCCGCAAGGATAATCCTCTGATGCCATTCTCGTTGGCACTGCAGTTCCTGATTGATTGAATTGCACTGATAGGGTTCCAAGCCACGAAGACATATATCGGGACAGTGGCCTCTCAGGGCTGTTACATCGCCCCGGGCCATTCTCAAGAGACGAATCGTGGCCAATCGGTCTCTCAAGAATTCTTCAAACTCGTGTCTCTATGAGTGTGTTTGCGAATGGAAGCAAAAGGGTGAATACGTGTAATGTAGTGCAGCGTAGTATGAATGAATGAATGAATGAATGAGTGAGTGAGATATCATCGTGCAAAACTTCTTCAGGAGATACCTGAAGATGACTGGATGATCTTCCTCGTTCGTGAAAGAAAGTAGAATTATAACATACCTGATACCATAGTTCCTTTCTTCTTTCCTCTTTCTGCTCGGGTGTCATGTCTTCATCGTAATGGCTGCAGATGAACTCTCTAGGTGTTTCTGGGTTGAAGTGTACGACCATGGGCTTCTGCTGTTGCAGTTGTTGTTGGGTAGCATCAGTGGTGCTGTTGTCTTCCCGTTGTTCCTGTGGTTGTTGTTGCACTTTTTTTGCCTGTTGTTGTTGTTCGTGTTGGTTCCTTCGTTTGTGCTTTTGTCGAGTGGGACTTTTCAAACTGCTACTAATCGTGCGATCTAAACCAACTCGTCCAAACGACTCTCCACGGCGAACTCGTTTCTTGTTGTCCATGGTGTGAATATTATGTTGTGAAAGGTTTTGTGTTGTTGTTTCTTGTTGGAGATTATTGTTTATTGCAGTGTTATAAAACGGAGTATACTATGTAAGCTGAAACAAATCACTCGACGTATCAGAAGTTTTCAAGAAGCAGCGCAAGGCCAGCGAACTCTCGTTGCACTATTTTTGAATTCGCGGCTGCAGACTGCACCAGACAACAAGTACCAGTACAGTAGTACTGAAAAATGATGAAGAAAATTCTACAGTTTGGTAAAGACTGGTATACAAAACCTTGAAGTCTAAGTTGTTGGGAAGCTCTTTGTTTTTCAAACCTGCTGACAAAGCCAAAGCAAATAATATTCGATGATGGGAAGAAAAAATATTATGTGAAACACTTGATGCAGCTCTTGTTGTTTTTATTATTATTATTATTATTATTTTGACTTCATCCAAGATAAACGTTGGGTGTGTTTCTTTTCTCTCCCGAGAGGATTACTGGAATAACTGGAATTATTGTTGATATGCATTGGTAATAATAATGACAGCGTAAACTTAACTGATCAAAAAATAATAATACTTTTCTCGTCAAGGCAAGAGTGAGGTGTTCGCTAGACTAGCTAGTACTTAAATAACTTGACATACATGTGCTGGGGTTTGAAATGAGACAGTCAAACAAGTCATCGATGATGGTCATTTTTTTGTTACGATCTGGCTTTTATGGCTTCTTTATACCAGTAGTAGTAGTAGTGCTGGTACCAGCTCCTACGGTACCAGTACATACCAGTACGGTACCTTAGCTGCAACGTGAATGAATCTTATGGAAAACATTGATACGAGTACCAGGTACTGTTATTATACTACTAGAGTCCTATCTACGTGGTACCAGGTAGTCTACCACCATACTGGTAGTAGTAGTCTACTGCTGGGTTTATTGGAATAAAAGACGAGGGTTCTCTCTCTACTACGTAGCTAGTACTGGTATGGTACTGGTACCAGGTACTAGCTACAGTACCTGGTACTGTACTAGTAGCTAGTTGAGGTAGTTTTGCGTAGAAAGAATGAGATGGCCAACAGAGTTCGCTGTGGTCATATTATGACCATATGGCCACTACCATGTCAATGATCCCGTTCGAATTTCTCCTGGTGGCCAAAAAACATTCTCTAGAAACCAATGACAATTCGTCGCGTTTTTAAAATAAATTCGTGCTCCGAGTAAAAAATAAATACGAGCAATAAAATAACGGGTGCGCCGCTAGCTACGTTGTACTCTGTTACAATAGTAGTAGTAGACTAGACTAGTAGTGCTAATAATTGAGCGATCAGCCCCACATAAGCAAAACACACAAACACAGTACTTTACAACTACTACTAGTACTACTCTATTAGTTTACTAGGTACTACCACTACAGTACTAGCTAATACAGCAAGCTAGGTCACCTGTGCTCGACTTGCAAAGCGTCGTTGCCAGCTGCAAGAGCGGAGCATGGTGGTTGCTAAAATTGCAACAAACGATGGTCAACACCACCAGAGTATAAAGGGAAACCCCCTCCCTCCAAGGAGGTAAAAGGCATAGTAGTACACATACGTTTTTGCACATAATATTTTCGAGGTTGCAGCTGCTAGCTAGCCTGCAGCTGCTGACGAGTGAAGGAAAAAGAGCAACGCAGCTGCAACTGTGTGATCTTCATTATGTGGGCCTTATTGAGTGCGAGTACAGTACCTGGTAACGACGACAGGTAGGTCTAGTACAGTAATCAAAAAGGTCATTCTTCAATGTGTAGCATGCATACCTGTTAACTTGAAAGAGCGTGCAAGGTACCACCAGTAAATAAACCACTGGCTCAAAAATTAATACTAGCTAGTAGACCTCTAGCTAGTAGTAGTAAGACTTGTTACACTTCCTTGGTCAAAGTTTTTATGGGCTGGTCAAAATCCGTCAGAATTTTTTTGACTAGACTACCACTCGTAGACTACACCTCTAAAATAAATTCAAGGACCTAAAATTTACTGGTATTTTGCATTTCTCGTGAAAAAACTCAAACCCTATGAACGCGTGCAGTCATTTAAACACGTAAAAAACCCAAATTTCTTAACCAAGTAGAACAGAAGCAACACCACTCTCAAGATACCACTACTACCCACAGCTACCAATAATCTTGACAAAGATGCAATAGAGTAGGAAGACAACAAGACATCATTATTGGTCGAACATGAATAAACTTACAAAAAAAAACTCACGAGGAAGTGGCGAGATGAGATCGTCCACAGGTTCATCGTCCTCGATCATATCAACGTCGAATTTGCTGCTTTTATTTATTTCACATTCCTTTTGCTTTTTCACTGGGACGATGTTGGCTCGAAATAAATTGTTTTCCCAAGATCAAATGTCAACGATGCTAGAGCAACTCCAACGTCCATCAACTTGCCCAATTTGTCCCAAATATTCCTCATCCAACAGTGAAAATAGGATGCAAGCAACACCATGTCCCAAATGTGAAGCGACGGAATGTCCCAAGAGCAGCAGCAATCGAGCGGCAGGGGAAGGCATATTTCCCAAGTTCGTGTCAAAATTTGCCGTGGGCATGGCACATACACCTAAAAAGAATTTTACCAACAAGTTTGAGATTGGTGTGCCCTTGGATTCTTCCACCCAAGATGGTGATCGCGACGTACTCTTTTTATACAGCAAGGCATCGGCTCTTCCTACGAAAATGCAAGCAAAAAAAGTACAGGATACGGTCGAGCTAGTCAGCGCGGAAGAAGCAACAGAAAACTGCGAACTAATGCACGTCCTCTTTCATCATCGGAGTGGCACTAAAAATTTGTGTCTGGCTGTGGTACCACAATACGAAGGGTATCATTTACAAAATTGGATGAGAATACCAAAAGGGAATCCAGCAAAAATCAGCAAAGACAATCCTCTTCGTTGGGTGAGTCGTGGTATGAAAGAAGATGGTATAGATGAATTTGCTCCCCCTCAGTTTGAAAGGCATACCAAAGAGACTTGGAAACGATTGAAAATATACCTAGAAACGTACGAAGATATTGTCAAGAGGCTGAGACCTGTAGTGAACAAAATCAAAGTGAACAATACGGTCATTGTCATGGTGGCAAATTTTGGTCAAGCACAATTGATGCAAAATTTTGTTTGTTCTGCGCGTGCACGTGGCTTTGATACATCCAATATACTACTATTTGCAACGGATAAAGAAACAGAAGAAATTGCTCAAGGTTTGAACTTAACAACCTTTCATGATGAAGCGGTAAGACGTAGCTTGGATGCTGAAAATCTGTCACCTATTACTGTAACCAGGTGAGTGTGCCTAATAACAATGCCTCGTATTATTTATATAACCGGCAGAATTTTGGTTACATGACAAAAGAAGCAGCAAAGCAATACGGTGATATGAAATTTGTTCAAATGATGATGGCGAAGGTCATGTCGGTTCACTTGGTGAGCCTGACTAAGGTTGACTTTTTGTTTCAGGATGTGGATATGATTTGGTTCAAAAATCCACTCGACTTTTTCCACAATAAATCATCACCAATCTACGAGATGGATGCAATTTTTCAAGATGATGGGGCACGGTCTATCCGATACGCACCTTGGAGCGCCAATTCTGGTTTCTACTATGTTCGCAACAATCATCGAACCACCAATTTCCTCAGCCAGCTAGTAATGTCAGGTGATCTCATCCTGAAAACGTTTTCTCATCAACAGGCTCTAATTGCCACGATGGCAGAACATGCGTCTCTATTTGGTCTCAAGGTGAAAGTCTTAGGCAAAGAGGACGATCGGTTTCCTGGAGGCCATCACTTTCACCAGCTTGGTCCAAACAGTTATTTTAAGCGATACTATCGAGGTGAAACTGATCCCATAATCTTTCACATGTCTTGGACCCTGAATAAAGACGACAAGCTCAAATACTTGCGGCAACTCGGCGAATGGTATGTTCAAGATCAATGCATCGACAAAGCTGTAGCAGAAATACCTCTGAACGGAGGTACCCTGTCCAGTGCCTGCTGTTCGGCGGAACCCCTCTTTTCCTGTTTCTACAGGGATAAGCCAAGCAAGAAACCTTGTCATGATAGTTCCACGATCGACAAGAAGAGTGATAAGGACTTTTGGGGTAAGTGGTAGGATAACAATTACAGCTTTGTTGCGTTGCTATGTTAATAGATAAATTACTACCTGTTTTATTCCCAATCGGTAGATTCCTTAGCCTTTCCAACCTTGCCCAATTCGGCTGCCGCGCGTTCTTCTTGCAAGGCTTCGTGTCGTGTTCTTCGCGCTCGGTTGATGCGATATTGGTTCGCCATTTCCTGTAGAGCTAAATCGGCCTGTCGTTCGCTCTCCATTTCCACAAATGCGAAAGTAGAGTTCTTGGGCACGAGCACTGTAACACCACGATCGCCTCCATATTTGCGAAAGGCACGTTCCAATTCTGCCCGACGAAGGTCGACTTCGGGATCGGTATGAATTTTGGAAAGTTTGCTGATGAAAAGTTTTCTCTGAACAGTATCGAAAAAGACAAATCGTCAATGAGTGATATTGACAAACAAGAACGTCAAAAGTCGCACGCAAGAACAACGAAAGCTTACCGGATGCAACGAATTGAAACTCTTGTACCCGGGAACACCCGACAAGTCTCCTTTGGCCATGATAGGTCTGTTTCCCCACCATACTTTGTAGACCACCCAGTTTTCGGGATTGTTGTAATCATCTGTTGCGGGCAAGTTCAAAAACAATGAATTCTTACCCGATGCCAACTCCCGACGGTGCTCGAGCCGAGCAATGTGCTTGTCGTTCAAAAATACATCAAATCCTTCTCCATTGATTTGAATAATTAGAGCACAAGATGTTTGCCCAAAGATGAGGGGAATGGTCGAGAGAGGGACATTGACGGCTTGCCCCCACATTCCTTCTTGTTTGTTATTGAGCACCAGTTGCCCTCCACGTTCGTAATGGCGAGGATTAAAGTGAAAGAGGACACTGTGAAAATTGTTGTGATCAGGACCGGCGATATTAATACTGAATCGCTTGGCTTCTTCGGGAGTCATGAATTTAATGGCACAGGTATTGTTGCCCATGCCATTTTGAGCCTGGGATACATCAAAAGCGTCCAACTCCAACGTGAGAGCTCCGTCGTCGGGACCAGAGGCATGGGGCGACGGCGCCCAACTGATTTCTTCTGCGGATGTTGGGAACAATTTTTTCCCTAAAGTGATAGAATAGCACATTATAAAATTCGACGAAAGAAATGTGTGAGTCGCGGAGACAATCGACGATATTGACTTGATCCTGGCCGATACTATAACATAAAGCCACAAATACATAAACGACATCTACTGCACGTACCGTTCAAAGCCGTAAGCTCCAACGATTTGGAAAATTCGTGTGGTGGCGTTGCCATGTTGCCAAGATTTGCAATCAAAGAACTCTTGGGCTGCGTCTCGTCGTCAATCTTTTTACGTTTCAAAGCGGGACCGTCTTCAACCATGTCATCGTTGGACGCTTGTAACATGGACTGACGACGAGCATCTACTTCAGCATCGGCTCCCATTTTGGCCTCCACTTCTTCTCGCATCCTTTGCAATTTGGCTTCCCGTCTTTCGTACGAGCTTTGTTGATTATCGTCGCTGTCATCGTCACCTTCATCCCCATTTCCGTCGGAACCATCTGACGCCATACTCTCGTCGACATCATCGCCGCTATCGCTATCCATTCCGCCATCCATGTCGATAATTTTCCTTCGCTGGTGCCTCTTTTTCTTCTTCTTCTTGGTTGCAACAGCTTCACCACCACCACCACCACCACCACCGGGCGATACACCGGTTGTTTCGTGCTGTTTCTGAAACTCTGCTTCTCGGTCAGCAAGCCGCTTACGTGCTGCAGCATCCTTCAATCGAGCAGCCTGTCGCTCGTACGATCGAATGGTATCATAAAAATTGAGCAGTGTTTGTTCTTCAGGTGTACATTCAAAATCGTCTGGCAAAGGTTGTAGGCTGTACTTTTGTTGGTGAGTAACAGTCGGTGCCTTCCATTGGAGATTGGCAGTATTACCACTAGTACCACCACCACCACCACCACCACCACTGCCACTTGGCGCTGCTGGTGCTTCGTCGCCAGGCATAGTTTACTTGCTGGAGCTCTAGGACAAGAAAGTCAACAACAACCTTTCGCCTTTCTGAATATGCATACAAGGGAATTATGTTTATTAGGGAAGATGCCGGCAGTAATAAATCAGCGGAAAACCAGGGGCAAACGCTCCTACTCGGAGTACTAGTAGAAGCTAGAGTCTAATAGAGAAGATCTTTGAACTGAAACACACGAGTAGAAGATGTTGTTGTTGTTGTGTATGGTGGGTGGTATCGAGTTGTCTACTCGTAGGATTGTGATGCAATCGGAAGCAAATGTGCGTCGCAGGGATTATTGGGAGTGAGTGACTGACCAAGGTCGGGGCTGACTACGGTACCATACATGAGATGACCACCGTAAAAGGAAGCGACCAGAATACAGTTGTTATGTGTTCCTTATGTTATAGACACTTGTATTACTATGGCTACATCTGCTTTCTCCGCTAAATTTAGTTTTCTCGTTTCAGCAGAGCTTCTTTCTCTTCCAGTTCCTTCTTCTGAAAGTCTTGTGAGTTCTTCAATACCAGAGATTCATACCCGAGAAATACCATTAAAAATACCAACGCATACAAACCGAGAACGGCCGCGAGTGGTGCTTGAATGGGATGAATGTAGGACAGCGCACCGCCCGCCAATGGTCCCGCCATGCCAGCAGCACTTTCAACGGCGGCCAAAATTCCAAATAGTGATCCAATATCCTTGGGCGGGGCGATTTGACTGGTGTCAGCCGAGAACATGGTGTTGATGAGCCCCAGGGACGTCACAATGCCCGCAAAGAGAGCATAGACTACCGGCAGGCTGGTGGTTTGAAAAGCCAGATATCTACCACAACCCAATGTGACGCAGCATCCCAACAGTAATCTGACGCGACCCTGTGCGGCGTGGCCTCCAAACGCTTTCAACAATGCTTTCGCCAAAAATCCTTGACTAAGTGCATATGTTAAACCTATAAAGGAAATGAATCGTCCGTAATCTTTCGGCCCAAAGTCGAATCGCTGCTTGAGCGATGCCGTCCAAATGGTCTGAAAAATGTGAAAGGCCAATGTCATACACATTCGGCATAACATCAGAAATACAGCTGCCGGAGTTCGCGCTGAGGGAACATCAAAAGAGCTCAGAAATCCCCTTTTCCCTAGCTCGCGCTTGGATTGTTGTGCGCGTGTGGGTGTTGGCATCATGAAAATAAGGATCAAAGATAATAGAACACAGCCGAATCCAAAGTAAGTCGCCTGTTGGTAGGTAGAAAACAATGTAGCTCCTGCTAGAGGCCCAATCATGAGTGCAAGGCCCACTGACATACCCAGTAAACCTGCACTCGCTGCTCGGTCGGTCATGGAAGATTCCTCGGGAACGGCATCATGGTAGGCACTGAACAAGGCTTTCAGAATATCGGCATTGTGATTCAAAAATGCTCCAGGGATCATAGACGCCCACAACATGCGAATATCGGTGGCAAGATATCCCATCAAGAGTCCCACAGCTGATGCCACCGCTCCAACGATTAAACAGATGCGTCGTGCACCCCCTATATTCGAGAAGTAGGTAGTCGAATCGGACAGTCTTCCCATCAAAGTTGCTCCCGCCAACGTCAGCAAGGACCGTACCGAAGTCATAGATCCAAGACACATACTATCACAGCCTAACTCATCTCTCAGACTCTGAGAATGGGGCATTGTCACTGTAATAGCCACAAATAAGCAGGCTAACGATGCCGTTCCATATCGAACACCCCTCTTCAAATCGCGACTTTTCTCTTCCTGAATCACTGTCAATTCCTTCCTTTCAAGGACCTCATTCTCTGCCGATGGCTCCACTCGGTTGGCCTCTCTTATCTTAACTTTGTCAGGGGCACACATTCTTCCTCTATATTTTCTTTTATGTTCATGGATCTGTTTATAACTTCTTTCAATTTCGTGGTGGCAATTTTGAAGAGCTGACGCGGTCGGCAAAAAGTGAGCCAGAACGCCAGGACTAGATTAGTACTACTGTAGAATGTACAGTAGGACGAGTAGTAGATGGAAAACACGTGTTTTTCTGACAAACAAGTGTGCGTGCCCACACGAACTTATTACTAATACTATTGGTAACAAGCTCTCCATTCAGGGAATCAATACCCGACTTGAAAAAATATATTCTCTTGCAGTCTAGCTGTACCACGTACTCAAGTATTGTATTCCAGCAGCTAGTTTCGTCGGAAAAAACTTGTTGATTACTACAGGCAGTAATTTTCTAGATTATCCCATCTGTATTCAGAACTGCATCATCTTCTGCCTTTGATTCGATTATCTCTGTCTGTTCTTTCGAATTTAAGTGCGACTCTTCGTCCATCTTGGCCAGCCAGTATTCTAGATTTTCATGAATGATAGGAATCACATTATTCTCGACAAAGGGAATGAGGCTCCCCAGAACTTTGTACGCAGGCTCAACAATAAATCGAATAAATCCGATCTGTGATTCTGGAATATCAGTCGTCCTGCGGTCACAGTTAGGAGACATGGGCAATCCCAATTTTTCTTCCTCATCACCTTGTGCAAAGAACTCGTCCATGCACCGCTGCGACCATTGGTGAAAAATCGGTTCTGGTTTCGCTTGGCTAGAAATGTCCGCCAAATGAAGCATAAACATGAGCAATTTCCAAGTATTTTCTTCACTCTGGGGCTGCATGAGTAATCCCTTGGCGGCATTTACTGTTTCAAAGTGCTTTGTCATGTCGGTGTGGAGGACTGCTTCAATCGCCAAGCTTCGAATAGTCTTAAAAATCTCTGGGTCCACGTTACAGAGCATATTGTTGTCGCACTCCCGAAAATCGTCCGTGGCATGGTCCGCTGCTTCTAGGACCATGCTTTGATGAAAATTGCGAATACCCAACAGTTGAATGTCCAGCATTCGGGAGAATGCATGCGCGACATGCCAATTCTCCAAAACTGATTTATCGTTGTACATAACAGCCAATTCTGTGCGCATGGTCGTGTGAAAGGCATTAGTTTTACCTGGATTTGTGATTTATAAAAAGGCAGGCAGGTTGTAAGACAAACACCCTACTACAGTAAAGTATTATGAAAACAAAAGAATCCACAAAGAAATAGACCACTCACCGGGATGATCCACATCGTGGATTACGGCTGCAAATAAAATTGTAAAGAGCTGAATTGTTGAGCATTCCTCCAAAAATTCTTCGTCCAGTGAAGATTGGATCAGTGCGTGTAAAGTTTGCAAGACATCCGCGGCATGGATGGCATTGTGGTACGGATTGTCAGCATGATAATCCATTTCTATAATTCGCAGATAATCCAAGAGTTTGCGTGGCGGAATCATAAACTCATCCATGAACGAATATCCCTTCATTTCCTCGTCATTGGACTCCAATCCTATGTGTCTTGCCATGGCTATTTGCGAGTATGGGGCTCCTAGAATTGCCCAAGCAGTGTACAATAGAGGCTGACGTCGAGTGATAGTGTTCAGCGAAAACACATTGAAGTCCCACCGCTTCAGATTCTCCCATGTCAGCATTTCGTACAGATCTAGTTGATCTTCTTGGGACAGCCGCTTGAAATCGGCAGGCATGTACTTCAAAATATCCATTTCACCACTATGTTGTGGAATATCACCCAGACTTCTGGATATTGCTGATTTCCTAGAGATTTCCCGCATGCCCTCGAGTTCTTCATTGATATCCGATAGACGATCTAACAAATCATGTTCTTCGTCCGAATCAGAAAGATCGTCCCATTCTGCGAGACCTTCAAGCACGCTGACGTTCTCTCGTTTGACTCCAGCGTACTCTTGTAGCAGAAATTTTGTAGAGACACGCGAAGGCGCTCTCATGGTGGTTGCAGCTTTCGACGCTTTGTCTTGATCTTTGTAATTACTTATCTTGATCAGATCTCGGGGAATATGCTGCGCCTTGTCCATACCGTCCGGGTTTTTAATTAATAGCTGCTTGACACCTTGGAGTCCCTTCTTCTGTTTCCTTGTCATGGCCTGATAGGCGTCAGAGGAAGGGTCTAGCAAGGAATCAATAAGTTCGATCCCATTTTCCCAACGGGATTTCACGTTAGCAGAGTTTCTTCCAAAAAATGCCACGTACTTGAAACCCTGGACCATTGCCTTGCCGCCTTGTGCCACGGAATTACCAACTGTGCTTCCCATGGCGGCGCCAGCTTGGACCACTGCTTTCCCTGCCACTACTGGCGCCATTACAGTATTCTTTACAAAGTAGCCCCGACTAGACCGCTTGGGTGCACGAGAATGCGCACCCTCCTCAAGTGGAGGGTTATCCCCGTTGGTGTGCAGAAGAGGGGGGTTGGTGGCGCTAGACCAGAGCTTTTTAGGGATTTTGGATCTTTTGGAATGACCACCAATCAGCGAGGGTGTTGCCATGGAACCAGATCCATCATCATCGGATTCTATCGTCATTCTGTTCCGGCTGCTCAGATGCTTTATCATCTGTACTATTTTTGGACGAGCGTGAGGCGGATGCGAGGAATCAACTTCGTCCACATCATGATCATTATCCTTGGGATCCCTTGGCGAGCTTGTAGAGCCTGTTAAATTAAAGAAACCACTCATTCTGCATTCTTTGTGACGAAATATCGTTTCAACACAGATCAAACAAAAGTTAAAGCAACTTATAAAGAAAAAGACGAGTAATAGTCCTGCATCTGCGTTTGTATGTTGATGTATGTTGTGTGTTGACATGCATCTAAATAACTCTAACCAGTTTTGTTTCCATAGTTGACATGCCCCGGCAATCATTTCAGGGCAAAAACACGTGCCCGGGTCTTGGCCATTGAGCTTGCTGAAGATTTTTTGTGTTTGTCAGAAGATGGCTTACGGCATAATAAAAAGGTTGTTAAAGCCTGAAAACTATTTAACACGGATTTACTTAAAAGCTGCAAGCAGTCTTTTCAATAAAGTTCCAGTAGTATGGTAGTGAACCTACTCTATTTGTTTCGAGGCCTTTTGTGTACTAGTATCCAAAAAGAACGTGTGCACGGTAGTACGGTACCCTGGTACGCAGAACTCCGGGGTACCTGGTACTAAGTAGTATGGTAGTAGGTCTAGTAGTACCTGGCAGCTATCTTCGATCATTACCTGGTACCCGATGTTTTCATCAACCGAATAATCATTTGCAACGAAATAAATATAGATTCTATTCTTCGTACCAAGCACAAGCAGCCGACAACAACTGCGCTCGTGCCGAATGATGCATTTCAGGCTGATCGTCAAAACAAGGTTTTTTGTACCAACAGCAGACAGCAGGCAGGGGCATAACGACAGGAAAAAGGATCGGCGGAATCTGTAATGGAAAATGCAGATTTCCAAGCCACAAAGGAGACGTGCGATGAGCTCCGAAAGATGTGGCAGCGTCAAGCTGAGCAGCCAACATCGACGGCTCAATTGCTCCATGGATATGAGAAACCAGCAAATCCTCTTGCACTTCGTAAACCACATGAAGTTGTTATTGCGTAACACAAGAAGCTCACTAGCTAGCTGCTACTTTGTCATTTGATGGCGCTCTCCGGGATTATCAAGAAACTGCAAGATATTTTCTTGGTTCAGGTCCGTCGCCGCGCTGACATAGAATCCTCCATTGTCAGGAATATCCAAAAGGGCCATAATTACTCCGTCCATTCTATTTTCAATTTTCAATAATTTTCGTACGGCCGCCACTACTCCACCAGGCTGCGTAGCATAAAAGAACTTGATGTTGGAATCCTTGCGCTTTGCTGCCACCGTCTTTACGAGGTCGACAAGTTCGTTCTGTTCATCGTCGTCCTCATTCTCACAAAATACCACGAGAGAGCGATGCTCGTTAATTCCCTCGGCGCTCACAGCTAAGTCTTGGTATGGTTTGGGGTGAAAGGGAAAATCATCGAGTTCCCCAGCCTCAATGACTCCTCGGAGGTTGTCATTGATAAGTTTACGGTTGCCGTTTTCATCTGCAGGTCCAAGAATCAGTAGAGCAGGAATACCTCGGATTCCAAAGAGATTTGCAAGCTGCAGTTTGGCCTCTCGTTCCTCATAAGGCATGGCACCAAATGTCATTTTTCCATAGTATTCGTTAAAGCTATCGACTTCCCGGTCCGAGCTCACAAACAAGAGTTCAAATTCATCTCCGTGTTTTTCTTTGAGGTTGCTGTATGCGTTTGATAGAACTGGGGTGAATGCTTGACAAGGCGGACACCATTTGGCAGAAAAATAAAGCATTAAATGCTTGTTATCGAGCGTAGATGAATCGACCAATCCAGACTTGGTCAAAAATTGGTTGGGCCAAATTTGAGCAAATGTCTTTGGTTTCCAAGGAAAGTTAACACCCAAAGGATCCTGTTGGACCTCCATTACACCCTCTGATGTAATTATGTTCCGTTCAGCTGTAGCATCTATGATTACTAAATGAGGAATACCGGATGCACCATATTTCATGGAAATTTTGTGCTTCACGTCCTGTGGGACCGAATAGGGAATGCAGAGCCACGGCATGTCGGCGATGTACTCATTGAATTCTGATTCTTGGCGGTCAAGCGAGACAAAAACGAGTTCAAACGTATCGGCTTTGCTTGGATCAGATTTCAATTGATTGTAGAGGGAGATGAGTAGAGGGGTGAATCGACGGCACGGTGGGCACCAGTGAGCCGAAAAATACAACATGACAATCTTTCCATCCAAAGCAGCTGGAGTCGTTGTATTATCCTTGGCGGAGGGAGAATACAATTCATCTCCAAATTGAGCCAAGAATTTGCTACTGCTATCGTCGCTCATCTTATCTTGTATTTCTGGTTGTTTGATTTTCGCAGTGCCGGTCTGCCTTGGGATGATTTTTATTAATTTTATGCCTATTATTATTGGAGATGAAGGACGAGTGGCTAATTAAATAATGATGGTGATCGAACATGAAAATTCATCCGAAAAAAAAAAGCCTCGTCATCATACTCCTACTACTAGTAGGTACTACTAGTACTGGCATGTCATGGAACGAGTCACGAGTCGCTTTTTGACTCTGAGACATTCGTGTCGAATGACTTCAGGCGGTATCCAAAGCATGCACGAAAAGCTGCCGTGGTGAATAGTCACATCCAGTGGTACCAGGTACTACTGATACTACCAGGTACAGTAATAGAGTATTACCGGTAGTAGCTAGAAGTCTACTCGTGGTAGACCCTCTCGAGTAGTAGTAGCTACCGTACTCGAGTAGTAGCTATTACTAGTCTCTAGTAGTACTAGTAGATAAATACAATACTAGATCAAATGACAGCAAGCGATTTAAAAGAGATTACAGCTTTTGCTCGGATCATTGATGCAGACTGGTGAAGTGGTGACTATAATGGAGTAATTCAACATATCACTTGTGCATACTCCGAGAAGTGAATTGATAACCGCCGACTTCTAGCTCGTTGCGCAAAGTTGTCGAGGAAACGAGGTCACGAGGGATGGCAGAGCGGGATCGCAAAGAGAGAGAGAGAGAGAGCTTGAAATCGAAACACTACATAATTTTGCTCACTGTGAACTCTAAATTCTCTCGGAAATCAGCACAATTGTTGCCACCCACAAAGCTAGTGGGAGCTTCAGCAAAGTCCCAGCACTAGCAGAAGGTTCTTGTTTACTGCTACCACTCCCATCATTGTCTGGCGGAGGCGGAAGTGGGGCTTGATGACTCATGTAAATCCCAAACGTTCCTGTGTGATTTCTTTTCGAGCCGTGGACCAAGATGTAGTATGAGGTATCGGTCTCGGCATGCCAGGAAATGGTGGAATGTATATCGTCGGAACCAAGACCGCATTCAGGATCATTATCGACACCATTGATACACTGTAAGGAACCACAACGTCCTTGGTACAATGTCAAAGCCGTATCAAAGTCTGTTATATCTGTACAGGTGGATACAGTCACCACCAACGAGCTGCCGCGGGGGATGCTACTATTTTGGTACACATACCACAACCCCCGTTTCGAAGCACTCGTGTCACCACAAAGGTCAGGCTGATCGTCTGTTGCTTCCAGGGTAGATCCTTGCATCTGCACAAAGAAGTCGCCAGTAGTAGATGGTTCTGTGGCCATGTTATAGCTAATAGCCTGATCGCAGACGTCATTCGGGGGAGGCGCAGCTAGTGAAAGAATCGCAAATGCAGATGTGGCCACTAACATCCAAAGAACTTGTCGAGAGTTGGGAAGCATTGCGATCATTTTGACTACTATTAGTATTCTAGTGGTCACAAGATGGTTTTATTAAGTGGTACGAGTAGCTAGTAGATCAGGGATGGTTAACGAAGTTGCTTGGGGACGATCGATCGTACCGGGGGGCTGTCATCTGTTACATCATCTCAAGTTCAGATCAGATGATGATCCCGAACCACTGGAATACAACACGAGTCGTGTGAGGCGCACACATCTTCCAGAAAGCAATGCGAGATCCAATGTTTGGGTCAAATTTATCCAATGCGTCCAGAAGAGCCCGTACTATCTACTTAGAGTAGTGTTTGAGGTCATACTCCAGTTTTCAATTAGGAGAGTTTAGAAAAATATTTAGGAGATTTTTAGGAGAGCTTAATTAGGAGATTTTGTGAGACATTAGGAGAGTTTTTTTTCCAATTAGGAGAGTTTTTTTTTCAATTAGGAGAGTTTTTTTATGTTAAGCTAGATTAGGAGATTTTATTTTTCAATTAGGAGAGTTTTTTTTCTAATTAGGAGAGTTTAGTCAACAGTACTAGGAGCGTTTCCCCATATTTAGGAGAGTTTTAGGAGATTTAGGAGAAAAAAATAGGAGACTTTTAAAAGTCTCCTAATTA
>Ga0100402_1002502_pt1 | contig 20626 bp, 9 predicted proteins | sample CryGeyme20150102_FD_80419 | JGI IMG/M metagenome (GOLD analysis project Ga0100402, IMG submission 80419) | Groundwater microbial communities from Crystal Geyser aquifers in Utah, USA - Crystal Geyser metaG 2015-0102 | ecosystem: Environmental > Aquatic > Deep subsurface > Groundwater | place...
ATTTTTCAATATCCCGGAATTGGTGATCACTAAATCGTCAAACAAGCCCGGGATTTGGATATCCCGGGAAATTGGTGCACAGCCCCGGGAATTTTCCATATCCCGGGAATGGTGATAACACATGAAATTCGAGTTCAACTTCGACAAAAGCCCTAAACTTAATTTCTATGATTCCGAATCGTGCATTTGCGTGTTTTGAGGGCCTACTTGTATTTTTAAATTGACGAAATAAATCAAACAATACTCATATTAATCATAATTAAATAAAACTTCCTCCGGCTTTCATAACAATTTTTTATCACAACGAGACTTCTAAACTACAATCAAGATGAAGTCTTCTCTTTGGAAACATCTAGCTACCACGCTCTCTTTAATCTCCTGTACTCCATGTTATTCGAGCAGTGTGCCAACGAGAAGATCTCTCATGCGATGGATTGATGACAACAACGACCCTTCCACTGCTACAACATTATCATCGTTGGCACAAGAACGACAAAAAGCGTTGGACACTACAGCTACAGTCACACCTTCTTCCAATAGCAGCAATGATGACAAGAGCATCAATAGCAATAGCAAAAGCAATAGCAGCAGTAATACGGCTGTCAAAATTGGATTATCTATTCAAGGAACGGTACAAGCACAGTTTGTTTGTTCCACTTGCATGAAAGAACTCCAACAACAGCAAGATGATATTATGGCCAATTTGACCGTTACGTTTCCTTGTGTCGAACTCGTTACGGCGACCCAAAAATTAATGAATGCCCTTTTTGTGGTAATTACTCCAGCATTGTCATCGTCGTCGTCGTCGTCGTCCAATACCATCAACAGGAATCGTTTGGCACAAATGCTAGAGTTTATACGTCACATTCCTGGGGTTCAAAATGTGGCACCACAAGAAACCTATCACTACACTGCTGCTGACACCACTGCTGCTGCTGCTGCTGCCAAGTATGGCAATGTCGCCCAATATATGGGCACGTCCAAGGCTCGTGCCGACTTTTGTGTCAGGGGTAGGAACGTTACCATTGCCGTGTTGGACAGCGGCATAGATTACACTCACAAACAATTGGGAGGACCTGGAACGCAAGATGCCTACCTGGCAGCATACGGTAACAATGGAATCGATTCTCTGGAACACACTGTTCTGTTAAATTCATCATCAAAAGAGAACTCCTTGTTTCCGAATCACGTGGTCGTGGATGGATATGATTTCCTAGGAGAAGACTTTCAACATACGCGACAATCTACGGAAGAGGACGCCAAAGCCGATCGTGACCCCATTGATGCTGTTCCTGGACACGGAACGGCCGTGGGAGATGCCATTTTAAAAGTAGCACCCAATGCCAAACTAATGGCTCTTAAGGTTTGCTCCACAATAGGGCACACTTGTCCGGACTTTGCCATTGCACAAGCATTGGAGTATGCACTGGATCCTAACGGAGATGGAAACATGGAGGACAAGGTAGACATCATCAACCTTAGTCTCGGACTTCCCTACTTTTCGCCTTATTATGATTTCATATCCAAAATGTTGGAAGAAACCTTTCATTTGGGCGTGATTCCCATTGTTGCCATGGGCAATCATCACAACATTCCCTTTGTTGGTGGATTTTCTTCGATTTCTCCCTCGATCATTAGCGTTGGATCTACCGTGCATCCTGATGAATTCAATTACAACAAAACTTTGGGACCGAACATGGCGGAGTACTCTTCCCGAGGACCAGGCTTCAATGGTATGGTCAAACCAGATCTCGTGGCACCCGCTGGACTCAATTTGGCGGCGGCTGGATCAGGGACGGGTAACTACAGGAAAATCACGGGCACTTCCTTCTCGGCCCCTTTAGTAGCTGGCGCACTGGCCTTGTTGAAAGAAAAATGTGGCACTGTCTGCTCTCCTTTTGCTTTAAAAGCAATCCTGATGAATAACGCGTACAATCATGTTCGGTATTACAACTCCTCTCAAGCAGGGGAAGGAGCCCCTGTGTCATGGATGGGAGCTGGTGAGCTCCAGATCTACGAGGCATTGAACGCTAGCTTTTGGGCCTATTCCTTGGAAGATGTTCAGCCTTCAGTGGGGCTAGGTGCTCTGAATGTGGCATCTTCAACCGTTATCAAACGAACACTGCGGGTCACAAACCTATCAAGCGGTAACCATACCCTCTCCTTTTCCGCTGTCTTTCAAAATGCAGTAAAAGGAGACTCCAGCCCCCTTACCATTGAGTTTCAGCAGAACCAAACACTTGTTGGAAAGAGCCACGATTGCAACGCAACGTCTTTTATTGATGTCGAAGTTACGTTCAAGATTGACGCCAAGAAAGTTCCTCCCAATCACATGACCTCCACGGGACCAAATCGTGACAATGCAAGTTTGAGCTTGGATGTCAACGAATTCGGAGGCCACCTACTCATCTCTTCGACAGAATCGGCGAGTACAATCAGTCTTCCTTTCTTGGCTATTCTTCGTCAAGCATCCGATGTATCAATTAAAAATTCCAAGCTAAACTACAATGGAAAACCAAGGGATGTATTCATTGGGTTGGTAAATAATGGAGCTGGTGTGGCACAAATAGATGCTTATCAGGTAATCTCTTTTGGTAAGGACGAAAAGGAAGCCAACTTCGGTGACGCAGTGGACAAGGTTGATATGAGAATGGTAGGATACCGAGTGGTCAAACCATCAAGTGAAATGGAAGGGTGCTCTTCTCTCCTAGAGTGGGCCTTTCAGACATGGGAGCCACAAGCTCGTTTGCAAACTACAGTGTTTGAGATTCAAGTCGATGTCGATGACGATCACGAGGTTGACTACTCGATTATGAACGCTGCAGTTGGATCTGTCCACTCTGGTTCGGCCGGAGACATTATCATCAGGAGTGTGAAGACTGGAGAGGCCAAATGCGCCGGATTTCATGCTGACCATAATACTTACTCTGGTACAACTGTCATTCGTGTCTGTTCTGATGACATTGGAATCAAAGAAGCAGGCAGTCTAGTAGCCCAGTCAAGAATTATCACGGTTCGGTATACTGGCGAAGCAGAAACGTCGGCAACAAGTCCCTATGCGACTCTTTTGACATTTCCAGAAGCAGAGCTGTCCGCTCCATCATATGATGTTGGCCCAGGACAATCACTGGAGTCGATACCAGTGTCTGGAAAGTACTCGGATTCGAACGGGTATCCTCCTCTTGGGTTAATGTTGCTCACAGATGCTTATCGAACCCCAAATTCCACTGGTGCTGCAGCCGCGGGTACTGAAACGATCTTGATTCTCTCTGATTTTGTAGAAGGAAATTTTGACGTTCACAAAGAAAAAACTTCGGGCGGGCTTGAAATTCCCGGCGCAACAAATTTTGAGGGGCCTTCTTGTAACTGGACGGGTACAGTCTGCATGGAGAAACAATCACGCGAGCTAGGCATCTCATCTCTGGATGAGACAAATGTTGCTAACAGTCAATCGTTACCGACTCTCGGCATTAAAATGTTTCAGCTTGTACCGGAAGTTGAGGAGAGACCATCCTGTAGTATAAAGGAACAGCCACGCGCCTTTGTAAATTCAATTAAAAATCCGGTGACATCTTCGCCGAAATCATCTTTGCGACCAAGTCAAACACCGACGAGCCACTTAGAACGGTAGTTATGGAACAGCCGTTTTACATCATAAAATGCATTGCCCAGTTTTGCTACAATCCTCTTCTAATACTTAGACATACCCGTATCTACAGTAGTTCAAACTGATTCGATCGTTACTTAGGTCCGGAATGACGTGTTAACCACACAACCTTTCCCTTTCGACATCTTTCTACGGCAGTCTGGTATTTTATTTCATTCTCGTCTGACCAGGCCAAGGTGGTTCTAGGATTTTGACACATTCGCTTCTGCTTTGCCAACTCCAAAGCTTCGGAGGGACTATGCTGCATATTGATCATGAGAATGGTACTTGGAGACATTTTAATGTACAGGTCTCGCTAGCACATGGACATGACCGGGCGATCAGCAGATGTGAGAGAGAATGAAGGCAGAACAAAGGAGGGCTAAAAACAGCTCGTCAAAACGGCGAGTGACCTACCAGAAGAATACCCAGGAGCTTTTGATGCTCGGGCGTCTGCACAACCAAATTGGCCCACACCAAGCCTGCTCGTCGTTTGGGACCTGTCAACCACGAGGATATGGCTCTGCGGTTAGGAGAATCAATCGTCTCGCAAGTCAAGGCATGCATAGCATTGGGGTGCCGCGTGACGTGCTCTTGTAACCACTGGGAAGGCCCTATAAAGACTGCCGCTGCATCGTTTTGCTTCTTGTCCGTGGGGATCCAAAAAAGCCGATCACGGGGATGAATAGCAAAAGACGATCCTTGTTCGGCCCGACCAATGGCAAGCTCCAAAGCAGCTGCTGCGTCTTCTTCGCTGCAATGGTGTTCCCCGCCTTGGATTTTTCTCTTCAACAACACATTTGACAAGTGTCTCAAAGAATGCTTGTACGCGGCGTTGGTCCGAAACAATACAGCAGTGTCGATTACATTCGGGTGCACCCATCGTAAGGCAATTAAGTCGTTTTCCAATGAATGTCCGACCAAAATATCCTGCGGCCGAATCAGGGTTAACAATGATGCTTGGATCTGCTCCAGGCGAGTATTCACATTGTTCAGCATATCAGCTGTAAGGCCTGAATATTGTGTAACATAATCCAAGATGGGATGGTATGGTTTTACAAGCTCGTCAATTAGTACTCGATATCTTTGTTCGACATTGCTCTTGTCAGCAGCGACTGCAGCTGCAGAGGCATTCGTAGAATTAATATCTGTATACTGAACCAGTGTAATTCTTCCCAATTCCGTACCATGGTCAGTCTTTACCATTTCACAGTCTAGTCCATATACTCGAATGTCATTCTCTTTGGGTTCTTCGTTTTTATTAGAGCCGTTGTTCGTAGGGCGACTCTGAGACCTATCCATTACAAAAGGACGATCTTTGTCTTCGACTGGAACATGATTTAGTGCCACCACCACTTTGGCTTGTTCCAAGGTGATAGACGACGGTTTTCGGAAGGTTGATGATACATCTCTGCTGGCGGAAACTTTTCTAACAACCCTCGTATTGTCTTGTTCCTGCCAGAGTGCAACCGGGTATCCCTCTTGCTTCATTTGCTCTCGCGTTAACGTCATGGATTGCAACGTCTCTTCCAGTTTCGTGAAATTCGATTCGTCGCTTTTACTTGGATCATCCGTATCACCCTTTTTGGCTTTCTTATTTTTGGAGGCCTTGGTGGGGTTTTCGTAGAGCAAGACATCTGAAATGGATTGTGGCCGTGGACCCTGAAACCATTCTGTGGTAATCCAATGTGTTTCCTTATTTTCCGTGAGAGGTTTCATCTCCTCTGGACCGGTGGCCGCTGCTGTTGGCGCCGCCGAGACGGTTGCGGCTATTTCGTCCAGCGACGGTTCATTTCCGCTAATCTGAAGAGATGCAGCAAATTCCTCTAGTGAAAATCGATCGTCTATTTGCACTTCAATGACTGCCACATGATCTGCGCACGCAGGGTTGTGAACAGACATCCAGGGGGGAACTAAAAAATCAATTTTGGACCCATGGTCAACCTTGCGCTTTCGTGAATTCGTGTTTGATTCAGTTTCGGTCGTTGTTTGCATCTGCTGCATATAAAGACTCTTGAGAAGCAATCGATGATCGACTCCTTCTCGGACTTTGTCGAGCTCTTGTAACCGTCGTTGTGTTTGGCGAACACCGATCCAAGGACAAAAATTGTCTGTGGCATTTTCAGTAGCGCCAATTTCCTTGGCGAGACTTGAATTCTTTTCCAGAGATCGCGTCTGTTTCACTTCGTCCCATTCTTGTCGCTGCAGAATACCGCCAAGTCCATTTTCAGGTCGAAAAAGGGTTGCACGTTTTCTCAATTTTTTAAATCTCCGTCGCTCATCTTTTGATAATCCATCTTTTGACAAGCATTGTTTATCATTCTTGTTGCTGTGATTGTTGTCATTGGTTTCAATTTTGGGTGATCTGACGAAAGCAGCTTCTTGCTTCGCCTCACCAATTGTAGTAGTATTGCCACCATTTGTTGGCTCAACATCTTTCCGTTTCCACCCCTTACCCAACTTTCGGACAAACCCAACATCCTGCAGCTGTTTCTTTTGCTCCTCGCTCAGAGTATCGTACCTCATTCTTTGTTTCTTCACCCATTCGGCCAGACTTGCGTCGTCTTTACACGATACGTTGCAATCGCCATGCTGTTTCTTGAATTCAACCAGAAGCTCGAATCTCTCTTGCCAAGGCTGACGCGAGCGCTGTGGTCCTCGCTGAAACCCAATATCACGAAGCATCTTCTTCTTTTCACTGCTCAAATTATCGTAATTTTCTTTTTGAAATTGCAGCCACCGACCCAGCGTCTTGTCCTCCTTGTACTTGCCCGGGACGTTGGCGTCGCCATGCTTTTCCTTGTATTGCACCAACAACTGATAGCTCTCCATCCAGGTTCGAGGTTGCTTGGCCACGCGACGACAAAAACCAATATCGAGCAGCTTCTCCTCTTGTTCCGTGGTTAATTTTTCGTACGTAGCTCTTTGTTGGTGCACCCATCCGCCCAACGTTTTGTCTTCGCTGTAGTTTCGTGGAACGTTACAATCACCGTACTTCTCTTTGTATTGAACCAGGGCATTGTAACTCTCCTGCCAGCTTCTTATAGTTTTCTTGGCTTCTGAAAAAGAGGTTTCTGCCGAACCTGCATGTAGAGGTTGAGGCTGCAACGTTGGTTGTAGTGCTGAAGAGGATTGCGCTTTGCTATCGTTTCCAACACCAACGACTCTCTTGTTTTCCGTTTTCATTATTCTGCTGCCCTTCTTGTACGTAGCAAATGGGATCAAACACTTAGTAGTAGTAGCCTGGAAAAGACGATAGCAATGCGAATAAAAAAAGATATGGAAGTGGAAGATGAAAAACCGAAACAATCAAATACAGTATTTTTTATTCATTGTGGACGGAGAGAAACGTGAAACCAGTGGTTGCCGTTTGTCGTTTCAAAGGGTGCCACTCCAACTGGATAGGGATAAGGTAATAATGGGACAAAGCAAACCCAGATGTTTGCTTTCACTAGACTAGTAGTACCGTGTTAGTACTAGACTTACTTGTAGTAGACGACTAGTAGCTAGCCACTCACAACTTGCAGGCGCGGAAACAAAAAAACGCGATACACAATCCCGCCTACGCAGATTACATTTCAGCAATGCATCATAGAGTGGTCCTATTATCTCGTGTTGCTCGAGGCAGCAGAAAGGAATACTCGAGTAACCCATGTTGCTTCGCTTGAGCGACACTCACGCTCTCTCTTTCAGTACCGAGTGCTGGACCTCTAGGTACTTAAAAAATAAAGAAAGCAAGGCTGTCAGCTAAAATAATTGAGTTGACGAGGTAGACTACCTAGGGCTCTCTTTGGACTTGGGGGTGACGAGTCTTTATTCTTTTTTGTGTGTGCAGCGTGACATCACAAGCGAGCATTGACAATATTTACAATTCAATCTCTGTTTCAATCTCCTCTTCGTAAAATGGAGGTGTTGCTTCTGGGCTGGACTGACCCGTGCCAATGGATTCTTCCTTATACTGCTGCTCTTGATAATCCTTTTCTAGATCACGGACGCACTCGAGGGGGCCGATCAATGACAAGACAACTGGAAGTAAAATCAACCCGTGCATGGATCCCAGGACAACCAAGCCAAGGAAAGCATAAAATATGGTATTGAAAATCTCACTTGTGCTAAAGCCCAGTGGAATGATCCCCAAAAAAGTTGATAATGCGCCTATAGAGATTGGTGCCCCCATACTAATGAGAGTAGCCTTGACCTTCTCTTCTCTTTTTCCAGGAGATTCGTAGTACCGCAGCAAGATGTGAATCACAAAGTCAACTAAGAGCCCAATACTCATTACCATAGCAACGTAGGACACAGCGTTAATATGAGCTCCAAGAAGTTGCATAAAACCTGTAATTATAAATTCGTGAAAGAGATATTGAAAATTAGATATCGCATAATAATGGCCATGCGGCAAAACAATCATAAAAGTGCAAAGACACACCCAACAGATCGACGTATAGAATGCAAATCAATGGAGTGACAAAGAGAGCCGCCGTCCAATGCGGAATGAACAACAATGCAATGAGCGTGACCGACATAACACCCAAGATTGTGGTAAAAATGAGTTCTGAAAAAGCGAAAAGGGTGAGAAAGGAAAATTCCGGTACTTTTGCAATTCCAACGAGCAAGGACAACACCACAGCATACCATCCACAGCCTTGGAATAAAACTCCCAAATATTGTAAAGGCTGTCCCAGGTGAAATACCTCCAGTCGGATCCGCTATCCCGGTTGAAGTTTTCTGACACGGCGCGTTGTTCCATCAGTGCATCAATTTGATCATTGACGTCGTCAAGATCAACGTTGGGCATGGAGAGAAAAACTCGAGATACCAGAATTTCTCCTTCATCGTCGCGTATCACATCGCCATTGTATAGAAGATTAAAAACTGGCACAGACAGAAATATATCCACCTGCTGATTGAAAGTCATATTGTGAAAAAACTCTGCGTTCTCTGCTGCGAATTTTTGAAAATCTCGAAGCCAGAAAAAAGAGGGTTGGTCTTCGATGACAGTTGTATTCACCAGGGCATTAACGTAGGCATCCATTTCGCGTTGTACATCTTCATTCGATTGGTCAACGAAACGAAAATAAGCGTAAGGGGAAGTTGCTCCTTTCGAATAGTAATTGCTAATGGCATTCTTGAAGTTGGTGACATAACTGTCGCTCGGAAGAACGTCCGTAAACTTGAACTCCTGCTTCAGCAAAGACGCTGAATAGACCAAGCCACCAAGCATTGTTGCAAAAATGACAAGAACAGGTATCTTCACCTTCATGAGGTTGTTCGCATACCATTCCATAATGCGGTCAGCTACAGGTTGTTTGTGTTCTCTAATCCTGCCCTCAGAAGAGTTACTATCCTGCTCTGACTGGTCCTCCTTTGTTTTCGCAACAATACAGACACAACAGTCCATTCGATTGGCTTGAATCCGCTGTTCATCCAGAACAATGAGCGACACAAAAAATGTTATTTGGTACAAGAAGTTGATTGCAATCGTCGGGAATGCGTAGTAGCAAAGCCAGTAGATAGCAGGAATCGACGACACGGCTCCCAATCCAAAAGCCAACACAGACGTCATGGTAGTGAGTGTTATGCCAAGGCCTACTTCTGCAATGACATCGTCGACTCGTTCCACGGGATTCTTTGCCGGGTCAATTCTGCCGTAGGCACAGCTTACTGAGTTCAATAGGAGGAAAGAAAAATTGCAACAGAAGATACACTTGATCAGCTAACGAGTCCTACCATCCAAGCAAAACAAGATCAAGAAGACTTACTGATAAACGAGTTGTCCAGGCCAATACCAAACATGATGAATGGTAGAATCTGCGTCATCGATGTCAATGGCACTCCTACGGTAGCGACGGGAAAGGCGATGTACCTGTGTTAATGACATTGTGAAAATTGAGCACTAAAAACAAATCGCTAAACAACTTACCGATCATGAAGAGCAGTCCATAGCCAGTCATGATGGCAAGAAACACCGACATGACAGCGCCCAGACCCAGCAAGCTTCTGGATTGCACTCTATCCCGTTTGGCAAAAATAAAGTATGTAAAGACTGACATAATGAGAAAGACGACTGGCACGAGCATCGTATCATTGACCAACGCTCTCGCAGATTCGTCTTCAAAAGATCGTTCGGCAAAAAAGTCAACTGTAAACACGATTTCCTTGTTTGATTCCCATTCATCTTGCAGGTCCAAGAGCCTACCAAGTGCATCTTTTTCAAAGTCCTTTGCAGCTTCACTTTCCGGAAGCTTCACAATGGATACATAAGACTGAGCGTAAACTAAAGTGCCATTGTCGTCCATTTTTGGGTATCCCACGAGGCTCTCCAGGTCTGCAGGGCGTCCATCGGGGAAAACGGGTGACGACAATAGTCGTCTGGCATCTGAATCTGACGAAACGGTGTCTCTAAATAGTGCACTCGAATGATTCCAAAAGTTGGTAACACCGGTAATGTCACATGTGATCATGCCTGTATACGAATCCACATAGCCACTTTTTGCGCACACTTCATGGTAGCCCGGAGTTTCGCGCACATTATCCACCACTTGGAAGATGCGACTTAATCCCTCTTGGCTCGCAACATTGAAGGCTCCGTTCGCGTGCACAATCAAAGCAAATCCTCTCGGCTCAGCTTGAATATTGTCGTTGATCCATTGCATGTGAACAAGGGGCTTTGAGCCTCTTGGAGTCCAAAGGATTTCCTCATTTTGGTTTGTTTCAAAATTGGTAAGACCGCCAATGATCAATGTTGTAAACGATATAAAAATCACGCTGGCGACGCAAACCTTTGCATGCGTCGCGGCCATTTTCGATATGAAACGCAGACAAGTTGTAATTAGATGTTCCATGCGGTTTACCTGATGCGTCCATTTTCGAGAAAAATTGCTGGCAGGGCCGGTAGTGGCATCAGAAGAGCAACGACTCCTGGTTGTGTCAGGTTTACTTGGCTGTTGTTGATTCAGCTTGTCATTATCGCGGTCATCATTCTCGCAACTAGCACTTGCATACGCTGCAGGGGGCTCCATGTTGAAAATGTAATCAATCGGTTTATACACTGTGGATGCAAGTCGATTAGAGTGCTGATCCGTTACCAGGTATTAGAGTTTCCTCAAAATTAGAGTTCGGAAGCTCCTGGAACAGTCTAATTGCGAAGAATCAATCCGTCACGAGCATTATTCACCATGCATGTACTGTACTCGGCAACACGAATAGTAGCTACGCTAGCTAGCAGGAGTACCAGTAGACTACAGTAGACTATCGGAAGCGAAGCCCGATGACAATCTTAGTTCTTGTTAAATTCGTCAACAAGTTCTTAAAGTTCGGGTTACTACGACAGTAAATAGATAATAAGACGTGTTACTAGTAGTACTATCCCTGATAGTAGACCTAAGAGACTACTTTGGTCAAATTTTGTCTGCTCGTCAAAATCTTCGAGATTTTTTTGACTAAGTAACTACATAATAAGTTTTTTAAATCTGTAAAAGCTTAAATTAGCAAATGCAGCCCCGTCTTGCAAGTAAGATGACTGTGCCTGAAATCGCCTCTATGGGAAGAGCGCGTACATGATGCCAAGAGCGACAAATGTCACGAATATCCAAGTGCTTGAAGCAGCAGATGCACTGGATATGGGTGTGTAAAATGTTGCCATTGGTTCCATACCAGCCACAAGAGCTGCGGCTGCATCTGTCGGCCTTTGTGTAGCATACACGGGAGCTTGAGTCGGAGCAACTGCGATTTTTTGAGGTGATGGTGACATAGATGGGGTAGACGTAGCCATATGTGGTGCAAAAGGTGCCACTGTGATATTGTCCAGCTTGTTCCCCGCGGGTAAGTCATCAGCTGTGTATGTTTCGTTCGACCAAAGAGGAAACATCGTTGCTTGTTGGATGCCGTCCGGCTGCAACACCTCGGATCCTGGCACTCGTACTACAGGAAAATAACGAGGCACCTCGATTTCAGGGCAGCCGCCTCCATCTTGCTGTTTACTACTCGTTGGAGAATCAAATAGTGTATCGAAAACGCTGCTTGATATTCCAGCAACACTGTACTTGATATTCATTTCGTCACCAGTCTTTCTTTTTCGGTCAGATTTGAATTGCATTCTAGAAAAGCTTTGCTTTTTTGTGGCTTCAAAGAGTGGCTCGTCGAAGTCTGCACTTCTTGATGTCGCGGAAGAGGCGGCGCAGGTCTCCGTGTCTGCCCAAGCAACGCAAGAAGGCCCATCGAAGATTTCCGCGACAGGAAAAGGAAGCTCATCTGGCGTTACTTCCAAAGGAAGAATTTGTGGGCCATTCATCAGGATAATCGTTTCCGATTCGGCGGTTGCCGCGCCAGTTCTCTTGGGACCTCTGTATGCATTACTGACAAGCATCAGTCCGAGCGGTATGTCAGTGCCGTTGCCACCTGACCCGTCAAGCTCCATGAACTCTAATGTTGCGCCAGAATAAATGTCGTACGAAGGTGCCGAGATCCACGTCTGCGGAAATTCGAGGGTGTGAAACTTTTCGGAAGCCCGATCCGTTGTCTCTGTAGTTCCCAGATGCGTGGCTGTAGCTGTGAGCAAATACACCTTGAATTGTTGCTGGTCCTTTGGTGCTTCTGCGAAACCAATGTCATTCGAACAAACTCGTAAGATGGTGTTTCCTGTATTGGTGCTGTGATCAGGGACGAAGCCCGTGCACTTCAACTCCCCCGTCTTCTTGTTTCTCACAATGCAACCCACGCTGTCCGTGAAAGGGGTAAAAACACCAGAGTTAAAGAGAATGTAATCAATGGAACCATCCATATCGACGTCAATGTGCACCTGGAAGAACTCCAGGTTGATTCGATTTTGCTTTTCCCATGTGGTAAAGGCAAACTCTAGGAGGTGATCACAGGTCCCATTTTGCCCTTCCGGAGTCAATACTCTATAACCAATATAGCGAAAATCGGAAGGAGTTATCAATTCCCCGTAGCCTCCTTCCGCGTCATCTTCGCTCGTAAAAAGCAATTCGTAGGCGTCCACTTGCGCCAAGCCCGTTCCATGATTAGTCAAGTTGACTTGGACTTCAGTTGGTCCACCAATAAAGTTTTCAATGATACCGCTCCCCTCTACTTTGAGATGTGATGCCTGGCGAACTATCGCGTGATAGGGCAAACTGATGTCTTTGTCTGTGTCCATATTTTCAATGACAATCCATCCACCAAACTCGTTCCAGTCGTTGAGCGTGGGATCCTTGCTGGCTTTACCGGCAGATGTCATGCGATTGACAGGGGCTTTCGTGGCGTCGATGTTCAATATGATTTCAAAGGTGGCTTCTGCATTGCAATCACCAGGAAGTACAAGTTGACGAGGCGAAAAAGTGATGTTCATGGGGTTCACTTGATCTTCACCTATAAGCTTCCGCGAAGCTTCGTTCCGAACAGTCAATAGTTGTTCTTTTCCTGAAACATTGATGACTCTCACCGTTTTGGTCAAAATCATCTCTTTATGCGCATTGATCAATCCAAAACTAACTGAGGGTTGCGCATCATTCGACGAATATGCCCAAATATCAGCACCCAAAGCCTTTGATAGCTGGATTTCTCCGGCTCCTACTAGTGAGTTCGGGGCATCATCGTTGGGATTGGAATCGTCCTCTCCATCCAGCTGCGTATCGTTCATAGGTACATTGGGAGTACTGTATTGTACATGTCGTCGGGCGTTGTTCATCAAAATGGCTTTGAGGGCAAAGGGAGAGCAACTCGGACATCTCTCTTTGATCAAGGCGAGTGCCCCAGCTGCAAGCGGAGCGGCGAAACTTGTGCCTTCAACTGCGTTCAAAAACTCATTACCCGTACCATAAGCCGCTAGTTTCAATCCACTAGGTGCTGCTACATCTGGCTTGAGGGTATTTTCGTCCCCGGGACCCCGAGACGAGTACGATGCAACCATGCTGTAGGTATCGTTGCCCCACTTGTTAGACGCTGCTACAGCCAACGCATTTGGAGTTTTGGCACCTGGTCCCCCCACAAAAGGAATATTTCCCTCGTTTCCAGCTGCCACAACGGGCAAAACTCCCAAGGAAAAGACGCGTTCCAGAGCTTGAGTTCTCATATCGTAGTAACTCGACAAGTAACTTCCTCCCAAACTCAAATTTATAATGTCCACCTTGTCTTCCATATCGCCGTCTCCATTAGGATCCAGTGCATACTCCAATGCTTGTAATACGGCAAATCTTGGACATGTTCCTGTATCACTGGTACAGACTTTGTAGGCTAGCAATTCTGCTTGTGGTGCCACACTCAAAATGGCGTCGGCCACCATTGTCCCGTGGCGATTCGCGTCAATGGGGTTATCGTCTGGCAAAGCCTCGTCCGGTTCCGACTCTGCTGTGTGGACAAAGGATTCACCCAAAAAGTCTTTCCCTCCAATGACTCGTGCTGTAGGAAACAGGTCCGGATTCACTTGCTTGTTTTCGGGACTGTCTGGGCCTGTTCCGTAGGCCAATTCGTAGGCTTCCCTGGTGCCGGGTCCACCCAATCGTGCATGTGTGTAGTCGACGCCACTGTCCAGAATTGCTACACGAACTCCCTTACCACTCACACCACAAAATTGCTCTTCCAGAGGAGCTCCACCACCCATGTACGCAGTGACTCGAGCATCTTCCAAGGTGGAATCTTCTACCAGGTGCACCCGAGAAACACCAGAAATACGAGACAGGGCATCATCCATTTCCGCAAGATCGTCGTGTGGACCTACCAGTATTTCCACAAAGATCATATTGATCAGCTTTTGTGTTGTGGCAACAATCCGGGCATCGGGAAATAACTCGTGCAGAGATGTTTGAATGACTGTTTGCTGGGATGAGAGTTGATTTCGGCATTGATTGCAGTCTTCTTCTTCTTGTTGTTGTTGATTGGAACAGGAAGGGCAAAAAAAGAGAGGTTGTGCGCTTCCTTCCAGCCCTATTTTTCGTCGACTCGTCCTGTCGGCGACATCATCGTCTACTAGTACATCTTCGGCTTTGGGAGGACGAGTGCGAAACAGGTTTTCCTTCAACGCAGACAGTTGAAAGGATTCATGGGGACTCTTGTACAGACTGTCTTCTTGCAACGATGATTGGTGTTGTTCTTGTAGGCCGCGTATTCTTCTTGAGTACTCTTTTCTTGTCTTTTTCTGATCTTCGGTAGTAGAGGTGATCAATTGTCTGTCGTCTTGCTCTTGCTCTGCAAACCACCTGAGCCTCCTCCTATCTTGCCGGGTGGCTGCAATGTGCCGATGCTGAGCCTGTAAAGCACGAGCTTCCTGGATGATGCTTTGAGGCACTGGTGTAGCTCCGTCTCGATGGAGACACGTCGTGAGCGTCGGAGCCTGTAGAAGAATGGCTCCCAATGCTGCTAGTCGGCTCAAGGGAAATACCATTGTACTAATATACACAAAGGCCGGTTGAATGTATGCCAAATGCTTGCAGTTATTCGTTCGTGTTCAGAATAAAAACCTACTACTAGCTAGAGTCTACTCGTATTCAGTGAGAAAGAAGTGACCGTAAATATGTTATACAACTACTATGCTGAATTTGTACACTACAGTTACAGGCTTTTGCCGTCTAATGGCCAATTTTGTTTCCAATACCAGGTACAGTACTAATACCTGGTACTACTAGTGGACAACGACAGCCAAATAAATACCAATACCAGAGGAACAGATCTGTATGGGGTGCGTGAAAGGAGAGAAATCAGGATAATAGATTATCGCTAGTTCTTTAGAGTCAAGATAAGGAGACTTCCTGCAGTCCCTGCAAATGCTGCTACGCGAGACCAATCCTGATAAGCACCACTGGTCACGAGGGCTTCATTCGCACCATTCCCGGTAGTAGCAGTCGTGGATGATTCTGGTTCCGTTTGTGCAGCATTACTGCCTGCGCCGTCTCGAGCAGCCGCGATTGGAGTCTTCGCAACTGTCACCGATATAGATGCTGCCGTAGGAAAAGATAGGCCCAGTTGAGGTGCCCGGGATGGTGCCAACATTGGATTCTCGGTAGGAGGAGGAGTCTGAACCTTCGCGCGAGGAACGGGCACAGGCTCACACCTTATTATGCTTTGACGCTCATCTATTGTAGTTTGAGCAATACTAATGGCCATGGGCAAGATTGGATTCAGAATCGAATCGCCTTCTTCAATGGGGCTTTCCAACGTATCAGTAGTGTCAATGTCGGTGTTGGCATCGTTGTTGTTGTCCAGCACGATGGCTTCGCAGTTGGTATCCACGTTCTTCCATGAGCAAGCAGGACCACGTAAGTTTTCAGCTTGAGGGAACTGAACTCCATCCATTGTAATCTCTTGAGGCAGGCGGCTGAAATCGAAATCTTCTTGAAGCAGAATGACTGCTTCAGTTTCCGGAGTGGAGGCACCTGTGCTGTTGGATGTTCTAAAGGAGTTGGTAACTAACATGAGCCCCATTGCCTTTTGCGAAAACCCAGGGCTGTCATCTAGCGTGCCATCTACCTCAAGTGTCCCCAATCCTTCTCCTGGATTGATATCATAAGATGGAGCCGAGAGTCTCGGCTTAGGAAACGTCACAGGAGTGAAAATTTCGGTAGAGGAATCTGTGGTGACAACTTCGCCTTGGTCGCTGAAGGAGATGGCTTCAAATCGCAGCCCGAGGTTTCCTACAAAGTCTTCAATACCAAGAGCTTCACTGCACGCTCTCAAAACAGTGGTAGCGCTACTAGTAGAATGATCGGGAGGCATGCCAGTACAGCTCTCTCTGCCGACTCTCAAGTCTACAACGAAATTTTCTGTCGCCAAACCCGAGTTGTACAAGAACAAGTCCCCAACGCCATCCCCGTCCACATCTAATTCGACACCGTAAATTTCAGTTACCAGTCGCCCATTCTTGCGTTCCCATGTATTAAAAGCAAATTCAAGCAAATGAGAGCAACCATATATCCCTACTGGGAGCACCCGATATCCGACATAGCGAATATCATTGGGAGCAATTGCATCTCCGAAGCTACTTTCGACGTCGTCTCCACTCACCCCTACTAGCTCAAAGGCGTCAATCTGGGCTGTGCCCGCGCCGTTATTGACTAAACCTAGGTTCAAGCTGGTTGGTTTGTCGCTTGACACATCCCGAATAACAGGATCATCAATGGTAACATCCGATGCTTGCCTTACGATGCCAACAAAAGGCAAACTAATGTCCTTGTTAGCTGTGGCGTCAGAGAGGATGATATGACCTCCAAGCTCATTCACGTCAAGTCTTCTGGCATCAAAACCAGCGCGTCCAGTTGATGTCATGTGATTAGGTGGAGCCTTGGAAGCGTCAATTTTGAACACAACCTCCACCGAGGCCTCGCTGCCGCAATCGCCAGTAAGTTCAACCACGGGCGTTTCCAGCTCCACTGTCAGAGCATCTGCATAACGACTGGAAGGATCTCTCATTTGATATGATACATCCAGTGTAAGAGCTCGTCCGGAAAGATTGGTCACTTTGATTGTCTTGCGAATCGTTACATCTGCGATTGCATTTATCAAGCCAAGACTCATGGACGGTTGAACGTCCTCCACGGCGTAGGCCCAAAAGTCCGCTTCCAGAGTCTTGTCAATCTGCATCTCTCCCGCGCCGCTCAATGTGGCAGGACTCAGTTCCTCTGAGGTACTCACATACCGAATATCGCGATTTGCATTGTTCATCAGCAGTGCCTTGATGGCAAAGGGTGAACAGTCGGGACAACGTTCCATTACCACTGCGGCAGCACCTGCTACCAAAGGAGCAGAAAAGGAAGTCCCTTGGATGGAACGATATCGAAGATAACCCGTTCCTGCAGCTGCCAGGGTGAGGCCAGATGGGGCCACAATATCGGGCTTCATCATGTTGCTCTCTCCGGGACCTCTGGAAGAGTATTCCGCCATGACACCAGCGTCAGAGCTATCAGGGTGCCCCGTAGCACCCACAGAGATAGAATTGGGCGATCCACTGAGTCCGCCCATGATGTAAGGAATGTTTCCAGAGTTCCCAGCAGCCACGACAGGGAGGACCCCTAGTGCGTACGTTTTCTCGAGTGCTGAAGCTACAAAGTTGTAAAAGGGTGAAACAAAAGGGATGCCAAGAGAAAGATTGATAATATCTACCTTGTCGTCCAGCTGTCCGTCTCGATTCGGATCCAAAGCGAACTCAAGTCCATTAATGATGGAAAAGACTGGGCATGTCATGCCAGTGGAGCAAACTTTGAGCGCGACGAGCTTGGCCCCAGGCGCTACTGTTCGGATTGCATCTGCCACAGCTGAAAGGTACAAGAAACGAATACGAAAGAGTTAGTCAGAAAGTTGTTCATAGATTATGCGTATCGGTTGAGCACAAAACCATTTTCCCTGTATCGTGCGTACCTGTACCATGCCCAAAGGAATCAATTGGATCTGGATCTGCAATAGGTAGCGAATTGAATTCACCAATAAAGTCGTATCCATCGACGACAACGTCGGTAGGAAAGAGACCATCTCGTTCACGATTGGCGGAAGACTGAGGCAGTGCTCCATAGGCGTCCCGAAAGTCTTCAATTGTACCATTCCCTCCCAGTAATTTGTGAGTATAATCAATGCCCCCGTCCAAGACAGCGACACGCACGTCTTTTCCCGTGGCACAAAATTTGTCTCTCGCTTTGTACCCTCCCAAGTATTCCACAGCACCAATGGCTTCCATCTGCAAACTACCGTGAGGAGTCACATCTTTGACGCCTTCTATTTGTCGCAATGCAGCATCAACTGTGCTGTCATCTTGGTGCAGCAGCAGCGGAAGCTGGATATAGATTGCATTCATTAAACGCTGCGTCTGACTGATTTGTTGGGCCTGTGGATACAATGCTTGGATTTCGACGAGCACACTAGCTTGCTGGGCTTGCAGATTTTCGAGGCAGGTAGCACAATCGAAGACTGGTGGTTCAAGGCACTCGATAATCAAGGTCCGTCCGTCCGCATTGTGAGCATTGTTGTCGTAGCCTGTAGCGAGATCACGGTGCATGTCTGGTTGTTTCGCCTGGAAAGGTCGCTTTGGTTGGATTGCCTCCAGGTCAGAAGCCAGGCGTTTTCGCAGAATTGCATTCAGATTTTTCCTTCGCTCCAAACGACGGTCGTTATTGCTACTGCTGTTGCCATTACCTGTCATTAAATCAAGCTGACCCAATCGCACGGCTACGGTATCACCCCAAAATGCCGACAAAAGTGTTGCAAGTTGGAAGATGCTAATACTAAAAAACTTCATGCTTGTCATGTACTTTTGACAACACAAAAAAGGACTTTATGGGAATGGAGACAACAACAAATACAAAACACGATAGACCTAGAATGAACACGCCAAGTTCATTGCCTAGGCTGCTGTCTGAAGATAGGATGCGAAGAAGACAGAAGAACTTTGGAACGACTGCTCTGGTTAGTAGTTCCCGTTCATATTCGTTCTGAATGCACGCTGACTGTATTAACTTTTCTTCAGAATCTTGTCTTTGTTTGGCCTCGCTTGTTCTCCACACACAAGAAACGTGTACGAGTACTATCCTAGTTGTTGTACGCTAACTACTACTACTACTAGAGAGCTAGCAAGAGTAGTAGTACTAGTAGTAGCAGTAGTAGTAGTAGAGTACTACTACTAGCTACTGTAGCTAGTAGTAGCTACTACGAGTAGCTAGTAGTAGGTACTAGTAGTAGCAGTTACGACTGATACTCAGTAAAGTACTGTACACTATTAGAGTACTAGACTATTGTGGCTGGTGGAGTACTGCCCTACTAACGTACCATACACAGCTACTATGAATTAACGTGAACCCTAATTTTAATGGCAACGATGATAGCTTCAAAAAAATCCTCTCACGCATACACGCAAAAGTCAGCCGCGCTTAATAGCAGGAGAAGGACCGCAGGGCCTTGGCTCTGCGATGCACAGTCTGCTGATTGTCGGTGCCCAATTTGATGACTAATAGAGATTTACGAGTAGCAAGTAAAATTCGATGGTTTGATTCCAGAGAGCCAAAATAAATCACACACATTTCTTGCAACATTCTGAGACTCGACATCCTAATCGCTGCAACGCTTCGCTTGCAACCATAAAAACATGTGTGCTCTACTCTTCCCATGAAAACAAGATTTTGTCATGACGGGATAAGGATGAAGGTGATGACAAGAAGGAACACTGCCGGAAGAAAAATGAGATTGAATCCCACGGTTACTTTTCCCAATCTACCAACAAAGAGTATTAGGAGCTTTCAGCTTTTTGCTGAGAATTCACTGCTTCGGGTTGCGCTGCAACCAGTCAACTGCAGAATGACGCCAATTCCGCTAATAAGTGAAGCTGCAGTCATGTCTTTCCCTTGGTGCCATAATAGGGCGTCTAGACAAGTACTGCCTCCACGAGAGACTGTGTTGTTCGTTTTGTTGTTGTTGGTTGACGCCTTGCCTGCGCAGTAGCCCCGGCCCGTGCCTTCTGTAATTTGCTAGCTAGCTGGTAGTGCTGTACATGCAAACTACTAGTAGCATGTCATCGCTTTGGCTACAAATTGGTCTTTCTATTATTCTTGTCTTCGCTTCTACTCGTACGGTATTTGATAGTACTCTTGTGATCTGGACTACTTCAACCAAGATAGATAACCTTTTGTCCATGCTGCCATAGAGACATAAATGACTAATTGAATGACTTTTGGCTTCGCCATGACCAAAATGAGAAAGAGATAAATTTTGAAATGATGCCATTCCTTGCCCGGGACTGAAACACTTATTGCCCAATAGTACCTGTTAAATCTTCCATTTCACTTTTAACTTATCACACCACCCGTGATTATGATCACAGAAGCACGAGCAATTTTTGTAAGACGAAACGGATCGCTTGCAAACCGTTGTTCAATCGGACTTCGCCTTGCATGGTGTTTCATGCTAGTGCTGCTGGTAGTGCCCAGCAGTATGGGCATAAAAACACGATTGTTCCACAGAGCCAGCGAGAAGATTTTTTCGTTCGCTGCGTCCATCACAACAACCATA
>Ga0100402_1002524_pt1 | contig 20547 bp, 17 predicted proteins | sample CryGeyme20150102_FD_80419 | JGI IMG/M metagenome (GOLD analysis project Ga0100402, IMG submission 80419) | Groundwater microbial communities from Crystal Geyser aquifers in Utah, USA - Crystal Geyser metaG 2015-0102 | ecosystem: Environmental > Aquatic > Deep subsurface > Groundwater | place...
ACCGGCGGCGGCGCCATGTTGGCCTTTTTGGGCGGAGAAAAACTGCCCGGGCTAAAAGGCATTGTGAAAAATTAATAATAACTAAAATATAATTTTATGTTCAACAAAAATTTTTATGAGAGAGAGAGAGAGTTAAAAGCGACCAAGGCAAGTTAAACAATCTTGGCTTTACCCTAATTGAACTTTTAGTGGTAATTAGTATAATTGGTTTTTTGGCAACAGCTGCCATGGTGGCTTTTAATTCAGCCAGAATGAAAGCAAGAGATACTAAAAGAAAAGCGGATTTAACCCAGATCAGAAAAGCCCTGGATTTGTATTTTGACCAATACGGCTATTATCCGCCTTCTGGTTGCGGTTATGATTGCAATGGCTATTCTTTTAGCACTTCGGGCGGCAATTGGATTGCCGGTTTGCAGGAATTTTTACCCAAAATTCCGCTTGATCCGCTTAATAATGCTGCTGGTCCTTGGTACACTGGCCATTATTCTTACGCTTACGGTAATGTGGGCAAAACCGTTTATCCGGCGCAATATGATCTAACGGCACAATTGGAAAGTACTAGCGATCCGGACAGATGCGCGGTTAAAGCTTATAGATTTTATTTTGATGATCGGCTTTGGTGCGGATCGTATTCCGGCCAAATTTTTGAAGTGTCGCAGTTAAAAAGTTTTTAACTATCTTGTTTACTTTTGTATTATGCCTAAAATAAAAAATATCACGGCGCGGGAAATTTTAGATTCTCGCGGCAATCCAACCGTGGAAACTTCAGTCTGGCTGGACAACGGGCTTAAGGCCAAAGCCAGCGTGCCTTCGGGCGCGTCCACCGGCGTTCATGAAGCCGCGGAACTGCGCGACGGCGATAAAGCCAGATACGGCGGCTTGGGGGTTTTAACGATAGGAGGAGTATTTTATAAAAATGTCCATTATCGCTTGACAAATTTTATACAAAAATGTAAGGTGTTAGTATGATTTATCAAAGAAAACTGCTAAAAATATTAAAAAAACAACTTTTAAGCAAAGAAATAATTGTTTTAACCGGTATACGAAGGGTTGGCAAAACCACTCTTTACCGAATGATTTTTGACGAGATAAAAAGCGATAACAAAGCGTTTTTAGATATGGAAAATCCTTTGGAGCAAAGAATTTTTGAAGAGAAGGACTTTAACAACATATTATTAAATTTTAAAGAATACGGCATAAATCAAAAAAGCAAAGCATATATTTTTCTTGATGAAATCCAGGCAATGCCTAAGGCCATAAAAGCAGTAAAGTATCTTTACGACCATTATGATATTAAGTTTTTTCTTACTGGCTCAAGCAGTTTTTATTTAAAAAATCTTTTCCCGGAGTCGCTCGCGGGCAGAAAATTTATTTTTGAACTTTTCCCGCTTGATTTTGAAGAATTTTTAATATTCAAAAATCATAGAAAAAATTTTTATAAATCTTTTTCCGATAAAGACAAGAAAAAGAATTTTATAGTTTTTGAAAAGACAAAGAAACTTTATGATGAATACATGGAATACGGCGGTTTTCCGGCTGTGGCTTTGGAAGAGGAAAAAGAAAACAAGAAATTAAAACTCAACGATATTTTTAAATCGTATTTTGAAAAAGATGTAAAATCTTTGGCTGATTTTAAAGAGATAAATGTGTTTCGCGATTTAATTCTTCTTTTAATGCAAAGAGTTGGCTCAAAAGTTGAAATAAGCAAACTTTCTTCGGAATTGGGAGTATCAAGGGAGACCATTTACTCTTATCTTTCTTTTTTAGAGGGAACTTATTTTTTCAGTTTCATTTCTCCGTTTTCAAAAAATGTTGATAGAGAAGTAAGCGGAAGCAAAAAAACATATATTTGCGATAATGGATTTTTAAACGCTTTTGCCAAAATTTCCGAGGGCGCTCTTTTTGAAAACGCCGTTTTTAACAATCTAAAACAACACGGAAAAATATGTTATTATCAAAGAAGGACAGGTAAGGAGATTGATTTTATCTTAAACGAGGAAATCGCCCTTGAAGCAAAATTGAACGGGATAGTTTCAGACGCGAAAGAATTGGAAAAAACATTCAAATCTTTAAATCTCAAACAATATTACATTATTACTAAAAATTTTAACGAGAATAAACGTTTTATTCCAGCAATGGAATTATAAATATTAGGGTGTAGAAAAATATCTCTTTAAAACTAAGTATTTTTCTAAAGATTATTTTGCCAAATCGTTTAGTGAAAAAGATATATGCCAAAAATAAAAGACATAAAATCCAGGGAAATTTTAGATTCTCGCGGCAATCCAACCGTGGAAACTTCAGTCTGGCTGGACAACGGGCTTAAGGCCAAAGCCAGCGTGCCGGCGGGCGCGTCCACCGGCGTTCACGAAGCCGCGGAATTACGCGACGGCGATTCTAAAAGATATGGCGGCTTGGGGGTTTTAAGCGCGGTAAAAAACGTGGAGATAAAAATCGCGCCTAAACTCGCCGGCCTGGAAATTACCGAGCAGGAGAAAATTGACCAGGCCATGATCAAACTGGATGGCACCAAAAATAAAAGCCAGCTCGGGGCTAACGCCATTTTGAGCGTGTCGCTGGCTTGCGCCCGCGCCGGCGCCCTGGCGAAAGGGGAGGAACTGTATGAGTACATAAGGGAAATTTATGACCTTAAAAATCCCCCCTACCCCCCTTTGTTAAAGGGGGCAATAATGCCCACGCCTTGCTTTAATATTTTTAACGGCGGCAAGCACGCCGACACTAATCTGGATTTCCAGGAATTCATGGTCATACCGGTTTTAAAAACCAGTTTTAAGGAAAAAGTCAGAATCGGCGCGGAAATATTTCATGAATTGGGCGAGATTTTAAAAAAAGCCGGTTTTGACACGGACGTGGGCAATGAGGGCGGTTACGCGCCTGATATCAATTCCAGCATTCAGGCTTTGGAATTAATCATGGCCGCGGTCGCTAAAGCCGGTTTTTCCGCCGGCCGGGAAATCGCGCTGGGCCTTGATGTGGGCTCGTCCCAGCTTTACAATAAAGCCGACGGCAAATATATTTTTAAATTGGACCGGGCCAGTTTCACGGCCGCTACCCTGACCGGTTTGTATCACGAATGGTTTAGAAAATACCCGGTCATCTATTTGGAAGATGGTTTGGCCGAAGATGATTGGAGCGGCTGGCAGAAATTAAACAAAGAATTGGGCGCCGAAGTTATGCTCGTTGGCGATGATTTATTCGCCACCAATCAGGAGCGTTTGCGGCGGGGCTTGAAAGAGCAGGCGGCCAACGCGATTTTAATCAAGCCTAATCAGGCCGGAACTTTAAGCGAAACCGTTGCCTGCCTTAAATTGGCGCAAAGACATAATTATAAAATAATTGTATCGCACCGCTCGGGCGAAACCACGGATGACTTTATCGCCGATTTGGCCGTGGCCGTGGGCGCCGACTACCTTAAAGCCGGCTCGTTGTCTCGCGGCGAAAGGCTGGCAAAGTATAATCGGCTGATGGAAATTGAAGAAAATTTAAAATGAAAAAAAAATCAGATAAAAAAAATATTCTGCCGCTGATTTTAGTTATTTTGGACGGCTGGGGTATCGCCAAACCGAGCCGGGGCAACGCGGTTACTTTGGCGAAAACTCCCACCCTGGAAGGTTTAATCAGAAAATATCCCTATACCGAACTTCAAGCTTCGGGCAAGTTTGTTGGACTGCCGCCGCGCCAAGTCGGCAACTCCGAAGCCGGCCACATGAATTTAGGCGCCGGCCGGGTGGTTGAACAGGACGCGGTCAAAATTTCCAAAAGCATTAATGACGGCACTTTTTTTAAAAATGCCGGTTTTCTTGAAGCCATCCGCCTGGCAAAAGAAAATAAATCGCGCCTGCACCTGATGGGCATGATTTCTAACGGCATGAGCGCGCATAGCGACCCCGACCACCTCTTGGCCTTATTGACCATGGCGCGGCGGTACGATGTTAAAGAAGTCTACCTTCATTTATTTACTGACGGCCGAGATTCGCCAAAGTATGCCGCCCTGAAATTAATCAACGACATTCAGAGAGCTTTTAAGAACGGCGAAGCTATCGCCACGGTCACCGGCAGATTTTACGCCATGGACAGAAAGAAAACCTGGCCGAGAACGGAAAAAGCTTATGACGCTTTGGTTAACGGCTTAGGTAGAAAGGCCTTAAGCGCCCAGGCCGCCATTACGGAAAGTTATAACCGCGGCGACTCGGATGAGTTTATCGAGCCTTATGTCATCACCAAAAACGGCAAGCCCTTGACAAAAATTTCCGACCATGATAGCGTCATCTTTTTTAATTTAAGGTCAGATCGGGCTAGGCAGCTGGCCAAGATATTCGTGCAGAAACAAAGCCGAGAAAAACCGGGAGCCGGTTTTACCAGAAAGAGGTTGCTGAAAAATTTATTTTTTGTGGCCATGACTGATTTTGGTCCGGACCTGGACAATATCGTGACGGCTTTTCCCAGCGCGGATTTAAAGCAAACCCTGCCCGGGGCGCTTAAAGATTTAAGGCAACTGTATTTGGCGGAAACGGAAAAGTACGCGCACGTGACTTACTTTTTTAACGGCGGCTATGCTAACCCGGTTAACGGCGAGCAGCGGCTAGTGATTGCTTCGCCGGATGTTAAATCGTATGACCAGACCCCGGCGATGAGTTCCGCCAAGTTGGCCGGAGAAGTACTGAATAATTTGGCGGAAAACAAATATGACGTTACGGTTCTGAATTTCGCCGCGCCGGATATGGTCGGCCATACGGGGAATTTGGCGGCCGGCATAATCTGCTGCCATGAAGTTGATAAATATTTAGGCAAAATCGTTAAAGCTTATTTAAGCGAGAAAGGCACGGCTTTAGTAACCGCTGACCATGGCAATATTGAGCAGATGATTAACTTAGCAACCGGAGAAATTGACACCGAACACTCTTTTAATCCAGTGCCTTTTATTTTGGTTAACAACAGCTTAAAGGGCAAGGTGAAGCTAAGCAAGGGGAGGGTGTTGGGCGATGTCGCTCCGACTATCCTGGAACTTTTGGGGATAGCTGAACCAAAAGAGATGACGGGCAAATCTTTGATAAAATAAATTCATTATGGCGAACAGAAAACAATCAGCTCGGCCCAAACCGGTGGTTTTGGCGGTTTTAGACGGCTGGGGCATTGCCACGCCTTATGCCGGTAACGCCATCAGCCAGGCCAACACGCCCAACTTAAGCTCTTATGCGGCCAATTATCCCTCTTTGACTTTAGTGGCTTCGGGCGAAGGCGTGGGCTTGCCCTGGGGGGAAGCGGGCAACAGCGAAGTCGGACACTTGAATTTGGGGCTGGGCAGAATTTTGTATCAAGATTTGCCCAGAATTAACAAGGCGATTGCCGATGGCAGTTTCTACAATAACCAGGTTTTGCTTAAAGCCATTGAAACGGTTAAGAAAAATAATTCAAGATTGCATTTAATCGGTTTGGTCTCCTCGGGCTGCGTGCACGCTTCCCTGGAGCATCTTCAGGCCTTAATTGTCTTGCTCAAGGAAAATAAAGTAAAAAATTTTTATCTGCACGCCATTTTGGACGGCCGCGATACGCCGTATAACTCCGGCTTGAGTTTTATCAAAGAGGCGGAAAAATCTTTAGCCGGCACGGGCGGGCGGATCGCTTCACTCTCTGGCCGGTTTTACGCCCTGGACCGGGATAACCATTGGGACCGGACAGCCAAGTCTTATGAAGCCATGGCACTCGGAAGAGGGGAAAAATATCAATCCGCCGTTGAAGCGATTGAGGCCAGTTATAAAAAAAAGATTTATGACGAAGAATTCATGCCGGCGGTGGTCGTCCCCCAGGGCGAGCCGGCGGCGGCGGTGAAGGACGGCGACGCGGTGATTTTTTTTAATTATCGGCCTGACCGGGCGCGCCAGCTGACCAAAGCCTTTATTTTGCCCGGATTTGTCAAGTTTAAGCGGGGCAAGTATTTGCGCGTATTTTTCGCCACCTTTACCGAATATGAAAAGAATTTGCCGGTGGCGGTGGTTTTTCCGCCGGAAACCATTAAAAACACTTTGGGCGAAGTTTTGTCCGCGGCCGGCCTGAAGCAGCTGCGCCTCGCGGAAACCGAGAAATACGCCCACGTAACTTATTTTTTTAACGGCGGGCGCGAGCAGAAATCCGCCGGCGAGGAGCAAATATTAATTTCTTCGCCAGCCGTCTCCAGTTATGACTTAAAGCCGGAGATGAGCGCCTTGGAAGTGACCGAGCAAGTCCTTAAGGCGGTTGAACAGGATGGTTATGATTTTATTTTGATAAATTTCGCCAACGCCGATATGGTTGGGCATACGGGAAATTTAAAAGCCACGATCAGGGCCGTTGAAACTGTGGATAAATGCGTTGGCAAAATTGTCAAGGCGGTTTTAGGCAAGGGCGGGTTGTTGTTTATTACGGCCGACCACGGCAATGCCGAAGGTTTATTTAATATGCAGACCGGCATGATTGATAAAGAACATTCAGCCAATCCGGTGCCGTTTTTAATTATTGGCCAAGCCTATGAAGGCAAAAGCCTGTCGTTAGTTGACGCGCCCGGCGGCGACCTAAGCTTGGTTCAGCCGCAAGGCCTGTTAGCCGATGTGGCGCCCACGATTTTAAAAGTGATGGGACTAGAAAAACCGCCGGAAATGACCGGCCGAAGCTTAATCTAAGTTATTATTTTACGTTTTATGTCAATTTTAGTCATAAATTCCGGTTCAACCTCAATCAAATACAAGTTGTTTTCTGATGACGATGTTGAAATTAAACAGGGCGTTTTAGAAGGAGTAACCAATCATCAGATAGCTTTAAAGCAAGTTTTGAGAGAGGTTGGCAGCCTGATGGATTTGCGCGCGGTGGGTCATCGAGTGGTGCATGGCGGCGATAAATTTATCCGGCCGGTTGTTATTAATGATAAGATTTTATCAGAAATTGAAAAATTTAATCATTTGGCGCCGCTCCATAATCCTTATAATTTGGCCGGCATCAAGGCCGCCAGAGAATATTTGCCCGAGGCCAAACAGGTGGCGGTTTTTGACACCGCTTTTTACGCCGCTTTACCCGAAGCCGCTAAGATTTACGGGTTACCCCTGGAACTTACGGAAAAATATAACATCAGGCGTTTCGGTTTTCACGGCATTTCCCATAAATTTGTCATGGCCGAGGCGGCCAAGCAACTGAAAAAAGATGTCAATAAAATAAATTTAATTACTTGCCATTTAGGCGGCGGCTGGTCAATTACCGCCATCCGAGGCGGCCGGCCGATTGACACTTCCATGGGTTTAACGCCTTTGGAAGGTTTAGTAATGATGAGCCGGCCTGGCGACTTGGACGCGGGCATAATTTTTGAACTCTTAAAAAATTTGCCTGGAGAGATCAATCGGGAAAAAGTTGACCAGCTTTATGATTTATTAAACAAGCAATCCGGCGTTAAAGGTTTAACCGGCCTTGATGATTATCAGAAATTTTTAACCAGCCTGTCTTTCGGCGCCGAAGAAGCAAAGCTAGCCTTCGCCTTGCTGCTTCATCGGCTGGTAAAATATATCGGCGCTTATTGGGTTGAGCTGGAAGGGAAAGCAGAGGCGATTGTCTTTACCGGTGCCATCGGCGCGGGCAACCCGATGACCCGCAACGCGGTAATGAATAAAATAACCTGTTTGGGCAAGTTGCCTATGCTAGTGATTAAAACTAACGAGGAGCTGATGATCGCGAGGGAAGTTAAAGAATTAATATGATTAAACGTTTGTTTAACAGCGAAATTAACAGTATTACCCTGGCCGCGGCCTTGGTAGCGGCTTCTTCTCTGGCAAGCCGGCTGCTTGGTTTGTTGCGCGACCGCATTTTGGCCGGCCAATTCGGCGCCGGCGATACCCTGGATATTTATTACGCGGCTTTCCGCATTCCTGATTTAATTTTTAATTTGCTTATCTTGGGCGCTCTGTCGGCCGGTTTTATCCCGATTTTTACTTCGCTCATAAAAAGTCCGTTGGAAAAAATTCGTTCTTTGTTCGGCGACGAAAATCAGGCGGCCTGGCGTTTGGCCAGCAGCATTTTAAACATTTTGGGGTTGGCTCTATTGGTTTTGTGCGGGCTGGGGGTGGTTTTTGCTCCGGCCATCGTCAAACTAATCACGCCCGGCTTCAGCCAGGAAAAAATGTCTTTGACCGTGGGCCTTGCTAGAATCATGTTTTTGTCGCCGGTATTTTTAGGCATCTCCAGCGTCTTCGGCGGCATACTGCAATCGTTTAAGAGGTTTTTTGTTTATTCTTTGTCGCCGATTTTTTATAACATCGGCATTATCATCGGCGCTTTATACTTCGTGCCGCGATGGGGAATTTATGGCTTGGCCTGGGGCGTAGTGCTGGGAGCGCTGGCGCATCTCGCGGTGCAGCTGCCGACTTTAATCTCCCTGGGCTTTAGGTATAGTTTTAAGCTGGATTTAAGCAGTAAAAAAGTCAGAGAAATTTGGCTGATGATGGCGCCGCGGACCATGAGTTTAGCCATGTCGCAGGTGAATTTATTAGTCATTACCGCGGTGGCTTCAACTTTAGCCAGCGGTTCGCTGGCGGTTTTTAATTTTGCCAACAATTTGCAATCGTTTCCCGTGGGAATTTTCGGCATCTCTTTCGCCATCGCCGCTTTTCCGGCCATGAGCGCCGTGGCTTTTGATAAAAATAATTTAATCAAGAATATTTCCCTGACCGTCAGGCAAATTTTATTTTTTATCATTCCGGCCACCGTCCTGTTATTGGCCTTGCGCGCGCAAATTATCAGGGTGATTTTGGGTACGGGTCAATTTGACTGGCAGGACACGCTTTTAACCATTGATACTCTTGGTTTCTTTTCTATCTCGCTTTTCGCTCAAGCCTTAATTCCGCTTTTAGTCAGAGTTTTCTACGCCAGGCATGACGCTAAAACCCCTTTTGTCATCGGCCTGGCGGTGGCCGGGGCGAATATCTGGCTGTCAATTAGGCTAGCCGGCAGTTTGGGCGTCGCCGGTTTGGCCCTGGCCTTTTCCGCGACTAGCGTCTTAAATTTAATTTTACTTTGGCTAATGTTAAATCGGGAAATCGGCAGAATGGACGAGCTGAAAATTTTCATTGCCACTATAAAATTTTCCTTAGCCGCCCTGGCGGCCGGCTTGGCGGTGCAGGCGGTTAAGCTGCTCGTTGGCGTTAACCTTGATTTGGACCGGTTTTGGGAAATCGCCACCCAAGGCTTGGCCGCCGGACTGGTTGGCCTGTTGGTTTATTTATTGGTTTGCTACCTTTTAAAAAGCGAAGAGCTGTTTAATTTCTGGTCGTCTTTAAAGCGGCGTTTGGCCGGAGTTAAAAAAATTGAAACCCCGGATCAGGGTGAAGCGCGGGGGATCTAGATAATTAAGAATTAAGAATTAAGAATTAAGAATAAGGAGGACAAAAAATAAAATTTGGCCTCTTTTTTTATTGACAATATTTTTTAATGTCATATACTTAAAGTAGGGAAGTATTTTTTAATAAAATATTTTCATCATACTTATTTTTTCAAATTTTATTAGCATGGCTAACAATCATTTGGTGGGAAAAACTATTTTAGTAGTTAATGTCGGATCGCTGAAAAAAAAGTTTATTTTGCAAAGATTAAAAAAGCTAGGTTTAGTGATAGTCTGCTTAAATAAGGAAAAAAATTGGGCACAGCCCTATGTTGATCATTGGATTTTGGCAGACAATACTAATGCCAGTGAAGCCATTCAAGCAGTCAAAGAATTTATTGCCAATACTCCGCAAGTAAAAATTAATGGAGCCGTAACTTTTTGGGAGGACGATGTGCTACTAACTTCCAAGATTATTGATAAATTTAATTTCATTGGTACGCCGCTTAATATTGCCAAAAAAATCAGAAATAAATTTCTTTATCGGGAATTTTGTCGCGCCAATGGTTTGCCTGCACCGCAGCACGCTTTGCTAAAATCAATTGATGATATTAATAACTTACCCGAAACATTAAGCTACCCCTTGGTGATTAAACCAACTTTCGGCTCTTCAAGCGCCTATGTTATTAAGATTGAAGATAAAGAGCAACTCGTTGAAACTTATAAATATATCAAAAAAAATATTTCAACTAATGTTGAAAGCGCTTTAGGGGAGGGTTTAGATATTTTTGTTGAAGAATATATTGTGGGCGATGAAGTGGATATTGATATTGTTTTGCAAAACGGCAAAATAAAATTTTATTCAATTTCTGATAATTACCAAACCAGAGAGCCGTTTTTTGTCGAGACCGGCCAATCAATACCTTCCAGTTTATCCGATAGGAATAAGCTGGAATTAATTGCCATGGCCGAGGAAAATTTAGAGAAGCTGGGCGTACAGCACGGCATAATACACTTTGAAGCTAAGTCAACCAAAGATGGTCCTGTGCCGATAGAAATTAATTTAAGAATGGGCGGAGATGAAGTCCATTCTTTTGTTAAAGGCGCTTGGAATGTGGATTTAATAGAATGCGCCGCTAAAATTGCTTTAGGCATTTATATCCCTAAAATTATTAGGCAGGAGATGCCGCGTAAATATATCACCGGCGTTTATTTCTTGGCTGAATATTCTGGCGTGTTGTCGCAACTGGATATTAATGAAGAAATACGCAAGAAAGATTATTTAGAGGAATTGCATTTTTTTAAAAAAATTGGCGATCCCATTTTAGTTCCGCCGGAAGGTTATGAATTCTTGGGCTGGATTACCGTGTCAGGTTTTAGCCTGCCTGACGCCCAGGACAAATTAAAAGAAGCGCTAAAGTATGTTAAATATGAAGTTGCCAAGTTTACCAAAGAATCATTTATCGGTAAGACTTTGAGAAAGAATAGTTTTTCTTATGCTTCGCTTAACACTAGCACCATAGTTAGGGCAGCTAAAATAGAAAAGATTAAAAAGATAAAAAGAGAAGACCAGCGCAGTTTGCATATCGGCATTGCGGGGAATATTTACGAAGACGAGGATAATCCCATTGAAAAACATTTGACGCAGTTAAGTAAAAATATTGAAAAAACTTTAAACGAGAGAGGCTACCATACAACTCTTTTTAATTTTAATGACATTGAAAAAGTTTTTGATGAGCTGAAATCAAGCGATGTTGATTTAGTTTTTAATATCTGCGAGCGCTTTAATAATTCCAGCTTGTCCAAGTCCTACGCCGCAGCCCTGCTCGAAGCTTTACAAATATCTTATACGGGTTCTAGCTCTCTAACTTTAGGTCTATGCGTTGATAAAATAAGAGTTAAGAAACTTTTAGCTTTTCATAATATTCCCACGCCCAAGTGGGATTATGCTTATAGTGTTGACGACGAAATAAGCAAGGATTTGGGATTCCCTTTGATTGTTAAGCCCGCCAATGCAGATGATTCATTCGGCATTAATAATGAATCCATCGTTAATAACCAAGAAGAGCTGGAAAAGCAATTAAAAAAAGTGATCGTAGATTTAAACAGCCCGGCTTTAATAGAGGAATATATTGACGGCGACGAATATGATGTGTCAATTCTCGGCAGTGAGGACGAAAATGATTTGCGTGTCTTGCCCTTATCCCGTTCAATTTTTAAGGATATGGCAGCCGGCGAGCAGCATATTTATACCCATAATATGGACTGTTCCAGCGATGCCCTGGCTAAGCAAGGCATAGTTGTCCAGCGTCCAGCAAAAAATATTAATAAGAAACTAGAAACGTTAATTACCGAAATTGCTCTTGACGCCTACAATATATTAGACTGCCAAGACTATGGCAGCATTGAGATAAGAGTAGACAAGTATGATAACCCTTATATTTTAGAACTTAATCCCAATTCTTCAATTGATCCGGAAGATTATTTGCCCGAGGTGGCCAAGCTAACCCATCTGGAATACGGCGATTTACTGGAAGAAATAATCAGTATGGCCATTAAGCGCTACCAGAAAAAAAAAGATAATATTAATAATTAAAATTTTATGGGCGAAAGATTTAACGAAATGCCTAAATTAGGAATTAAAGAGCAACTAAAAAATTTAAGGAGTGTGGAAATTGAGGATATAAAGGTTGATGAATTGCCGAATTTAGATGTTTTTGCCATAAATGTAAAAGATCAGAAACTTTGGGAAAGCAAGGAAGAACGTGAAAAAATTTATTCAATTTTCAACGGAATCACTTTCGATGGTTTTGAAAATAGGGACAGCGGAAGAAGTTTTGACGCAAGCGATAAAGACATGGTTGCAGAAGCCAAGGAATTGGTTGATTTTAATGTTTGCGGGGATAAAATTTTTGTTATCGCCGAGGGGCGATAAGATAATCGGCTTTTTAGCCCAGAGCGATCTGGATGAAAGCAAGGAAAAGGCAAAAATAGTTTCCCTAGATCTTATGACGATAGGTCAAGAGTATCAAGGCCAAAAATATAGCGAAGCATTTTATTGTTTGGCTGTTGCCCAAAAAGACGTTGATGCTTTTGTCGAGTTATCTTTTATTGCGCCAGCCATAAAGAGCCGATTAAAAGTAAGTAAAGAAATGGGATTAATCAGTTATATTGGTGGTAATGAAGAAGGAATACTCGAGAAAAAAGGTGATGAAAAAAATCAGGCAAGACTGAAAGAGATATATGATAAATTTAAAAAAACATTTGACAAAGACGAGGTACTCATGGAAGGAGAATTGCCAGAAGGTTTTATGAAATGGGAACCTGAATGTGCCATGTCAAAATTAAGTAAAGAAGAGGTTGATAAATATATCAAACAAGATGATCCATTATATCCCTTTTTTATGGAGCATTTGACTTTACAAGAGAAAGAAAGCGATGGGGTTGTTTATCCTATAGTTGTCACCATAAGACAACAGCTAGAGAGTAAAACATAATTATAAAATAATATGCCTAATTTTGAAAAAAATAATAGAATTTTAGATATTTCTGGTAAATTAATAAATGAAGGCATATTAATTACTGTAAAAAGAAAAAATTATCAGATTAAATATCCTGCAATTATTTGGCAGCAAACGCCAGACCAATTAAAGAAAATTTTATTGGAAAATTTAACTTTTGCCGAAACTCATTGGCTGCCCTTGCTATTGAGTAAAGAAAAAGTTTTTTATAATACTCCCGTGCCTTTACTTGAGCCGTTTCTTTTTAAAAATCAATTATATGATTTACTTTATTGTGAAACGGTTGATAAGGTCAGTCAGCTTAGTTATTTAAAAAAATTTTATAATCTGGAATTTATTTTTAGTAGAGAGGAGGCTACTTTACCTAACCTGTCTTTAACTTATGAAAATTCCAATACTGCCGTTATTCCTTTTACTTTTGGTAAAGAAAGCTTAGCTACTCTAGCATTATGTTTGGAATTGGGCATTAAATCGATCTTAGTCTATTGCCAGGAGCCAGCTCATCCGTACGAAGAAAGATATAAACTTCATGAATTAAAAAGGATAGAAAAAAAATATAAAATAAAAACATATTTTATTAGGCATGACCCCGGACTTTTTCGCTACGGCAAGGCTTTTAATTTAGAAAAAGAGACAGACATCGGCTGGGGAACACAAATAACTTTATTAGCTATTTTATCATTGCCTTTTGTTTATTATCATAAGGCCAGATATATTTTATTCGGCAATGAATATTCCAATAACGAAATGACTAAAAAAAATGGCTGGAAAATTTTTTCTTCCATAGATCAGACTGGCAATATCGTTCCTCAACAGAGTAGCTTAATCAGGTTATTGACTAGCGGGCAATGCGAAGTTAAAAGTAGTTTGGACCCCTTAGAAGAATTTAATATATTTTACCTGTTGCATCACCGCTATCCCGAATTAGGCCGCTATCAATTTTCCTGCTCGGCAGAAAAACCGTTAAAAGGCGGGAGGCAATGGTGCCACGACTGTTATAAATGTGCCAGAATGTATTTGTTCGCCAAAGCTTTAGGTTTTAGTGTGGCTGATTTGGGCTTTAAGAAAGATTTATTGGCAGATTTGAGATGGTGGAATCATTATTTTGGGAAAGAAATAAAAACCGGGCCTGTTTCCGAGCTGGATTTTGCTTTTTATCTATTATATTTAAAAGGTGATAAATCCGTCTGCGTAAAGAAATTTAGAAAAGATAAACTGCCTCGTTTAAAAAATTGGAGTTGGCATTTTAAAAATTATACTACCATAAAGCCGACAATAAATTTACCGGAAAAATATAATATGAAAATGATAGAAATTTTTCAGGATGAAATGAAAAATTTTAAGAAATTAATTTCACAATATGGAAAATAATAATAGCTTAGCAAGTAAACCGCTGGAAATTTCCTATAAATTAAAGCCGTATGGATACAAAATAAAGGCAGTTGACAATAAAAGATATGAAGTTGTTTTGCCAGAAAGAATTTTTTCACGGGCCGATTTAAACTTAAAAAAATTCGTGATAGACAATTATCTTTACGCCAGAACAAGGATTCTGTCATTGGTGACAGGCAGGCCTTTATTTTATCAAAGCTCAAGACCTTATTTTAATAATTTTATAGAGCAGGGGATAAAATTTGAATTGAGAAGAATAGGGGAAAATTTGCCGGGGGGCGTAAAAAAAATTACCAACGAATTACTTCGTACGCAGAAAAATATTTTCTTTAAAGGTGGCAAAGAAATAAATAAAATTTTCCAATCAAAAAGATTGGCCACTAGCAAAGCTATTTTAGCTTTATCTTTTGGCAAAGATAGTTCACTCTCTTATGGTTTGGCCAATGAAATAGGCTTAAAGATTTATCCAGTGACGGCGAATATAATGGAAAAAGGTAATTTTTTTGAGTGGAAATTCAAGAAAAAGATAGTCAAATATTTTAGCCAAAAAGAAAAAGTCACAGTTGATATTTTTAGCGATAATGTTGATGACATTTTTTATAGTAGTAAGCTTGATAAACGGATTGAAGATTTGCATAATACCAACTCTATGTTTTCTTACGCCTTGGAATTACTGTTTTTCGCTAATTATTATAACTCCGCCTACATTATTTTTGGCAATGAAAAAAGTATGGATGACAGTTTTATTAACAATGAAGGCCAAATTACTTTTCCGTCTTACGACCAATATTCAGGTTATACTAAGCAAATAAATAATTATTTAGCTAAAGCGGCTGATAGAAAGATAAAAATTATCAGTCTAGTAGAACCGATTTATGACATCGCTGAAATAAAAATTTTATTTTACCGTTATCCTGAATTACTAAAATACTGGATGTCTTGCGCACCGGAAAATAATAAAGGCAAATGGTGTTGCGAATGTGCCACCTGTTCGGAAATATTTTTATATGTGGCGGCAGTAGGAGGCGACCCCCAAAAAATTGGGCTTAACAAAAATTTATTCTCACAGAAGGCAAAAGAACTTTATTCGATTTTTGCCAAAAGAATAAGTCAAGCTTATGGAAGACCAAAAGAAGTCAAGGAAAGCCAACTTTTAGCTTTTTTGATGGCTTACCGCCAAGGCTGGCGAGGGCCTTTAATAACTTTGTTTAAAAAGAGATTTTTAAATATCGCGTTGCGGCAGGAAAAAATTTTCAGAAAAAAATATTTTGGCGTCCATGGTGCAGCTACCATGCCGGCTGAAATTAGAAATAAAATATTTAAAATTTACCGTCAGGAGCTAAAAGATTTATCATAATATGATAAAGAAAATTATTTTAGAAAAAAGAAGATTGCATTTTCACGAGACTTTTAAAATCGCCTATGAAGAAGTATCTTACGATGATATTGTTTTTATAAAATTAGTGTCTAGAACCGGCCAAATCGGCTTTGCCAGCGCTTCTTGTGACAGTTCAGTAAACCGCCAGACGGCAGATGAGTTACTCGCCTTTTTAAAAAAGAAATTAGTACCTTCTTTTTTTAAGTGGCCATTGGGGCAATTATATTTATATCACCGGGAAATACAAAAAGTATTTAAAGATTGGCCTATGGCGCAAGCCGGCGTGGAAATAGCACTACTTAATTTATGGGCTAAACAAAATAATTTATCACTTTGGGAGTATTTCGGGGGTTTTAGAAAAGAATGTCCTTTGGCAATAAGCTTGGGCATTAAAGAGGTAAATTTGACTATTGCCGACGCTAAAAAAAGAATAAAAGAGGGTTATCAAATAATAAAATTAAAAGGCGGCTTGAGTTTGAAAGAAGATTTGGTAAAAATAAAAGCAATTAGCCAAATGTTACCAAAATCAGTCAAGTTGTTATTTGATGCTAATCAGGGTTATACTTTTTCAGAAGCAAAAGAATTTATAAAAAAAGTCAAAGGATTTCGGCTCGAATTTATTGAGCAGCCGGTAAAATCTAAGGATTGGGCGAGTTTAAAAAGGTTGAATTCCTTATCCAGCGTTCCTGTCATCGCCGATGAAGCGGCAGTAACGCTAGCGGATTGTCAAAAATTTCTTTTAGGCAATTATGTCGCAGGAATTAATGTGAAGTTGATGAAATGCGGCGGTCCGATTAATTTTTTAAAAATTTATCATTTAGCCAAAGCTTTAAACAAAACAATAATTATCGGTTGCATGTATGAATCATTAGCTTCGCTGGCACCGGCGGGACAATTGGCTCTGGGCTTACCCGTTGATTTTATAGATCTGGATAGCGGCCCGATAGATTTTTATGACGATCCAGTTAAAGGCGGAATAATTTTTAATAAGGGCAGCTTATCTTTGGGCGGCCCATTAAAATTATAATGGCTAAAATAATCGCTTTTAGCAAACCATTTTTTTTTCAGCCGCTTTGCCGGAAAAATAAGAATCCTTTATTTAAAAGAGATGATTTTTTCTTAAGCTTTGGAGATTCATTGTCTTTTTTGATTGATTATTATGGCATACAAGATAAAAAGGAAATCGCTTTAGTGCCTGATTTTTATTGCCCCGACACCTTAGTTTTTATTAGTCGCCATTTTCAGATAGTTTTTTATAAGACAAATAGTGATTTTACTATTGATAAAGGATCTTATTTTAAAGAAATAAAAGAAAAAAAACCAAAGCTCATCATAAATTATAGTTTTTTAGGATTTTCTTTAATTGAAGATGAGAAAAAAAGATTAATTGATTTAATAGGCAATGATTCGATTATTATTGAAGATTACGCCCACAGAATAATAGATTTCACCGACAGGAAACCTTTTAATAACAATCATTTTGTTATTGACAGCGTGAGAAAACATTCGCCTTTTTTAGGCAGTCATTTGATCGGCGGCGGAGTTATAAAAAATAATAAAGCGCAAAAAATAAATTTTTATAAAATAAAATGCCATTTATTTCAAATCAGCAAAGGATTATTGATGACAGTTGCGCATTTTTTAAATTGGCCCTGGCTATTTAAGCAAAGCGAAAAATTATTTTTCATGCAGAATGAAATTATCGGGAATAGCCCGAGAAGCACGCTTGGCATTTTTTTATCTTTCTATCTTTATAATTTATTGGATTTAAAAAAGTTAAAAGAGCACCGGCGGAAAATTGCTTTGGCTTACAGCGACGGTTTTAAAAATTTTTCCAGTCCTTATATTAGAATTTTAGATGATAATTTGATAAAAAATTCGGAGCTTAGTCATTATCCATTATTTGTTGATCAATCTATTCAAGAGGAATTACTTATATATTTAGAGAAAAAAAATATTTATGCCGATCGGTTGTGGGATGTTGACGATTTATTCAAAAGCCAAATAAACTCTGAATTTTATCAAAGTTTTATTATCTTGCCTTTAACTTGGTTAGTGAAAGAGGATGACGCTAGTTTTATAGCGAAGCAAGTGAGTAATTTCATGGAGGAGCGCTATGATGAAAAAAAACGGATACTATGAAATTAAAATATTCATCGTAAAATAATGGAATTTAAAATTATTACTGATATAAAAAAGTGCCGGCAGCTTTGGGAATTATTCAGCCCCAATAAAGATTGGGGCGATTTATGGGAAGTTAGGCAGTGTTTTATTGGCGCAACTGGTTATCAGCTTCATTGCCTAATTGGTTATAAGGATGATGAAGTCATGGGGGTGCTGCCTTTATGGTTTAACCAAGAAAGAGCATGTTATACGACCATCAGCGATGATTTTTTGGAGAATAATAAATTATTTATTCGTGATAAAAGTAAGATTAGTTTGTTTTTGCAAGAATGTCCTGAAAATACCGTTTTATATTATATAGATAAAGCAGAAAAAAATTTTTACGATTTTGCCGAATCGCTATCTTGTAAGTATTATTTGAATTTGGAAAAAATTGACAACATTGATCAGTATCTTTCAACTTTTTCCAAAAAACACAGAAAAAATTTTAATTATGACATTAGGCGCATCATGGCGAGCGGACTTAAGGTTGAAGTCAATAAGTTTAATAATAAAATAATCGATTCAATTGAAAAATATAATATAGAACGTTTTCAGCAAGAATCATCATTTAAAGAAAGTGGTTTTAAACAAAGCATGGCCAATTTAATTAAATTGGCTGGAGAGAAAAAAGTATTACAATTAATAACTATTACCAAGGAAGATGAAATCGTTGCGGCAGAATTCGCAGTTTTCTATAATAATGTTTATTTAGTTTTAATGGGTGGTTCTGACCCCAAAATAAATAATCTTGGCAAATTATTGATTTATAAGCATATTGAGAATGCTATAAATTTACGGGCGAAAAAACTTGATTTCATGGCTGGGGCGGAAAATTGGAAACGGTTGGGGAATTTTTCCATTGAAAAAATGTATTATTGGGATAATTTTAAAATCAGATGTCTTGAATGCGCTAAAGAAAATAACACTTGTTGTGAAGGTAATTGCACCAGGTTTGTCACTTTGCATGATTTGTTAAGATTGGAGAAGTTGGGTTATAAATTTGATGAGATTGCCAGTTTTGAGACAATGCAGGACTGGGAGATAGAGCACAGGAAAGATAAATTGCACTGCAGCTATTATGACCTGGGGGTTAATAATAAATTATTAATGCTGAAAAAAGGTAAAAATAGGTGCCTATTTTTAGATTCAGAAAATTTATGTAAAATCCATTCAGCTGTTATTGTGTTTTGTAAAATTTTTCCATTTTGGTTGGAAGATAAAACCGGTAAGATTATTTTTGATCCGGCCGTAGATCAATGCAAAATTTGTCCCGATGACGTTGAAGCCATTAATGAGAGGATATTAAATAATCAACTTACTTTAGATGATCGGTTTTTTAAACAAATTGGTTTAACCGAGGATGTTTGGCGCAGATATTTTGCAGTTTTTCAAAAAGAAATTGAAGAATACAAGAAATATAGCCAAGATTTAGCTGATGGCTTTACGCCGGCGCAAATAGTAAAAAAATATAATATTCATTTATAGTTTAAGGTTTATTTTTTTAGTAAAGCGGCGAATCTATTTGACTTTTGTGTTAATTTATTTGACCAAACTGCAAAAAATTAGTAGGATATTATAGTGGGGACAGGGCATGGCTCTGTCTATATTGATTTGTATAATTGCACATTTTAAATTTTATTGTTATAATTATATTATGAGAAGTAAAATATTAATTCCAAAAAATGAGTTAAACAGGCTTTATTATAAAGAAAAAAAATCAAAATATAAAATCGGTAAAATTTATAATTGTAGCTTTAAAACTGTATTAAACCGTATGAGAGAATTTGGCATGAAGCCGTTGTCGCGGTCAATTATTCAAAGCAAGTATAGGAAAAATAATTTTTCAGGCGATAAAATAGAGAAAGCATATTTATTGGGCTTTAGATTGGGTGATTTAAATGTTTACAAAACCACCGATAGTTCAGAAGTAATTGTGGTTAGATGCCATACCACCAGAAAAGAGCAGATTGAATTGATTAGATTTCTTTTTGAAAAGTATGGGAAAGTAACTTATAAAATTAATAATAATGATAAATCGTATTATATTAATTGTTTTTTAAATAATAGTTTTATTTTTTTATTGCCAAATATTGATAAGGTGGAAAACTGGATAAATAGGAATGAAAAATATTCTTTTTCTTTTGCCGCCGGATATATCGACGCTGAAGCAAATATTGGAGTATATGACGGCAGAGCTAGATTCAAAGTAGACAGTTATGATAAAAATATAATTTTTTGGCTTTATGGGCTTTTTGTTAAAAATAAAATAATTTGCCCCAGGCCGTTAAAAATTGGACAAAAAAATGAGATTTATGACAAAAAGTCGGGTTATAAATATAATAAAAATTTATGGAGGGTAAGAGTGAGTAATGCCCAATCTTTGGAAAAATTATTTAAAAACATAGCGCTATATTTAAAACACAAAAAAAGAGTTAATGATTTTAATAAATGTTTAAAAAATTTAAATGATAGAAGAAATAAATAAAATAAGGAATTTTGCCATATTGGCCCACATTGACCATGGCAAATCAACCTTGGCTGACCGCATGCTGGAAATTACCGGCACGATTGAAAAGCGAAAAATGAAGGAGCAAGTTTTGGACCGGATGGATTTGGAAAGAGAGCGGGGGATTACCATTAAACTTCAACCAGTAACCATGGAATATGATGGTTATATTTTAAATTTAATAGATACGCCGGGCCATGTTGATTTTACTTATGAAGTTTCGCGCAGT
>Ga0100402_1002527_pt1 | contig 20520 bp, 14 predicted proteins | sample CryGeyme20150102_FD_80419 | JGI IMG/M metagenome (GOLD analysis project Ga0100402, IMG submission 80419) | Groundwater microbial communities from Crystal Geyser aquifers in Utah, USA - Crystal Geyser metaG 2015-0102 | ecosystem: Environmental > Aquatic > Deep subsurface > Groundwater | place...
TGGGACCAAGGATGCACGTCCCCTGTAGAAATCCTGTAGAAATGTACCATACGCTTTTTTAACTGCCACAGGCGAGGTAGGCTTCCATCAGCATGTTTTCCTTTACGGAGGGAGTAGCTAGTACCAGGTAGGAGATTGACGAATAATAATTGTTAATACCGCAATATTACGTACGGAATAGGCAGCATCTGGTGAATTCCGCAATGCTACAAGAGACCATAAACTCAAATCTCGCTAGCAGTTTGCTTCATCCATTTAACTGCAGTTACCTAAAACCAAAGAGTAGTGTACAGTACGAACCATGGCTCGCACTTCCACCAGCATTTCTACCCGCTACAAAAAGTCCCAACAAATTCAGAACCATGTTCAAAACAATGGCATTTTTAAACGTCCAATCTTTTGGATTTTACTGGTTTTATCGGGATTCTTAGTCATAATATCGTTGATAATGCACAATTTTTTGGATGATATTGTTGAGAATGATGATACGTTGTTGATCCTCGGAAGTTCGGGAGGGGATGGATTTGGTCGAGATAATCAAGGATTGTTGCGTCATGGACACCACCACCGTCACCAAAAGAGAAAGCGCCGCATCGATGACCACGAAGAAGGAACTAAGCGGGTCGAGGGACTGGGAAAGTTATTTGATCACATTGGTGGCAATGGCGTTGGCAGACGCCGTCGTGTAGCTAATGGTGCCATGGACCCGAGTCAACAGAAAATGGCTGATGCCATTGCCAATTTTAAGGCAAAAAAAAATCATGACAGGTTGCGTCGGGACCACGACGGTGAAAAGTCCGTCCGAGAAGAATTCGAGCAAGAATATGGATATGATCGATTGGAAAAGAAGCTGCAAAAACTGCGAAGGCCCAGTCCATCCATTCCTTCCCAATTGCCGTATGATATTTACAAGTGCCCGGACAATCCTCCTCCTAATTATCCCTTTGTCTGGAATGTCGTGGACGTACTCGCAAATTGGAACCCAGATGATACGGAAATGCCCACGACTGTGCATCAAAGCTTGTGTGTCTTTGATTGGAATCATGATCAAGACAAAGCTTTCACTTACAGAAACGCTCAAGTTCCCTTTGTGATCCAGAATATTCCCGAAGCCATGAAAGCTTCCATACGGTGGACAACTCCCAACTATTTGGCTGACTTGGTGGGAAGTGAGCCTATCCGTAACGAGCACTCCACCAACAATCACTTTATGTTTTGGAAAACGAAACAACCCGTACCAGATTTTACTCCTCCTACCGATATGATTGACTTGACGTATCCACAGTGGGCCTCGAGAGCACAGCGTTTAGAGCAAATCACCAGCAACCACCAAGACAACAAAAAAGATCAGACCACACAAGAGCATTGGTACTTTCGTCTTAATGCCATGTTGGAAAAACACGGATACGTCTACGAGGAACTGCCATTCTTTGATCCTTCTCTTGGTACATCGCTGACAATGATCAATCCGCCTGAACACCGAGGCATCAACTGCCGATTTGGTATGAAGGGAGTAATTGCAGAATCGCATTATGATTCAAGCAGTAACTTCATTGCACTTATGGGTGGACAACGAAGATATATTCTGGCACACCCGGATCAATGTCGAAATATGGAACTTTATCCACAAGGACATCCTAGTGGACGACATTCGGCGGTAGATTGGTCGACGGTGGCACAAGAACAAAAAGACGGCAAACATCTAGATCGACCCTTCTACAATGCTCAAGTCAATGAGGTCATTATGCAAGCGGGAGATATGATGTACCTTCCTACGTATTGGTTCCATTTCATTGTCTCGCTCAATACCAATTACCAGTGCAATTCACGGTCGGGAGAATCGTACGAATATGAACCATTCATAACTCAATGTGGCTTTGCTTCGGCGCCTCGCCATAAAATATAGTCGTACAGCTGAATCTAGAAGTTGCACTATGAGACTAATGACGATGACTCAATTTTGGAGTGAGTTCTATGAGAGCTGCAAATCAACTCGCCCTAAATTTTCCTAATATGTTTTCTTTAGCGCTACGTAGTTTTTCCAGAAGATAGCAGTGTACACATTCAGCAATATAAGTCAGTCTGCCTTGGCTGCCTTGCTAGAAGCATGTTTGGTGTACAATTCTGCCTTTTTACGACTCCGGACAATTTGTCGCCGTTCCCCGTCCGTCTTGCTAAACAATGCCCCAACAAGCGCGATTCCCATCAGACCTAATGTAATTGACAATTCGGGTGGACCATCTTCTTCGTTGATAGGGTATTTGTAGTGAGTTTTATAGTTGAGATACTGCAAGAGAGCAAACGATACCAGAGCAAATTTGCGAGCGTTGGAACTGGGTTGAAAGAGTCCCAGTAAGATGAGAGTGAGTCCAATTGAAGCTGACATCCCACCAATAACGTGAACCATATGAACATCCGAATTTATTGGGGGCTCGTCGCTTGGGTATTCTCCGTGTAGTCGCTCCAGGACAATATCTAGGGTTTTAATTATCGCACACATCAATAGCAAGTTGTGTTAGAGACTGGATCTACACAAAAATATAGCAGCCGAAAGTACCGCAATTCGAAACTGCTGTGATGTGCCTTCCTACCTGGCGAAGTGAGATGGCGATACGCAACGAATTCCATAATTGATCCTAAAATAATGCAGCAAATGGTGTCAATCATAGTAGCACTTTTCTTCCGTTTCTCTAGCTATAGGAATTTCCCAATACAGTATTATAATAGATCCAATGAATTCTTCCACCGGCAGTGTATTGTTGAGTTTGTTGACTTTATTGACTCGCTCTGACCTCCTTCGCGGCTAAGCCAGTCGGTTGCGCAGCTCTCTGAAGATAACAGTTAGTTCAATCGTGGTGTAAGCTAGAAATTTGTTTCTACTAGGATGTGTGCAACAAACACGAAAAGATTTTTGACAGAAAACAGTAGACTACTAGTGGTAGTACTACCTGGGGGGGGTAGTAGGCGAGTACTCCGATTAGACTACTAGCTAGCTAGTAGTAGTAGTAGTACTAGACTAGTACTACAGTAGTAGCTACTCAAGCAAGTGAAGCTACCCCTCCATCAAATTATTTTGTGACGGACACAGACAGACGCATGTTGACCTTTGCATAGAAAAAAGCTGTTGTCTATTACCAGTAGAGTAATAATAGAATAGCTAGTAGTAGTAGGAGTAGTAGAGTCCTCCTCTACTAGTTGTACTACTACCAAGTAGCTAGTCTAGCTACTAGAGTAGCTAGCTAGGCCCTACAGGAGACTTTCATCAGTAACAGGTAGTCTACTCCACAAGTACTATTAGTAGCTACTACTACTACTACTCTACTACTAGTAGATACCGTAGTAGTGGCCTCTAGTAGAGTAGGGTCTAGAGTCTAGATTAGACTAGCTGCCACCTAAAATAATGCACACTTGTAGTTTACTCTTTGTTGTTACTGTTCATTCAAAAAAATATAAAATTAAAAAAGGAGATTGACAACAAGGCAGTACCGATGATATCGGCAAGAACAGAGAGGCCAGAGATGTGACTAGCAGATACCTCTTCGGTAGCTTCGGTGGCGACGGTGCTGCTAGTAGAGCCACAGTTGCTGTCCGCGGTGTGTTGACTTGCAGCTCCCAATCACCGGAACAAAATAGAATTAACTACTGATCAGACTGCGACTGAGCCAACTTTCATAATCCGGAAAAGATTAATGCACTGGGGCATTGACGATATTAATGCAGTAGCTCAATTATAATACCAGCATCAATTTTAGAACTAGCCATTCGCAGTGAGCTCACACTTCTCGTTGGCTTCCGGCATTTTTTCTTTTCCCCCCTTATCATTCCAATAAGCCAAAAAGTTGAAAGCGGGGGCTCGTTCCTGACCGTCCATTAACCCATTGTGAAAGACGTTGAGCTCGACGCCGTTTTGTCGCATCAACCAGGACCTATTTGGAGCCAAAATAGCTGCAGGAACAGTCACAGCCAGCTGATCGTCAAAACGCCGCGACAAAAATTCGTCACCGATCAGTGTCCTTGCCCAATGTAGGACTTGTTCACTTCGAAAGAAATCGAGATCCGTCATATGCATGAATCCATGAATCTGGTTGATCGCGCCAACACCATCTTTCGCAGTCAGGTGGCCTTCCTCGATCTCTACTTCGCTCAGGGTCCGATTGAAAGCCGTAATGAGTCGACTCTTGAATTCGGGAAAACCTCCCGGCGATTTTCCAGCTGCGAAATTGGCAAAGAAGATGGCCAAGTTGTTTTCGATGAAAAATGCAACAGGGTCACGTTTCCATTCTTCCGTGCAGAAGGCATCCGCATCAATCCAAAGCATGTAACGGTAAGGTTTCAATGCCTTGTGCGTCCAGATGCGCATGGCTCGGAATTCCGCCTGCCAGTTGTAAGCTAGACGATTAGTCCGGCCTCTTTCCTTGCAATTATTGAACCAAGTTGCATTTGCCAAAGCCTCTGGATCTTTCAAATCACATTTTTCCAAAAACATTTCTCGCTTGTGGGGTTCTAATTCGTCGATCAGTTTGTGCAGTCCGGCATTGTCGACAACCACAAAGACTTTGGCGGGTTTTCCAATCATCTGGATCTCCTCAATTTCTTCTTTCGACAAGGGTTCTGTGGTGAAAATCAAAACGTCATACTTCATCCTTTTATTGTAGGCAAAGTTGAACAAGCACAAGAATTGCTTCAAAATTGGAAATTGATGCGGCCCGTGAATCTTGGTGGCCACTACAACACCCTCTTGTCGCGTGAACTCTGATGCCACAGGTGGTTTCGCGTACGGATATTTCACCTTGATATCATCTTCTGGGGCGATTTCCTTGACAGATCCTTCTGTCGTAGATTGTTGTGAGATGTCGTTTTCTTGGAGCTGCTCCATTTGTTGCTTTGATGCTTCAATTTCCGTGGGATCCTTGTTTTTGTTGCTACCCACCAGCATTCGCTCGGATGACTGAACCTTTGCATCGGAAAGTTGTTGTTTGAGAGCCTCAAGCTCCTTTTTCATTTCAGCATGAGCATCATCGTCATGCTTTGTGCTGGATGTACCTGGCGTGTCTTTGGAAACTTGTTTCTTCAAAGCTTTTATCTCGGCCTTCAAATCCAACAATGCCTTAGTGTCACTTGTTGAGGATACTTGGTTATTGCCATTATTTGCCTTTTCTAAATCTTTCCGTAGCTTAGACATATCCTTTGCCATTTGGTCTAATTGTTTTTTTAGCTGAGATTCATTATTACTTTCTGCAGGTGGAGTGTCAGATGATTCGTCATCGTAGACTGCTATCGCGCCGCGGCCGAGAAAACTGAGAGTATCGTCTTTAGCCGCATTATTTTGCACGTTGTATCCCAGCTGAAGTGTGATCAATAAGACACCAAAACAAATGACAATGTGCAATAAGCGAGGATTGTTGCTGCCAGTTGCAAAACTGAAGTTTGCGTTTCGCGGTGAAAGACCGCGGTTGCTGCTGAGTTGCGTGCCACGGTTGTTGTTGGGCTGACCCTTCATCGTTCTAGAAAATGGAAAGGGATGTATAAAACAATGATTATCTCTTTATAACATGTAGCGCATCTGTTAAAACAACTTCAACAATAATTGTGTGTTTTCGACAGTAGTTTGTTGTCATGCTCTTCAGCTTGTTCAATCTACGTGTTCAGTTTTGTCGAGTAAAAGCATCAAACCAAAATGTGGACAAGCAAAAATTAAATGACCCAGATCTGGTCATCCTGTCGTGGCCTTCACATTAGTAGTATGGGTACGTAGCTCGTCTGGCTAGCTACAGTAGTATAGTACTAGTACTACTAGTAGTCCTAATAGTGCTACTCTAATAGCTACTACTACTAATACCACTGGTACTCTACTGCCAGGTACCGGTACCTAGCAGTACAAGAAACAGGGCTACGTAGCTAATAATTATTTGAGAGTAGCCTGGAGACAATAGTACTCTACTGCTTTATAGTCATCATATTTGACCCATAGTAGTCATTTTCTGCACTACCAGGTACAGTACTTTCAAGCAAAGAAGTCATCTAAAGAATCCTCCTAATAATTCCAGTCTGTTCGTGCTACAGTAATTCTTGTTGTCGTGATTTTTCGCAGCAGAAGCAAAAAGTAGTCCAGTTCCAACTTGAGATTAAAAAAAAAACGTTAACATACTAACCTAAAAAGAAGAGTGTGTCCTCGGAAAACCCTCTGCGGACTTACTAGCTAGCTCTACTCCATAAATGCCGTGATAAAAGCGAAGAGACACGATTTTCTCTCAATTGACTTTTTGTCCAATCTCCTCGCTCACACCTGTTCCCCTCCCTAAATTCTTGCGAAAGAGAGGTTCGATCTTTTCAGCGGCCTCGTCGCAAGGATCGTCCATCCAATCCAACATGGCTTTCTCAAAGAATTCAGACGATGAAACATGGACATCAGGTGATTTCATGAAGCTTTCTCGAATCCAAATTGAGGTCTCTCGTGCATTCTTCATTAGAACCTCCCGCACCGGCTTGAATTCTTCCTTACAAATGTCAATTTTAAAGCTATCCCGTACCGCCTGAATTTCGGGTGTCCATTTCTTTCCAGGTTTATAGTGCGGCGCTTCGCCTTCAAAATCTTTTGTCAGCCCAAGAAAGTCACGAAGATCTGTTTTTAGCCGCAGTTGCCGATTTGTATCCTTGTCCGCAAATTGCGTAATCTCGGTCAAAAAGACCGGGTTTAGCATGGCCTTTACCGGTCCAAGATTTTGCGTCCCCAGCGGAACCGCTTCTGCAAATGCTTTTTGCAACTCGGTCTCGGGAAGCGCTAAAGTTTTCCCCAATCTATAAAGCCAAATGCCGAAGTGCGCGTGTTCTGTGCAGCCATCGTGTGCCTGTCCTTCGCATGGTCCGATTCGTTCAAATGCCGTGGCGATGTGCTCTCTGTCCCAGCTTCCTTGATTGTGATTTTGGATTCGAAAGTTGTGAAGCGACTCAAACTAAAATAAAGCAATAATAGAGTGAGATCGAAGCATTAAAAGCGAACGACACAAAAATCCTAGTGGCTGAATATAAGCTTACGTATCGAACAGGATGGCGAATCGTTATCAGCAATTTTGTTTGGGGGAAGTACTTGTCAAGATACTTGAGACTTGTCCCCGGAAAGAACAAATCCGTTGGATTTTTATAACCGCGCATGAAAGTATCATCATAGGGGGCCATAGCATACGCATCTTGTACAAGCTGTCCTGGTTGCCCTGTAACCAAACTATAGTTTTCCTCCTGCGGGCATTGGAGCTCCGGATGAGCTCCCAGCCACGACATCAACGTTGATGTTCCTGTCATATGAAAAAACAAAGAAGTCAGCAGTCAGAATAGCAACATGGCAAGCACACAGAACAATTACTCAGTAAAAACTTACCGCATTTCTCAATCCCAATAATGGCAAAATCTAGCAGAAACTGAGGGTCCCCAATGATTTCACCGTCGTCGTTGACAAGAGAACTCAGTGGTGGCCACTTTGAAGTTGCGCGAGGGTCTTGATGAGACTTATCTTCGCACGGGTCATTCATCCATGCTCGCATTTGTTGGTCGAAGAACTCAGGCGAAGATATGTAAACGTCCTTTGATGCCAGAAAGTAGGTCCGAATCCAAAGGGACGATTCCCGGGCTCCTTTCATCAACTCATCACGCAGCGGCCGGTACTGCTCATCGCAAATCTTAATTTTTCTACTGTCGCGTATAGCTTGGGATTCTTGAGACCAAACCTTTCCTGGAGTATAATGCGGAAGTTCTTGGTCAAAAGTGTGTGACAACCCCAGGAACGACCTCAAATCTTCTTTCAACAATTCCATTCGAGATGGATCTTGATCTTTGAATTGCTCCATTTCAATGAGAAATACTTTGTTTTTAGAAGGATACGTGTAATGGTTGGCCTCATAACTGTGCGTGTCGTGAACATGCTTTTGAAGTTCGGTCATTGGCATGTCAACAGTCTTGCCTAGTCGCCACAGCCATAAAGCAAAATTGGCATGGTCTGTACAGAGTCCTTGGGAGTGCGTCTTGCAAGTACCTCGTCTCTCCAGAGGAGGGGCGAACTCGTCGTTGGGGTCAGGTAAGTTTTGAATGCGAAAGTTGTACAATGATTCAAACTGCCACGGAGAACACAAACGAAGAAGCACGCGAAAACAAAGCAGTGTGAGGCGAGCATGTTTCTGCAAGTTCACAAAGCATAAGAAATAATCATTTGCGTTGCCTTACATATAGAACTGGGTGGCGCATCGTCACTAGTAACTTGGTCTCGGGGAAGTATTGCTGAAAGTTTTTTAATGACTGGGGCTGGAAGAGATCTATAGGATTCTTGTATCCACGCTTTCTCTCTTCTCCAGGGTACTGGTGATAGAGTCGTTTTGCTAGTACACCAGGCTGGTTCACAAACATGCTCGTCTCTTCTTGCTGGAAGCAAAAGCATTCTGGATGTTTTCCTATCCACTGCATCAGTGTGGACGTTCCACATTTCTCTATACCGATAATGGCAAAGTCCAACAAAAATTGAGGGTTCCCAACAAGCCTATTATCACCATCCACAACCTCTTCCAGTTTTGGCCACCCTGCGCTCAGATCAAATTGCGCGAGCTGGTCCGGCGAGGGTGGCGCTTTGTTTTCTGTTGGAAGGAATGGGATTTCATTTTCAATCGTTTTGGTATCAAAATTTTTGTTTGTGGTCTTTGGATCACAAGGATCGTCCATCCAAGATATGAGCGCTTGCTCAAAGTAATCGGACTGTGACACAAAGACATCTTTTGACTTGATAAACCTCTCGCGAATCCAAATGGAAGATTCCCGTGCGCCTTGCATGAGTTCTTGTCGTAGATGATTGTACTGACTCTGGCAGATATCTATTTTTCGTTTGTCACGAATATCTTGTGTGTCTGATCTCTCCAGTGGGTGTGCGGGAGGAATGCCATTCTTGAATTCATGTTCCAATCCTAAAAATGTTTGAAAATCTCTCATCATTTCTTGTTGTCGAAACCAGTCCTGGTCAACGAGCTGAGATGTTTCCACTAAAAAGACTTTGTTCTTTGTTGGTAATGCTGTATGATTTGACTCGTACGGATGAGTATTCTTGATGATATCCTCAATATCAGCAGGCGGCATATAAAGTGTCTTTCCAAGTTTGTAGAGCCACAGGGCCAAGTGAGCATGGTCCGTACATGCACTATTGTCATGCGGTTGACAGATTCGAATTCGTTCTTGCGGGGTGGCAATTTTTTCGTTGGGATTGTGCAGATTCTGAACGCGGGCATTGTAGATTGATTCAAACTATAGAGTTTAATATTAGGAAGGATCACAGCCATTTTGATGGCGAAGGACAATTCATTGTTGCAATATTAGACATCATACATAAAATAATGACGTAGCAATTTCAGATGCTTGCACTTACAAATCTAACCGGATGACGAACAGCAATGATGAGTTTGGTTGTTGGGAAATAAGTGTGAATACTCTGCAACGAGCATGGTTGATATATATCCTGAATGTTGAAATACCCCCGCTTCAGATCGACCCCCGTTTGTATATCGTACATATTGGCAACAAGGCCTTCTGGTTTGCCCACAAAAAGTTTGTGATTTTCACCAACATGACATTCTTTGTGGCCACTCGCCATTAGCCTGAGTGTGTGTATGCCTGTCCATGGCAAATCGAAAGAGAAAAGAAATGAGTATGTTCAAAATATTTAGGATGTATTCCTCCCTTCACAAGTCCTTTCCACTGCCAGCCTGTTTCTTCTTACCAGACTTTTCGAATCCGATCATGGCAAAATCCAATAAAAATTGAGGATCGCCAACAATTGCATTTGTCTTTCGATCCACAATGGCATCCAATGGAGGCCAGGGAGTGAACTGTCGTTTCGTTTCATTCGCCATTTTCTGAATCATTTGTCGGTTGGAAATGTCTCCATAATTAGTAACAGAAGCTGTAGTCATTTCGCTATTGCGCATAATGGCTGGAACCACAATTGTGTGTTCTTCTTGTTCAAATAAATGAAGTTGATACAAAAAGATACCCTGCATCACCGTAAAGACACAGCCAGAAAGCAGGATGCAGATGGAAATAAAATATTCTAACGGCGATAAAGGAGCAAAGGATACACGTCGTTTGCCACCTTTAATACCTTTGCTCGGAGTACCATTGGAAGGTTTGTGTGTTTTATCGTCTGCCAAAGATTTTCGATTGTACATGATGATTTGGATGATATAAAATATATATTATGGGACACAGAAGAAGCTTTGACTGATATAACATTTAACTGTCTGTTAATGAAATAAAAACAAAGCAGACGATTTGCCTGGAGCTTCTTCTGCTGCTGCCGACTTTACTGTCCAGCAAATGGTCAACGATTGTTGTTGCTTTCAATGCGATGGTGGATGATAAAATTAATGAAAGTGTTTTTCCAAAGCACAATTCTATCAATTCTTTTGGTAGCTATTATTACTACTCTAGTAGTAGTAGTACTAGCTAGACCTAGACTACTACTACCTGGTAGTAGTAGCTACTAGTAGGCCGTGTACCCTCTAGAGCTACTACTAGTAGGTACTACGTGCTTTTTTCTTAGGTAGCAATACGCGGTACCTGCCAGCCAGATTGAGTCCAGAATGGGACCCAGACTACCCATCCCGATGTGCCCACAAACATAATACCAGGGTAATACGGTCGACTAATAATAATAACGCCAATCTAGTTTGGGACAAGTCTGCTACTTTCTATCCCAGGTTTTCAAGGGACCTTTATTTATAAAGGTTAAAAAAATTGACAGCCACTTAAGCAGTGGGTGGTGCTGGCTTACAAAGTTTTATTTCTGTGTCCCCAACAATTAAAACTTTAGCTTACTATTCTAGAGTGGAGTATTGAAGTTTCATACCCTAACTTGAGAGAAATAGCTTGGACCTCAGGTCTGTCATGCCTACTTGTTGATGAGTACCATACCACTGAGGCTTGGTATTCCAACTCAACCACCTCCACATTGTCATTTAAACCTTAACTCTAAAAGAATTTCTTTCGTCTTTGTTTCCCATTTTTTACTATCGGAGCCGGGCCAAAAAATATTGCGCTTAAAACCACGCAAACAAATTTCGGTCTGTCCGTCGTTATCCCTCCTTCCAAACTAGACTATTAAAATGAATAAAACATTTTTTTTTGTTTCTTTGCTCGTTTCCTCACTGCCATCTAAAATCTAAACTATTACTTGCGTTAGGGAAACATACCATTCAGTAAATAGTTTTGTTTTAAAGGCAACACGATCATTTCTACTTGATTTCTCCAACAGACTTTACTAAGGACTTCATTAGCGTCGATATATCTCGATAAAGATTGTTTGAGCATCCGTTTACGTAAAACTTAATATTATTGCCGAGATCCGAGATCCGAGATCCACACTCCACACCCTCCAGATCAACTTAAGTCCGGCAAACATAATAAAAATATGGTCAGCATACGACAGGCAAACGTGAACGATCTACTGCAGATGCAGACAACGAATCTTTGGTGTTTGCCCGAAAATTATCAAATGAAATATTACTTATATCATTTGTTGAGTTGGCCTCAATTGTTGTGGGTCGCGGAAGATTTTGATGGTAAAATTGTAGGTTATGTCTTGGCGAAAATGGAAGAAGATTCCTCTCTACCCAAGCATGGTACGTTTATTTGTGTAGAAACGATTTGTTTGATTGCGAAGCTAACGAACTATCAATCATGTTTCTTTCACACAGGTCACATTACTTCCCTATCAGTCCTCAGAACGCATCGCAAACGAGGAATTGCAACGGCGTTGATGCGACGAAGTCAAAAGGAAATGCAAGACGTTTTTCAATCAGAATACGTGAGTTTACATGTCCGCAAATCCAACCGCGCCGCGTTTCATCTCTATAGTGTTACTCTCAATTATCAAGTGAATGACGTCGAAAAAGGATACTATGCGGACGGCGAGGACGCGTACGATATGCGATGCTATTTTCCCAAGAATAAGATAGAAGACGACGACCATGTTCAAGCTCCTGTAGAAGAGATGAAGCAAATGCAGTTGTCCAACTGATGAAAGGCAGATGGAGCCTCAGAGCAGATGGAGCGAGAAAAGACAATGCTCAAAGTAGTTACTTGTAATCTACCGACCTATTCATGACGCTGTCTACGCACTTCAAATCATTCTGTATCTCTTTGTCAACTTGTTCCAAGCAGAGCCACTTTCAATTACTATCAATACTATACGTAGCCTTTAGGCTCCAAAGGAAGAATAGTTTAGTTGAGGTCCTTAAATAGCCAACCGGGTGGATAGATTTTTAGAGCCATTCAAAATACTACAATAGAGAAAACTGTTGTGATTTTTTAATTCATCTCTATTTATTTTGAAATTATATTCTAATTGTGGAGCATCCCAATAAACATCATGATAGAAAAATCCAATCGTGAAGACGACCGCAATCCTCCCACCCCCCCCAAGAACAGCAGCAGCAGGTAGGTCTAGTATTATTAAATCCATAAGAAAATTAAGCCATTGTTATAAATCTCTTTTTCTGATGGGAAGTGGAATTGATATTGTGTTGAATACGACATCACCGTGAGATCTTGAAGAAGGATCAATTTATTGAAAAGCCTCGGAAAGGTTGGTTAGAATTATTTGTTTTGATCAATGGCCTGCCTTCTTGATCTCCATTGTCTTTTATTATTTATTGTTGCGGTTTGGTTCATCTATTGAGGGCATTCATGCTGCAAAAGCTTTTTCTCATTCTCGATTTATTTCACGTGCATGTGCACCTCGGATGCATTCAAACCGCTCACATTCTTTTTTCTTTCTGCACTAATCTTTTTCGTCTAAGCACGTCTTGAGCAGACCTACTCGAGTACTAAATTATTCGGAAAGAATTATCAAAAAACGCAGGAGCTTAAAAATGATTTATTCATCCATTGATCAATTAATCACGCCGTTCAAGCATAAGCCAAGAGACGAACATGCAAGTAATGCACCAACATTGGTTGAAACCCCATCGTCAAACGCACAAACTCTTTCCATGGATAAACTTGCAGCTGTAGAGCCTTCTTTTGATGCCAATTCTCCTACCAATATAGTCTATTTGGAAGGTATTCCTGAGCATCTGCACAGCCATCGGCAACAATCGCCAGCATTACCAAAAGCACCAACCGGATTTGATGATCAGTCCCTCGAATCTATCATGTCTTCCCTCGAAGATGCGGAACTCATTTCCCTCGACGATGATTCCTACTATTTCACACCTTGCGAAGAGCGGCCATGCACACGCATGGAAAAGCTGAAACGAGAACTGAATCTGCGGAGTGAATTGCTTGAGTATTTAAACAAAGGACAATCAGCAGAGTTCGCAGGTCGATTAGTCAAGGAAGAAGAAATGGTTCAGGCCTGGACACTTCAGTGTGCTCAAGAGAAAGAAGACAAACGCAAACAACAGAAGGCGGAGCGACGACGACAAAGGCACCTCAAAAAGCAGCAAGAAGCACGGTGTCTATCCGATAGTGCAATCTCATCCGCTTCAAACAATATGAACAACAATTGGCCCAGTCATACAGACCGAAGACCCACGGCCCAAGAAGCCATGGCACCTAGATCACTCTTTGATGCATCATCCATCAACTCGCGACAGCACTCAGAACAAGAAACATCAGCAACAACACCTGTTGCATCCTCACATCTAACAAGTTCGGCAACTCGATGGTCTGTATATTGGAGCTTTGAATGGCACTACGGCATGCCCGCGTTGGTGTCATTTTTACTCAACTGTGTGACGCATGCTGCTCTCTACGAATTAGTCTTGTCGATCGTTATGCGAGTCCAGCAACCCTGGCTGGACTACCGCGTCTTGGTGGATGACAACAACGATAGTTTATTGGAACCGAATCCGGAGAATATCCACGTGGAAGACTTGTGCTATGGGATCGTTCTGGTGTTGGGTCTCATCCTAGCGCGTGCCAGTGGATTACTTTTTAGTTTCTCCAAACAAGGCGACCAGAGTGATGATGACGACGAGAGAGAAGAAGATCGTGTTGGGTCCTCGTCACAAAGCAATGACCACGTTCGAATGTATTGCCCTGAAGAATGTCATTTAGACCCTCGTCGAATCGATCGTCAATGGGCACAATGGACGCGCTTCAATAAGAAAGGACGACTTGTCAAGGGTCTACTGGACGTGGTTGCATTCTATTTATGCTTTGTGTCCGTCATGTATTTTTTAGGACGGGTTTCTCTTTGTTTTGATCAACGATCATCCATTTTGGAGGGTTTGCCAAGTCGACAATTTTCCAGGTTAAAGGACAGTGAGGACGAGGAACACTATGATGGAGTCTCGACATTGTCTTATTATGAATGGGATTCGTCGAGATGCCGTGGTGAGTCCTACGAAGATAGTCAAGGCAATGCCATTGTCTTTGAGAGTGGACCAGAGGATGAAGCCTACCTCTTTGAAAAATTGTCCACAAGCGCTTACCAACAATTTTGGGGCCGTGGATACCGCGCTGCTATGTTCGATTTGAAACATCAATTGTCTTTTAATTTTGCCTGCTGCGTAATATCCATGTATACCCTGAGACGCTACTTTGGGTGCTCCTTTTGGGAAGACTGGTAAAATGTACTCGAGTGCGTGATAGGATATGGCAGTATCTTTTTAAGACTACTGTAGTGTTTTTTTACCATTTTCTGACAACTAATAGTACAAAGCAAGTGATCACATGGAAGCTTGGAAATACTGGCTGGCTCCAAGGTCAACAGGGGTATAAAGGATACCCTGGTATTAGGAATAAGCAGCACAGCCCCGTTTTCGGCAATTACAATAAGGAAGAAAGCCACCAAATGGGACGGCTTCTTCTTTCTTTTGGAATGAATGCATCTCCTCCACAGCAAATATTCCCAATTGTTTGAGATAGCTTCTACTAGTAAGGGCGTTTCCAAAGTTGTAGGCAAGGCAAAGGAGGTATTTTACTAGAGGAGTGAGGTGTCTATTACGACTATAACGATGAAGAACGCAGATTTGCTTTGCAAAATAGATAGGCAAACTGAGGCAATCTAAATTATTTGAAAGATGCATACCTAGGAATAGGCAACAGCATCCAACAAGAGGAAAACGCCAAAAGCTCTAGTAGCATGCCCACTTCTGTTGGTGCTGCTTCAAATAGCTTCTTTTACAGAAGGCCCTCTATTATCACCAAACCCGGGGGATGATTGCTACCAGGTACCCCGGGAATTGGAAAATTATCCCGAGAAATTAAACCCAGTTTATGTCATTTATTAGTTTAGTTATTTTTAAAAGCATGTGATCTAATTACCATCTCAGTGCAATTTTATTAAATAATGGCCCATTGACAGTAGATAAAATAGTACCATAATTAAGAGAGGTAAAATATCGACAGTAGCCTATACTGTACAAGGCCCTGCCTGTATATCCCCATGATGAATAAGTTGACAGTAAATAAAATAGTAACATCATTAAGAGGTATATTACTGACAGCAGTGGCCTAAAGCGTACAAGGTCCTGCCTGTATAGTATCCCCACCATGATGAACAAGTTGAGCCACTTTAATTTAATTCTTATAAAAATATTATTTGAATTAAGATAAAATGGTTAAGCACTTTTAAACTAGCACCACATTAATTTGTATATTATAGTAAAATAATTAAGGTGCAGTGGTGGGTGGGTGGATGGGTGGGTGGGTGCTGAACGGGAACACATACAGGAACAGATGATACATTTCAGTGCAAGACTTCATATCATGGTGTTGCACAAATATCTAAATACTGTGAAACATTGAATCATGCATTCTGAATATGAACATACTGAAAATCCTGTGAATAATGAACATCCCGGAATTGGTGATGAATAAATCATCAAATTATCCCGGGGTGGGAGTATCCCAGAAAATAGCAAACACAGCCCCAGGGTCATTCCTACGTGATAATAATATTACCTCTTTTTGCCGCAATGAGCTGCGCTGTCACTCTATTCAAATTTTGGTTCTGCGTCTATCACGAACTCTATTTTAGCATGATTCATGAACGCAAGAAAGTTAATCTTGCTACTCTTAAATCCATCTTGCTTGTTCGAAAGTCACCATAAGATGATGGCAAGAAAGAAGACATCATAACTTAGTACCGTATTATTTTCGCTCCTCGAAACTGACTTTTACTACATAATGTACCAGTTACCAGGTACAGTACTCGAGTGCAACGTACTGCCTGGTACTGGTAGTACTTATTCAAATTATTACCGTAACAATCCGAAACAATTTTAACACGCTTTTGACTTTGACCTATACTTCACTTACGCCTGTCCTCATGCACTCCTACATGGCATCCCTCAATTATTCCAATTATTCCAATTACTCTCAGTCCAATTTGGACTGGGACCCTGAAGCCTCACGTGCTTCGTTGGGCGAATATGTGGATTCAATTGCACTGCAAGAAAGAAGTCAAAATGATTGGCTGGAAAAACAAGAAAGCATGCGGATCAAGCGAGCCGAGACGGCAACGAAAAGGGCACAAGCTGCTTTGAAGGCTAAACAAGAGCAAGAGGAGTTTGAAAGGCAAAAATCGGAACATGAAGCCCGTCAAAAGGCCGAAGAAGAATTCCATTGGACTCGATTAGTAGAAGAGGATGAACGCCCTCCTTGGCACCGAGAAACGGCAAATCACGTTGCGAAACCAAAATGGCTATTGGAATTGTTGGTCGCTGCCGCCAATAAAGAAGATCAAGCTGATGATGATATCTACGCAGTTTACCGACAACCCGCTTTGCTAAACGCTATCAAAGAGGCCGCCCAGGAAGAGCAGAATTCGCCTAACCATAAATTTAAATGTCCCAAGGCTCTGCCACTCAAAGCTGAGGCTCAAGCGGTCAAAGACGCACCCAAGGTCCTGGCAGAACACAAAATTTTCAAAATACCTAAATCACTGCCACCTAAAAAGGAAGCAGCTATTATTCGGCTGCAGTTTGACGCCAATCAATCCATGAGTCAGCTCAACGCGCCTCAAGAGCCACCAACTCCGGTACAAGAGGAATTTTATGAAGTTATTGAAGAGGAGTTTATCGAAATTTTGGAACCTGAAAACGTCAAGAAATCGCAAACAGAACACGAAGAATTCATTGAAAAGGAATTTGTGGAAGCAACAACAGCAGACGAAGACGAGTACGAAGTTGAAGCGATCAACTATATTGATGAGCTGCTTTCGGACGAGGAAATATCCATTGCAGAATCTTTGGAAGACGAAGAAATCATCGAAATCGATGAATTGTCCGTAGTGGAACACGAAGTCGAAGAGGTTGGGCTTTATGTTTGCGATTCTGTTGAAGAACGTTTGTTGCGACCTGATGAAGATGAAAGGAACGCGAGGCTTGCAGTAGAGGAACGACAAGAGCAATTCAAAGCCGAGTCGTCATTTTTAGCAAACGAAGAGAGGCGGGTGGAGGATGAAAAGCAACAAGAAGAAGCACAAGTGACCAGAATAGAGGAAGAAAAGAGCACGGCGAAAGAAACAGCTGAAAGGGGAAAAACGGAAAATTTTGAGTGTGTACGCCTGGGTGAAGTGGCCAAGCGACGGCAGCAGTTGAAAGCGATGGATAGAGCAGAAAGACAAGAAACATGTGTGATCGAAACCACCAAAACAAGGGAAAAATTAGAGCACGAACGTCTTTCCATGGAGGCTGCCAAAAAGGGGAAAATAGAACAGGAACTCCTTGCAGCTGGAGCTGTCGAAGAACAAAGGCTAGAGAAGGAGTGCATGGCTGCTGAGGCTAATGAAGCTGACCAATTTGCAAGGGAATTTTCTGAACCTGAACGATTGAAACGAAAAAGCTTATCGGAGAGAGAAAGGAAGCCTTTTGCAGAAGTAGCCACAAAAAAGCGGGAAGCAGATGAAGCCGAAAAGCAAAAACATTTGTTGCTGGAGCGGCTCGATAGTGCAGCGGCAGAAGAAAAGGAGCCGAAAAATGAGACGCACGACAGTATGCCGTCAAATGACTCTTTTGGTGAGCCTAGTTTTAACGATTCGGTCCAAGCAAAAATGGATAGATTTCTTCGGCTTCAGGAAGAAATTCAACAAATTGAAAAGGCTTTGGCGAAAAGTACTGAGGTTGATGAGAAGGGGGGAAAGCTAGCCACTTCGATGCGGCAAGAAAATCTCGCCCTGAAGGCTCCAAAGATCAAGGACACCGAGGACCGCAAGAAGCCATACAAGGCATTATGTACGATTTTTAAATCAACGTCTGCTATAGCACCTGAGGGGCACCTAGCATCAAGCGTTCATTACAATGTGGAAGCTAAAACGGGGATTGTGAAGCCAGCATTTGTTTTGGCAAAGGAGCAATTGAAGTCATCTCAGCCCTGCGAGAAGCTTGAGCTTGAACCAGCTATGCCTAGACCATCTTTTGCCGTTACGGCGAGAGAACTACAGACGAGTGTTGTCAAAGATAAGCTTGATCACAAACCAGCTCTACGGAAGCCCTCCTTCGTTGTAACAACCAACGAGCTGAAGACGAACATCGTTACAGGTAGGCTCGAGCATAGACCGGCTCTTCGCAAACCAGCATTTGCTGTTTCGGTAAAGGAGCTCGAGTCGAGTGCTGTGAAGGATAAGCTCTCTGCAAAGCCCAAATTGTCCGCTCTGCATGCTCCCGCTAAAGAAGCTGATTTCACTTCCATGAAAAATAAACACAAACATAGAGAAGAACTCTGCTTGAATGGGGCCTTCGCACTGGTCTCGTCTGTAAATGGTGCTCTTCAAAATCCAGGTAAACCCGCATGGGCCCAGCGCGATCTTATTCTGCGACAGAGCTCGAGAAAAATATTGGACGGTGAAATCGGACCGGATGGCAAAGTATTGGCTTCTCCATTGGATGTGTCAAAAGTAAGAGAAGCGACAGAGGACCCTACAGAAGCTGAGTCGGATGAGGAAGAAGACAGCAATTATACATTGCCGTGGAAGGAGTCCAGACCGAAGCCCCGCATTTCTGTAGAAGACTTGAAATCCTCACACGTGCAAGAAATTTTGCAACGAAAGCAACCATTGCAGAAACCTTTCTTCTCTGTCTCCCCAAACGAGCTGATGGCTAATGAAGTGAACCAAAAACTAAAATTGAAACCTGATTTAAGGGGCAAGAAAGCTGTTGCAACTTCCGCTGACATGCTCAAAACCAGAAAGAATTTGAAGCATTTCTGCACATCTGGACCTTCCGATCTCATTTCTTCCGCAAATTTGGATGATTCAACCGGCAGATCAAGGCCAGCATGGATGCTTCGAACAATGGAGCTCCAGCAAAGCCTGAGGTCCTTGAATTGCAATGAGACCAAACAAGAAAAGGTACCTTACGAAGCACCGTGGAAAAATGTCAAGCTCAAGTCCAATGCCAAATAGAATGGCGTGGTTTGGCGTTTCTCCTCAGTTTTTTTATGCAATTATAAAAAATATTGTAGATTGACAAGACTTGTTTTTGTAGCAAAAATAGCCTTCACTTGAAACAAGGTGCATATTTACATAATATTATGAACCTGCATCATTATTGTCTTCATTTTCTGTCCAAATTTTTAACTCGGAAATACCTGCCTAGGTACTAGTAGTAGTAGCTAGTAGGAGTATTCTTTATTTGTAGTAGTACTAGGTCTAGAGTACTTGTTATCACCAATCCAGGGATATGGCTACCCTGGGATTTTGAAAACTATCCCGGGATTTGGAAAAAAATCCCGGGGTAGTTTTCCTCTACGACAGCAATTTTTGGGGCTTATGTATTATGAACAGTTATTTTTAACAGCATGTGATCTAATTACTATCTCAGTGCAATTTTATTAAATAATGGCACATTGGCTGTCAATAAAAATAAAATGGCCAAGCACGTTTAAGCTAGCATTTAACAGGTAGCTGCTGAACCGCTTTAATTTAATTCATTATTTGCATACTAAAATATTATACAATCTCCAATAATGTTATTATACGACTAAAATCCACCGTGTGCATTAAAATAAATTGGTCAATCCCTTTTAAGCTAGCATTTAACAGGTAGCTGCTGCTGAACCACTTTAATTTGATTCGAATAAACGTATTCGTCTATTCGTACATTCGTCTATTCGTGCATTAAAATAAAATGGTCAAGCTCTTTTAAGCTAGCATTTAACAGGTAGCTGCTGAACCACTTTAACAATTTAATTCATTATTTGCATAAAATATTATACAATCTCCAATAATGTTCTTATTATACAAATTCATTAAAATAAAATGGTCAAGCAGTTTTAAGCTAGCATTTAACAGGTAGCTGCTGAACCACTTTAATTTAATTCATTATTTGTCTCTAAAATATTATACGATCTCCAATAAGTTCATTATACAAATTCATTAAAATAAAATGGTCAAGCCTTTTAAGCTAGTATTTAACAGGTAGCTGCTGAACCACTTTAATTTAATACATCATTCGAAGAATATTTGCACCTCTAACAGTAAAATACTAGTCCCCTCTCCCCCCCCCCCCCCCCCCCCCCCCCCACACAAACAAAAAAAAAAAA
>Ga0100402_1002534_pt1 | contig 20505 bp, 14 predicted proteins | sample CryGeyme20150102_FD_80419 | JGI IMG/M metagenome (GOLD analysis project Ga0100402, IMG submission 80419) | Groundwater microbial communities from Crystal Geyser aquifers in Utah, USA - Crystal Geyser metaG 2015-0102 | ecosystem: Environmental > Aquatic > Deep subsurface > Groundwater | place...
ATCCTGAAGCAACTGCAATAATAAGCTAAAATCACTCAAGACTAAGAAGAACGCTTTACTCTTCTAAGCATTGCATAAATCATTATTGACATGGTTCTGCTGAACGAAAGGCAAGCCAAGACTGGGTGTGCCTAAATTGACAATTTTTTGGTGGACAGGGGCATCCGACCGTTGGAGAAACGAGTGTCATCTAAGATAGCTAGTTTGAAGGAGGTAAGGAAGACTGAGTTTTTCTGACTGATTTCATAATGTCATATGGTTTAGATAGGTCGAAATAATAATGTAAAACTGAAAAATCATTTGAATTGATTCAGTATCTGAATCTTCTGCTTTATCGCGTTCACGTAATCAACTTCCACCTGAACCTTGGTTCCGTTGTCCCTCACATGCTTTATCTGGGCTTATTATCTTTTTATTTTGGCATCTAGTATCTATGCGTTGGCTTTAATGGCTCCAATATCGTCATTTCCCATGTTCTCAGGGGCCTATGGTATGTCAGTAGATTGCTCCTTAAGCCTAGAGTTTTCTCCTCTATTTCTACTCATGCGCTTTTCACGCTGGATTTATAGGAAGCTCTTGGGTTTTGGAACCTCCTTTTCCTCAATAAATTTAATTGTAGGTTTGTTTTGTTCCTCTTTGGCAGCTGCCTCTCTCACCATACTCTTGATATATGCTAAATTTTTGATACCTATCTTCCTGGCATCATGTTCTGCAGAATCTTTTCTATGCCCTTTTTATGAAGCTATTTCAGGTAAAATTGTCTCGTCTGGATTATCTTGCCCTTTATGGGTGATCGTCAAAGAACCATTGACATTTCTGACTCGCCTCACAAACTTCTGCTTGTTGACAGCTTGACTCTAAAGCAAATCACCAGCAGCTCGATCCCCGTGGCTTTTGATTGACGACCTGACGATAGAATCGTAAGCCTTGATTCTGTCTTTTTTAGACTTTTATATCTCTCTGGCACTGGTTGCATACTTTTCCTAGAGCATTTGTTAGAGTACCATCAATCTATAGCGGCCTTTGTACATCCTATCATCTATCTACTATTTTCTCATTTCATCCTCCTCTTCGAGGAGCTCTATCTCAGCTCTTTTGCGAATTTGGTCGTCTTTCTTGAAATCTAAATATTTCATTTCATGCTAGACTATTTCCTACATGTCAATGGGTTTGCGTTCAGCTTTGATTGTCATCAACTTCTTGTGTTTTTATTCTAACTCAGGTATGACCACTCTCATTCTATATTCCTCCTCACGCTCGGCCTAAATGGGTCTCTATCGCTGATACTGTCTCATGACCTCCTTATATTCTTATCTTTTCTGTCGTTCAAGCTATTTCTATCTCAGCCTCTGCTGTAGTTTACTCTCATAGTACTCCTTCAATTTTGTTCTTCTCTCCATTCTTTCAAGCTCCTTCATTTATGCTTACTATTCCTTCTTATGTTCTAACTTTTATCTGCGAGCTGACAGATCCATTTCGAAATGCCTTCTTTCCTCTCTACGCTTAGCCTGAATGCCGTGGACGAATTGCTCAGCTTCTTTGGTGCGAGGATGATCGATACTATAATACTGAGCATCTGTGCCTCCTGACATTTCATCTAACCTTTCAACTCGATCCTTCAGCCTACTCTTGATGAGTGCTTGATCTAGTTCATTTCTAAATGATCCGACTTTATTCTTGACCTCTCCTTATTTCATCCTGATCATCCTATATGCGTCTGCCTGTTAAAGAGTCTTCAGCTGCTCTTTGCTTCGAGGAATACGCTACATCGACCTATACCTTACTCGATTGAGAGCCGGTGCTCCTCGACCTTTGATATCTTCCTGGATCATATGTTGTGAACCTGTCAGAGTGTCCTGTATTTCCTGCAGTTAAGCTAAAACTTACATTTTTCAGATAACGATTCTAGGCCGACCGTTCGTAGATGGAATTTAGATAATCCTGTTAGTTGGCATTTGCTTCACTGGCGTAAATTTTATGTTCAATTCCTTCGACTGACTGTTTGATGGACTGTATTGTGCTTGATTTACCTCAGGAACACCTCGTTTTAGCTTATTTTTGGACTGCTAAAGCATGGAGTTGAGCTCAAGTAACACAGAGCTTTTCGGCTGCATTTGAGTGGCAGGAGTTTTGGTAGGTATTTTTCCACGAGCACCCATTTTCTTTCGGGGCTGATCGAGCCATTCAGGTTATTAGCTACGAGGATCACTTCTGAGATCGAGATCTACTCTTAACTCTCTTTGAGGTCCTTACTCAGGTTAATCGAACTAATTAATCATTTTATTAACATATAGTAAATTATTGTTTCTTACTTCATCCCTCAATCAGATCTTCCTTCTCCTCATTTTCTTCCATTTTCCCATCCAAAGAACGTTCATCATTATCTTCTTCAGAGGTATATAACAAAGTTCATTCGGTCAGAGGTATAAATCGATGGAACAGAAATACTGGTGCATAATTAGAAAATGAGTTCAGAAGACTCTCCCCGTTAGTAGGTGCTTTCCAGCTCCAATTAAGCCATCATCTCTTAAGACTTTCCCATCATCTAGGCTGACTCCTAGTCCAGCTCTTTCAATCGGCTCGGAAAATTTGTCAGCAAAATTGGACAGAATGAATGGATCTCCTAAATGGACCTTTTCAGCACGCCCATGAAGCTTAACTATCAGGGCTAAGAATGCTACAAGACTTAATTTGGTGGATTGAGCTTTTTGACAGTGGCAGCCATATGTATCTTCTTCACGGTGCTCTATCAATTCCCCAATGGAATCTCCTTCTAGGCTCCGATCACCTACTACAAAGTGACAGGAGATATGGCTAATCCACCTTCTGTTTTCGACCACACCGATACCTTCTTTAATCTTAAACTGATCCACACCACCCTAGGAAGATAGGCAACTGATGCTTAATATTCCTTTCTGATCCAAAACGCAGGCATCGTGACTGTAGCCAATGGGGTCCAGACTACCCTAGAGATGTCGACCAGCTGTCCATCTGGCAAATATTGCTTCAGGTCATCAGATCTCAACAGACAGGCCAAAATATCAGCAACTCAATACATTCAATTCCACATGCAACATTGCTCCCCTTTTAGTTTTGATGCATCATTGGGTATGTGCATCATGGTCCGAATCAACTTCGACCCGATTATCACCATCACCACTTTTACCGAGGAGACCTCTAAGCTGGTTGAATCAACTCATGTTATCAGACCATCTTACGATGTGATTCAGACTCTCAAGCTAGATGGTGATACCTTTACAACTAACAACTACCTGATGGGTCACCTGGCAAATATCCTTTCCTATGAGCTGGACTACTACACCCCAAACATCGCCCCTGCTAGTTCTACAATATACAGCAATCCATTTTCATCCTGGGCTTGTAGCCCAGCAAGCACACCATGCTCAGGTATTGTATTTATTCCTTCTGGCAGTGTAAACTATCACACTCAAAATTTTGACGATATCACATCTCCAATTCTCTTCTTCGTCTCCTTGATTGAAACCTTATTCTTCATGGTTTACTTCTGCTTTGTCAAGAATTACAACAACAATGCCTTTCACCTCAAGCTTGCAGACAGCACTGTCTTTTTGGAAGATGGAAACAATAAGCACTACAACTTCAAGAGTGGACCATCCGTCTTTACAGCTTGTCTTCTACACAATAACTTCCTTGTTCAAATCATCGATGCCGTTCTCTATCGCTTATGTTAGACCCAAATCAAACGCCAGTTGCCGCTTAAAGCTCAACTAACCATCAAGATGATAGACTACGGCTAAAAGTCTTTAGGTGAGGAAATGGTCTTCGATCAACTCAACAGCATCTACTAGCAATAAAACCTCCAACCGACCAAAATCATATTCTAAGAAGACTGTTAGCCTTAACCGAGCTAAAAATAACATTTACCTTAGGTAGTCTAATCATGCGAGACTTCCTTCAGCAACAAAATTGATCAATAAGCCTTCGAGAGATTATGCAAGGATCATTAGTATTACAGTCATTAGCGAAAAATGTATCTCTCTAGATTGTTGCAGCGACATGACAAAAACTATAAACTGATCTTGCAACTGCAGATACTATTCCAACAATATAGACAACAAGTCAAGGCGGAATACTGCAGCAAGGAGGTGGAATTGCCTGTTGGTGAAGGACAAGAGGATATTTCAGCTGTCGAGATGCGTAAATCAAGCAACTGATTTTTTATGGCCATACAGCATTATAATAGAGCATTCTGGAGTCTATTATAAACATATAAACTCTCAATAAAAAATTAGCTTAGACAATGATCCTCTTTCGAAGGACCAATATTTTACGTAGAGAGAGAATGCAGCAAAGAGCCTCATCGTGGCTTGATAATTCAAAAGAATGTGAGAGTTTGGATATGACTATTCTAGGATGTACATAAAGCTAAGGGAATGATCTTAGTGCAAAGATACAATGCTAAGAAGAAGGAAATAAATGTCTGATGTTCAATATATTCATAATATCATTGTTGTGCACTCAGGGAGATATCTAGAAGTCCCCCATACCTTTCTTGCTTGACTTCGGCAACCGCCGACTGACCCATCCTTGCTCTAACTCTTCCAAAAAATTCTCAAAGTAGGCCCTGAACTGTTATTTATGTTTGATCCTCCTGAAATCCAACAAATTGTTGGTGAGGATCTTACTGCTCTGCCTAAGCACTTCTTCACGTAGGTATTACTGGGCCATTGCGATCTCCTGGGGTGGGTAAATAGTCGAAAGCTATTTGAACTAAGAGTAGATGTCTTCAGATTTGAGAGGTTTGCAATCATGGGATACACCAAAGAGGAAGAAGAGGATTTTTTTCGAGTAATGTCTGGATTTATCGAATATTTGCCACATTTTGTTGGCCAGATAGATCGTAGGATCATTTCTGTAGTTGTGGACGACTCGTATGTTATTTTTTAGAGTTATGATGAGATGCTTCTGAAAATTGACAAAAATGCTTCTTTTCCGTCCAAATGTGACACCTCGGCTTGAAGAATCTGAAGACTCGTTGTCCGGGTGCGTCTGACATGACTTACAATTGTTCTATTTATTTTCAAGAGCTATTTCACTTTTATTGACGACTTTTTCCTATATATCCATCCAAGGTAGTTCTCCACTCTTGAGGACCAAATCTTGGTCATCAATGAGAGGGGCTAGTCCCTCTAGGTTAGTGGGTGTGTTTGCAAGTTCTCTAAAGGATGTGCTGCTGCTTCTTTTTATCATATTTTCCATTCTCTGATAAAATATGATTGCGTAAATTAAAATATAACTATGCTCCCTTTGCTGTCCCACTTAAGCCTCTAAGCTGCTAAAAACTGTCTCGAGCAACCCTCCTCTATTCATTTCCTTTTACTTGTCGCTTATTATGGTTCATCTTCAGCCCTCTAGCTAACATTTCCCAGCATTATTCTAACCATTTCCGATAGCATACGCAAATCATCCTATTGCAGTTACCAACTTTATCGTTTTACATTGATTTCAAACATATACAAAGGAGTTCTGGGTTCATTTAATCTAGAATGACTATGGTGACATTGAAAAATATGTAAATATCAGCATTTTGGTTTGACCATGAGAGCTTATAGAAAAGTAGCATATTATTGCAAGTTGGGAGGCAGCAAAAGTGTTTCCACATCAGCCTAGCTAAGTTTCCCTGACAGCAATCGTCTCACTGAACTGTATAAGGCTTCCTCTTTCTCAAATATCCTTCTTTTTTCCTGCTCCCAAAGAGTCAACTCTCTGCTACCGATCTCTCCCTCACAATATTTGTGCGTTGTTGGCCTATTGTTACAAAGAAGGCTTTAGATGGAGGCAAAGAGATGCTGCTAGAATTTTTTATCCTGAGGTTTACTCCATAATGCCTTGCTCTTGCTGGCAGGTTTTTTATAATATTGTTAGAAATAATGTTTCTTGAGAGTAATAAAGAGCTACCAGTTGAATCTACCCCTTTTAAACTTGAAAAAAGGACACCCTTGGCCACGAACCGAATCAAAGTATATTTTTTCATTAGGAAGATCCAAATAGACAGTCAGAGAGTCATACTTGTTGTTTTCCTCGACAAATCCATAGCCTTACAACAAAAATTGATTATTTCTCTGTCCATATTGTATCAATATTTCCTCACCTTTCCTTATCTTCTCACCCGAGTAGATATGATAATAAAATTATTTATTTTTCAGATATTTCTCTTTCTGATGAGCTGAGGATGATCCTTCTTCATCTTCATTGTCGCTGTTGTCGTCAGAATCATTTTAAGGGATGGCTTACTGTAATTATTGTTTTTCAGGGTGGAAAGTATCTGAAAGGATTTGGTAGGCGTTGCTGTCATTGGAGGAATGATTGATCATATCAAAAGTAGGAATGAGGGTGTATTCATGAGTGTAACCAAAAGAACGATTATTGACAAAATGATAACTCCATTCATATTATCTTTTGAAGTCTTCAGCTGTGACTTCTTCTTGCTGGTTCATGAGCATTTTTAGTCGCTATTGACCCAGAACTGTATGCAAGAACTTACACAACTATGTGAGATGATTGTGCTCAGCTACATAATTAATCAGCAAGTCATAATTTTCACTCTTTTCTATTAAATTTCTCTCGAAGTAATAGCAAGCTGTCAACGGCCGTTTAAACCACTGTTGAAGAATAGGATTTTACTTGTTGTTATTTTTGATATGAATGAGGTACAGCATCAACAACTAATTGTCAAACAAGATCTCACGTTCGATTTGTGTCGATAAAGACTTGTATTTGTGCCCTTTAATGATCTCCATCAGCTAGCTAAATGTTTGAGGGATGTTACTGCAACATAATACATCTTTTTTGCTGATAGTCAGCAGCACCTTCCATGGCTATATGTCCTCCACTGCTACGATTCCGTTTCCTTGGACTGCTATGGATGGGCTGACCATCATGGAAGGAAATGTTAAAGATTGTCCTATCATTTATGTTTAATAATAATCGAATGAGTGCTGGCTCAATCTCGAAAATAAATAAATCGCTAGATCCAAACCGGGAATAGATGCAGGATGTTCTTCAGAATAAATCCTACCGGGTGGACAAGAATCGACTCCTGCTGGTCAGCATCATCCACCTCCTCACCACCTGCTGCTTCATCTTCTCCATGTGCTTTTATCAGTGGACCTACGTCACCCTCCAACGTACTCAAGCACGTACTTCTGCCACCATGTAGTACACAACAAGAATGGGCAGCTAAGTCTCTGGATAAATTTGCTCTACGCTGGACTATAGGACGATTCGTATTACCTGAGTTATACTACCGTGATTGCCAAAGTATGCTAGGAGGGTGACTCCTTCTGCCGGGCATTGCTGATGTAATTCGATTTGGTGGGTAAACTATGTTTCTGCATCTTAGCCTTAGCCTTCTTAGTGTCGCTCTATGATGTGGTACGCATCTTCCGCTATTGGTGCACAGAATTAGTCACCAAATCTAAAACTTTTAACGAACAGAATACTGCCATAAACTTCAAAAATAATTTCAGGATCATCTTCATCTTCATCACTTATTTTATAGCTCTGTCGCTCAATTTCTTCGCAGTGGCTAATATGGATCTTGTTGAGTACAAATATGGGGCTTCCTTTTGGACCTTTTTGGGAAGTTTGGCAGTCTTTGCCTTGGCAAGCATATACTAGAACAGAAAAATGGCCTTGATGGAACGACAATAAATGGTCATCAAATTGCTCTAAAGTGAGAAATAAGCACTGCGAGTATCCAGACTCAGTGAATGTAGTAGATCCGATACTTACACGGCCATATGATTCATTATGCTATTACTATTCATACACTCTAAATCAGATCGAATCAAGTAGTAAACCTTGAACCATTAGTGTTTCAGGACTGAAGATTGGCCTATAAAGCTGTTCTAAACTCTAGGCTTCATCATCTCGTTTTACACCTCTGTAACTTTTAGCCAGTAAAAGATTCAGCAGGGTGTACTCCTGGTTGTTAAGCAGGAGTTATTTGTTGACATGTTCACGTTTCTGGTCGAGGCAGTAGGATAACATTCCTTCGGCTTGAAGATATTGCTCCGTTCTGAGGAGGTTGGAGATCATGAGGGTCAGAGGTTTGATTATATTTGTTTTTGAGGTTTTCTCAGCTGATTTGAGCAGATATGAACATAACTGATTATAGGCTGGGTTGCGAGGTAAATTTCCTTTGCTGATCAGATTCATGACGATCATCAGCCAACTCTCCTCAATTCTTACTTTATGCCAAACTTCTAAACTTTCACTATTCTCTCCTTATCTGACTGCTGTCAGTAAATCTTCCACTTTAAGGTTTTCCCCAGCTAATTATTGCTTAGCAGATTGATAATTATCCTGAACAATTCTTTCCACTTTGTTTAGTTAATAGTCCAACCTTCCAACAGTTGATAGCACAACGTTCACTCTTCCCATTTATTTCCCCAAAATCACCTTTTTAGCTGCACTCTACTAAAGGTTTTTTTGGGCTAATTCAACTATTTTGTCGGTCCTTCCTCGCCAGGCATGCACTTTTGATATTCTAAGTTAAATGATGTATGCTACTTGGACAACAGAGAGTCAAATTGCTCGTTGTAAGACTCGTTACTTTATATGTAGAAGGGGAGGATAGTCAGTGCTCTGGTGAGCATTTCCTCAGCTGTTGGGATATTTTTCTGTTAAAGGTGTCTGTAGCCTTAGGATACCTCTCTGAGCTCGCCTATTATTTGGTCAGTTGAAAAGGCATACTTCATCGTTCCACTTTTAACACATCTCTTGAAATGGCTGAACTCCCCCATTGCTCTTTTGAGATTCATTGCCATAATTTGTCCAACTCGAATGCCGGCTATCATATAATGCTAATTGATATGTATAATAATTTTTAATTATAAATGTCAAGCAGAGGCAGTCCCATCCGAGGTCTAGAGCCCAATGTCAAATAATTCACATTAGAAGCTTATGCCCTCAACACATAAAACTAAAGACTTACTCAGCTGTTAATATCCAAGAATAACTAAATCAAGACCTTGGTCTAGACAAATTCTCGCATAAAAAATACATACGAAGCTCAGGCCAATGCTTTCAGAAGAACCATTGAGTCATTGGAGAGACAGCTCAATGAGAATGAGAAAAATAGGGAAGAAGAGTATCAGAGTATCAAGAAGAAGTATAGCAAAATGACATAAGAAGAATTGTCAGAACTGAAAAATACGCATACCAATGAAATATAGTTTTTATTCAAGGAGATTGCTCAAACTAGAGCATCAATTGAGACCTATAACTCTAAACTCGACCTGAAGGACCACGAAATTGCCACAATCAAGGACAGTTACGAGAGATAGTTGGCTAGCAACATGAGTGAAATCAATACTCTCTCGAAAAAGATCATCCAAATAGAGGAAGAAAAATCCAAAGAAGTCAAAGATCTCAACCAAAAACGAGATCTCTAAAGATCAAGAACCTCAGGCATAGTCAGTTCAAGAAAAGAAAGTAATCAATACATTGAAAAACAGCTAAGAAAACTGAACGAGGATATCCTTGAGAAAACAATTGGAATTGAGAATATAAGCCGAGAGCTAAATAAGGAGAAAAGAAAACATGAGGAGACAACCAAAACTATGACCAAAAAAATATAAAATTTAACTGAAGATTATGAAAGACAACTCAAAGAAAAGGAATAGTCTTATGCCAAAATAGAGAAAATGCTGAAAGATGAAATTCTTTAGTACAAGGAAAAAGAAATTAGATTGCTGAGCGAGAATGATACCTTGAAAAGTAATACGAATATTCTGAAAAAAGATATAGAAAACAAAGATGCCGTCATCAAGAGCAAAATCGATGATATCTACAACCTCAAGAGCAACATTGAAAAAATGAGGGAGGACCACATCACTGAGATCAACAATCTCATGAAGGAAAGAAAAAAAAGATCCAGTCGATCAAACTTGGGATCGAGTCGTTCACTCGGCTCTAGTGTCAAAGAAAGCATCAGATAAGGACAAAATATGGGTTCATCATCACCCTAACATGAAGCTTTGGCTCATAAAGTAGGCTTTCTGCCGATGGTCAAAGAATAATCAACTCCTGATCGTGACCACGATCGAAGAGGAGATCTCAGTCGCTAGCTCTCTAAATCAAATATTCTAGAAGAATAAAATTAAGACGAGCTTGCTAGAGCCATTTACCACTACGACCTCATCATTGACGAGCTCAAAAGAAGTCACGAAATGTAGCTCGACCACTACAAGCTTACTCTTGACAAGGCCAACAATAAACTAAAGTAGAAGGAATCAGAGCTATAAGATGTGTTGACAAGGTTCCAACCTTTGGTGAAAATTCATGCCGAAGAAAAAACTATTGAGGAGGACAGGAAGGAAAGAATCGAAAGACATTGGAAAGGAGATGTTGGCATTTTGGAGGTAATGCTAAAAAGGTACAAAATCAGAACTTTTTGATTTTTTAGAGTAATATGTCACAAATAACATTATTGTAAATCAAGCCTCAGAAGAAGTCAATTACTGAGCCCTTCGCTTCGGCACAGGCGATCCGACATCACCTCTCAGTCTCTCCATCAACTCACCTTCATTTGTTTTGTGCAATTTCCCAGCTAGGGGAGACCTCATCCTTACAAATCTACCTCGTTTCCCGTCTATACTCTTCGCATCGCAGAGCTAGTTTCTTCTGTTTTGGATGTAACTTTCGTTAAGACTGTTGATGTTTTCCTCACTATCCTTTTTACATTCAGGAGACATGAAGGACTTGTCGTTTTATTGTTATTGTATTGTAGATGGGAGACTCTTTTGGCTAATGTTGAGCTCTTTGACTGAGAGAAGCAACTCCTTATTTTATATTTTTTGGAACTTAATAGTTTCGAAGTTCAGATCACTGCTTTTAAGCTGAGTTTTTGGACTCTAAACGACAACTTGCGAAACTGCCTTGATTTTTTTCTCACTCTCAATATCCTTAATCTTGCTAAGCAGCAGTGCTTCCTTGCTTTAACTACCAATAAGTTTCTCTTTCAGCTGCTTGTTAGCTCGTTTTAATTCTTCATTATCATATTTGATCTGTCTGATGACCTCATTCCTTTATCCTACTTTCATATTCATTTCCTCTACCTTACTGCTCAGCTTCTAGCTCAAATCTTCATAAGCCATACGCAAATTTTCATATTTTTCCTGCAACAATCTATAAACCTCTGTGTTGTGGGCCATATCTTCTATCTTCCTGCTAACGGTTTCATATTGTTCATTACTAGAGGGTTTAGCAGTGTAAGAATGTTTTTCTTGTGCCATCATCGAAAATAGATTATTTTTGACCATGACAACCTTCTTGTTCAGTTGCTCGATTGTGTCGATGGATTGACCTGATTGACATTCATCGTGGTTGATCCATATCTTTCTGATGTAGGCATAGTGGTCCTTCCATTCGTTGTTCTCTGTGTATTACTGATGCTGCTTTTTCATCTACCTGAGTTGAGCTTTCATAATTTCTTTCTATAGCACACGTCCATCGTCCAATAACAACTCGATCTCCTTTATCATCGCAGAAACTATAGAACTTTCACCATTTTGATCATTACCCCTGCTAGCTGGAGTATACAATTTCATGCTAAAGTAAGGATTGATTGTTAGCAACTTATCATAGGTTTTCTTATTCCTCAAATATTAATTTTTCACCCTGTCAGTGAGATCCTCCATTTCTTTGCGACTGGCTCTCTGCGTTTGCCTTGTTCTTCTTGCTGTTTTGGAGGGAACAGATGATTCAGAGGTTTCGCTGGTGTTGGAAGGGTGTTTGTCTGACTCGACTGAAAGGGAAGATATGGTAGCTTCCATGAAGATTTTTAATAATAATAATTAATGGGTCCTTCCAAAAGTATTTATATCAACTACTGAATGTTATTGCTTTGATTATTTCACTGCTTGCTTGGCGATTAGGTCTACCACTACTACTCTCCATCGTTTTCGTATATCTATGCGTCTTATTAGATTTTCCCTATGTTTGAGGATAGTTTGTAATCTCCGTGGAAAAGCTTCTATAACTCAGCACCTTCTATGCTTTCGTCAAATATCAGCTCGAACTTGTTATCCTCAAGAGCATTGTCGGGGAGAAAGTTTTTCTTGTTGGTGGTCCACTACTAAGGAGGAGGAAACAAAGGATCGATACATAATCTAAACATAGCAATCAAAATACTTGAAAGTGTCCTCGATAATGGAGGGAAGAAGCCTTGTCAGCAGAGGACAAGACAGTTCCAGGCATGGATTAGTGTTGATTTCAATCAGGCAAGGTTCATAGTCTTCATCAATCATGAAATCCATGCCCAACAGTTAAAAATTATTCTCTTTTCTTTTTTCATCGAGAGATAGGTAGGTAGCTTTGACAGCATTTTTTGTTAACTCCTTCATCTTTGGCAAAATCCTATTATAGAAAATATTTTTATTGTGCTTTCCTTTGATCTGTTTGTCTAGATAGATCTGAAATTTGTCATAAGATATTTTGTTCCCTTTCTAATATTTGCTGTATTCTTCTGAATTCTTCTGGACGGCATCGTTGGTCAAATGTACTAACAAGTTGCCACCTCTTTTCAGGGTGAACTGTGAGGAAGAAGTTCGAACATATCCCTAGGGATACCAATACGCCTTGATCGACCCGTTGAGACAAGTGATCAGCATGAAATGTCTAATGTCAAATTTTCTGTTTTTGTACAACAAAGGCTTCTCGATGTATTTCTGGATGATGAATGTTCTGGGAGTTCCATCGTTGCTTTTCTCTCTTCCTTTGAGTCTGATATGGATATCGTCAAGTGAATAACAGACGCTGATGCCATTGCCTCGGTTGCTGTATTCACCAGGTTTGACAATCCACATATTTTTCTCATCAGTTTTTTTCTTCATGCTTTCGAATTTGTTGTAGTAACTCAGGAAATGCTTGTACTATGGGTCATCCATGCCCTTAACAAGGTGAAACGTCAACGGTAAAGCTTAGAACAAGTTCATTCCTGTGAGTGAGTAATATTTTTTCATGTGATAAAAAAGAGCCTTCTTGTTGCCAATCGAGTAGTTCTGCTAAATATGACTATGCATCACTAATTTATGAGAACCTTCGATGACTGTTATATTCTTCTTGGACAGTAAACCTGCTCGTTTGAGGTACGTTCTTTAGTTTATGAGTAGTTCGCTCTTGTAGTTTTTACTGGAATGGTCCATCCATAATGATAGGTCTACCGTGTTGAATATTTTGTTTTCAAATAGCTACTAGCCTTGACTTCTGGATTTTGTCATTTCAGTCAACTGCTTTCTCAGCAGGTCGATATTGAAATTATAAATGGCCTATTTTTTAGTGCTTGATGACTGTTGATCACGAAAAATGCTGTTTTGCTTCAACTGGGTCCAGACAAAGTGACACCCTTCTTGCTTGTCACTGACTGTCCACCAAAATCGTCTCTTTAGGATGCTTTTAACCATCAAAGAATTATTGCCGTTCCCTACAAAAGCTTTGTAAGTCGGCTCTTAGCCTGACCTGACAAAAAGACCATTGGAGTAGTTGACCTTCCATAAAAAGTCAATATAATTCAGTATTTTTTATCTATTCTTTTATTGAGTGCTTTGCTTGTCACTGTGAAGACCGCACACAAATGGATCTTTGATGTTAAAAATGCTGGTTGAAGGGACATAATCTTCTGCTGTTATTTTCTTCGAGGCTGAAGGAATGCTGAGAGTAAATGCTTTTTCTTTGCGTTTTTAGGCGATATAAACAGAAGGCATTTCTGTTTCTTTTTATTTACTAACAGGTACAATGTCAGCTTCGGTCTTAACATTTTCCTACTCCTCAGTAATCGTATTGGCTTGGGCATCATTGAAAAAAGTCTGTCTCAATCTTTTCTGCCTTGCACTAACAGTATCAATGGCCAAAGCATTATCCAATCTCTTATCTGAGCTTTTCTTGATCACGAATAACTTGTGCCTTATCTTCTCCAAAGAAGCTGTTTCTTCCTGCAATTTCTGCAATTTCAGTTTCTCCTTGATTTTTTGTTTGATTTATGGAGCTTCAGCCTACTACCATTTCATGGAAGGTTTACATTACTTGGTGGTTAGGGCATCGGAGTAGTTGTTCATTTTGATATTTTGAGGAACGATATTGAAGTATGAATTCTTTTTTCTCAGCTCCTAGTTGATCTTGATATAGATTTCCCTTATATAGTTCTTATAGGCATTCTTCCTGAGGTTATAGATTTGATCGACCGATGAGTCCACTCTTCTACGCCTGGCATCCATTGTATCTTTACTATTTTTATGAGCAGGAGCGTCCATAGTAGAGTTACTGATTTTTTTGAGCCTATGTTCCTATTCCTCTTGTTCTTGCGTGTACTTTCCGGCTGACTGATATTGAGTCTGATTGTGAAGATGTTTCTTATTGTGTGAGCTATGTCTAAATTTGTTTATTGTTCTTCTAAATGTCTACTTATTGGTCTGGTTTTGATAGATGAGCTCGTGTTTTGTGACCTGCATTATTTTTTTTATTTATCAAACAACTATAAAACTAATATAATTTTATAGTGTCCAAGATTCATGCTCAAAGTTCAGAAAGAGACACGCACCCTTCGGAAAATCCTCAACAGTTCCATCTCCAACAGCACGCCTAAAGAAGATCATCACTACGCCTAAAATCAATTAAGGAAGATCTACTCATGTACCATAGTCATCAAATTCAGAATAATTTGCTAAATTGCTCAACTAGAAAAAATACGAAGTCATCACATAAAATAACAAAGGACGGCTTGATGAGCAATATAACGATTCCAACATGAAAAAAGCAGCGAGTATCGGTCGAATGCAAGAGAGAAGTTCATAACGGAGGAACAAATTGCTGAAAGATAGGGTTCAGGTATATCAGAATAATGATAAAAAATGGGCCTATAAGACTGAGTAGATAAAGAGGAGGTTCAGGACAGAAGAGAAGGAAATGCTTAGGACTGCATAAGAGTATCGGCATAATTGGTAGAAAGATATCAAGAAGAGATAGACAGACAATAAAATTAGGCTGAAAAAAATGTCATAACGTAGTTATTCATAAATCCAAAGCAATGCTAGCACATCTCGCTAGCAATTCAACAAAAGTCCTTTCAATAAGGCTAAATTGTAAGAATTGACCCGAAAACGATAGCAAAGGTTCACCTCCCACAAAAGAGGCAAAACGATAGATGGGGATATCGAAACTCACCGAGAAAGATAACACTTCCTTACTGAGACAAAGGAGAAAAGCAATTACAAGAAACTCATAACTAAACTATAAAAAATGGAGAATATTTAGCAGAAGAGGGAATCTCGCATCAAATCCGAATCTGTTGAAAGAGCCAAAAACAAACTATATCAGAAGGTCTACAGAAGCACTAAACAGGATATTGGTCCTCTTTGCCCGAAACATCACACAAAATAGTAAAATTTCAGAGTAAAAACGATCAACAATGCTCAGTCACACTCCATTTTTGAATCTAGATCTCATAAAAATTCTCTCTGGCAATCTAACATTCAAGTGGGTCATTTGCCTCACTAGACCGCTCAGAAAAAGAAGGAGCAAGAATGGCTGTAGTACTGCCGAAAAACAAGAAGAATGAAATTGAACCGTCTCCTCAAGAAAAATGTCAGAAATGTTCTACAAAATTAATACAAAAAAGACCACTTCAGGACTTTCATTCTACCCTGATGTTAATTATTTTGATTTATACTAAATCATAAAGACTATCATCAATCTTTGGCGTCAATGATGCCTCCTTCCGAAATTTCGAAAGTTGCCTAGTTCTCGGCTAGACATGGACTGTCAAAAATCTTGCAAATTCTTTGCTAACCTTTGCCTTTGCGAAAGTAGAGCCTTGTTGTACTTGCATGGGCCAGAACGTGACCTCCTATGGGCTTTTTTGGATCAACATGAGCCATGGTGTTGCCAGGATCAGCCATCACCTGATTGGTCATGTATATTGCCACATTGAACTGCTCGGCTAACTTCATTAGCTTACTCAAAACCTTGCCCAACACTTGCTGCCTTTCTGATAACTCTCCTCTCCCTGTATAATCATTTCTAAAGACTGCCATAATAGAATCGATGATCATAAGCGAATGAGGACTTTCCATCATCATGGCTGCAGCAAAATTCAGCAAAGAAATCAGATGTTACACTGTATATCCACGAGCATATTTGATATTTTAGAGGCACTCCTCAGGATCGAGCTGAAACCTTTCGGCAATTTTGATGATTCTTTCAGGCCGAAAGGTTCCTTCTGTATCGATATAAATCACCTTACCGTTGCCTCCTCCTTTTTATCTGGGCAGTTGAGTTGTAACACATAAAGTATGTGCTAATTGTGTTTTTCCTGTTCTGAATTAGCCAAAAGCTTCAGTGATGGACATTGTTTCGACACCTCCACCCAGCAGCTCATCAAGAAGAGGTGAGCCTGTCGTTATTTTGATAACATTTTTTCTCTTTATGGCCACTTAATTTCCGGACATAAAGCCATGGTTTTCTATCTTTCTGACCACTTCCATAATTTTGTCAATTTTCCCCTCATTAATACCCTTGACATTAGTGAGCTCCTTTTTGGGTGCCATGATAATGCTGGAAATCGTGCAGAAGCCATTCGCCTTGAGTTTGGCAATATCAGCAGCATTGATCCCGTACTCTTGTAATTTTTCAATCTAATTGAAGTTCGTCTGCTCAAGATCAACCTCCTACAATTCTTCTTCCTCCTGAACCTCCACCTACTTCCTCTTTGAGCCTTTACCCTTCTGCTTCATCCACCTTATTTTAACTATATAATAAATGCGCTCTTTTGAACACATATCAGTCTCATCAGTCAAAAAATCATAGCTAACGCTAAATGATATCAAAAAAGAAACTCATTGTTTGAATTGGTGAACTCCTCACTCCTGCATAGTAGCCTTGAATCTTGTTTCACGTAGGAATGGATGTTAGAGAAGAGAGAATACTGAGTTAGGGTTAATCATGAAGGGTTTATTGAGCGAGTCGATGAAAGATGTTGCTTGCTTGCCGACTCCTGAGAAATTCTGAATTTTTGAGAAATTCATGTAATTGGTGACCATGGTGCCTTATAAAGTGGATCTCCTGTCATCAGTCTCAAAAAACCACTCTATCGTCTGTCTAGTCTATTCAGAGTTGAAATCATGGCTTTCCTCGCTATAATTGATACTTGTTATCTTGGCGATTCCCTAGGCTAAAACTATAATTACATTACTTCGAGAAATTTTGTTAATATCGATTGACCACTTCCTCATATCTACCAAATCTGATAGACAGCTAGCAGCAAATAACACTTGATTAAGTGTCTGGCTGACCAGCCCATCATTCATATAACAGCGTTGTTAGCTGATAGGTCCCTATTCCAGGTATTCCTTGATGAGGTAAAAGTTATCGTTGTCTGAGAAAAAGCCATAAACTTTGGCGTAATTTGGATGCCCGAATAAAACACCTAACTTGATTTATATAATAAGCTAGTTGAGTTTGGGTCTGATGGCTGCCTTTCTGTAGGATTTTATGGCATAAATCAATCCTGTTTACTTGTGTAAGGCCAGGTAAAGTATAGATCCATTGGCTGTTATTTTAATCGCCTTTAAAGAAAAATCAGTGATCAACGTTATCAAATTAGATCCACTTCCTATATGCTTCTTACCTTTGGGTATCAGACTAAAAATATGTCTGTTAGTGTCTCTCTTGTTGAAAGATAGTAAACTCTCCCTTAATTTGCTTCCCTTATTTTTATTCTTATGTGAATCCAAGGAACCATTTTTTGGGCCACCGTTTTTCTTGTTATTCAAACTTCTGTTTTTACATGTGAATTCAAGCCCTCTGCTGTTGCGATTACTTGTTACATTTTCTTTATCTCTGGGAATTATTTTACGTTTGCTGAAGGGAATTTCAATAACCTCCTGTGAAATATTTTCTAGACTGTTTGAAAAGTTAGATAAATTGTCGTTTTAATAACCCACCTGATTCGATTGACTGCGGACATGCCGAAGATGAGATTTATTCTTTTTGCTGAATTGAATATTTGCAGTTTTTGTGAGGTCGTCCTCAATATAATGCCTACTGACGTTCATGCTTTGTATTATTGGCTTGCAAGCTGAGACAAGGTGGTTGTGCTAACTTGTTTAGTTTTTCCTTTTGTCCCGAGGGATAATTATCCGACCTTCCAGACTTTTTCGCACCGAAAGTGTCAAAATAGATGGACTTCTCTTCCTACTGCTCTTGAGGTCTAGTGGCAATAAGGAAGTAGCTGATTGGGAGTTTCCTTTTTATTTCGATTTTCTCATGTTATTTCTATTCTTCTAAAAATTAAATGTTTGCCGTTCACTCAACCATTCAACGACCTTTTCTTTCCTCAAACAGCATAAGATTCAAATCAATCAGGGCAGACTCTCAGCGGCCTTTTTTGGATAAACATGCTTGAATCGACTTTTGACATGTTCAAAAGATATGGTTGATGGGTCATCCTCTAACAAGTGCTTTTTGTATCGACCTGAAGCAATGTGAAGTGCAAAATCAAGCAACTTTCTCTGACGATTGTGAACATTTGATGGTCTTTAATGTCGATGCTCTTGCTCGTTGATTTTCAGCAATATTTTGTGACATGATGAACAGACAAAATGCCACTTGTTATTTGTGCTCGTTTATAGACCGATTCCTTACTTTTCTATGCATTTCAAGATGACGGATTTCTAGCAGCACAAAGATTGAGGGTGATACGGAAAATCTACCTATTTTCAGCCTTACTTATGAAGAAGACATAAACTGCTTGCGAATTTTTGCCTCTGCCAACCATAACCTCTTTTTCTTTAGCCTTCAAATCACAACTTCCTAAAATATTATTCACCATTTCTAATTTCCCTCGATACTCCTCACTACCATAGCCAAAAGGTTTGACAGATTACGGTAATCTTTCATACAATTCAGGTAGCAAACTGCCTCCTTTATTTTTGCTAAATGATATCACCTTTCCTATCTATCTTCTCACAACGTTGTGTTAGCTGAGGTTTACTTATGGTATTTGGAGTCGAAGTTAACGTGTATAGATGTTTGGTAGCTCCATTGCACTGATAGATTTTGTTTTACTTGGGCTTTTTCTACTCAGAGGGCGCTTGAAGATAGGTTCTGGTCTTCGATGCCTCAAGTATTGTTACATTATAACTAATATAGCAGATAACATCGTACAATGAAATAGCGATCAAATCAATCAAACAATAGATCGTAGATGTCGAAAGTCAAGTAGAAATTTTCAGGCTTTTCTCGGATTTCATTTTGTAGTGATTGAGTCAACTTTCCCATCTCTAAATCTAACGATATTTACCCAACTTATCAAAGAGCTTTGTTTGCATATATTCCCTCAAATTAACTTCCAAAGGACTACTGGGTTCGGTGATTAAGAATATTATCTGTTCACGGATCTTCTAGTCTGTTGTCATTTCGGCTTTCCAAAATGAGATGCGCTCGTTGATGAAGTTGAGGAAAACTTTTTGATAAACTTCTGGCTGCTGGGCTGCAAAGCGTTAGACGATAAGCTCAATAGGCAAGCTGGGATCTGGTGTGCTGACGTAGTTGATTTTTTCTTGAGCGATGGCTACAACCACAATTGCGAGAATAAGGGCGGCACGCATGATAGTTATGAATTATCAAAAACAAAATCAAAAAACATTCGAAATCAATACTGCCCAAAAGATATTTTATGCAGTGAGTAGGCATTTGATAAAATGGTCTGGCATTGTTCTTTTTGTCTTTCCGATAAAGTATTACTGCTCACTAATTCATTTATGATCTCGTTGGCTTCAGGCAAGTCTCCCGTTCCTACTAGCTCTACACCTTTTTTGATTAGGACTCTTTTTGCCACCTCATCAGGAAATACCTGCTCGAGATTTTTGAGAATAGACAGCAAAAACTGCCCAGCTTGTCCATAATCTGTAATTGGAGTTGGAGTGGGAACAGGTCGAATGGGAGCATTTGAAGCCACCACCAACCCGTGAATATCTCTCGACCCATGTGCAAACTGGCAGCTCGTATCATTTCGACAATATCCTTTACTAAAGTACTAACTAACTCATTCTGTTACTTTGCAGAGCTGTGTCTTGTAATTTGAAACTGGCGTGCAAGGAGGAGGCATCGAAGGTGGAAGAGGATCATCTTTTCGCCTGAGTTATGCCTGTCCATGTGCGAAGTAGCATTTTTCGAAGAGGGAGCAATGTCCTTTATTGACGTAGTGCCAGCAAAGACTGGTCTTATAATTGTTTAATTCTTTACTCATAGCCTTATTATTATAAACTATCGAGTTGAGAGTACTCCAGAGCAGTACGGAGTCAAAGCAGAACTCCTGTTTTTATGTGTTGAGGCGAAAGGGGAAGAAAAAAGTTTAAGTGTCATTATTTTGGGATTTCTTGAAAATAATTAATATTTAATTAACCACACCATGCCCAACAACCAGTGGAGAACCCATACTCGCAAGTTCGGAAAGGACGCCCG
>Ga0100402_1002535_pt1 | contig 20503 bp, 14 predicted proteins | sample CryGeyme20150102_FD_80419 | JGI IMG/M metagenome (GOLD analysis project Ga0100402, IMG submission 80419) | Groundwater microbial communities from Crystal Geyser aquifers in Utah, USA - Crystal Geyser metaG 2015-0102 | ecosystem: Environmental > Aquatic > Deep subsurface > Groundwater | place...
AAGGGTAGGGTTATCAAATTAAGCCCAGGTGGACTACGGCAGTTTACCTTGTCTCCTATTAGGGACTATGATGGGACTCAGGAGTTAGGTCATACTCTATTTAGGTCGTGTGCCTATGCCTGCTTCCTACTGAACCACTAGTTTTACTTCCTACCAGTGGTACTATTACCATAATATTCAATAATATCTATTTACTCAGTCTCCACACTAGCTTTTTACGTTATGGCCAGGGATGCGATGCGTTACGCTGTCGTAGGGGAGTCGTCTTGCCAGTTCGTCTTATTTAGCAGGAGGTCTAATTAAGTACTGTAGTACGTAGTACCGTAGGTACTAGTGTATCCATACACCTATTCTAGTAGTTACGGTAATACGAGAATATCCATATGTTTTTAGATGTACCTGGTAGATCGTGTCCACTTCCTACTAGTAGTAGCAAACATCAACTAACTATTCAGTTCTCGTATTCGATAGAAATTAACACACCCACAGAATCATGCTGCCGCACAGCAGCAAACAAAAGACACATCATGTTTGTCTATCTTCCTTTCTCAATCACCATCGTATGCATCGTCTTGGAGATGTGTCATAGCTTCACCACTTACACTAGCTCGAAGCTTTCTAAACCTGCCATTCTTTCGGCGGATCTGCTGGAAGCTTTACGCCAACAACCTACCAGTACCAGCAGAACTGACGAGAAACTAGATCTTGAAACAGACTTATACGATCCTAGCACAGGATTGCATTCCGAGGGAGTCTGGCATAATGCACTGGTTGGAATTGCATCTCTACAACAACCAGACCAACAACGACCGTCAGCTGACGCTTTGCGGCTTGCCGATTCGCTCTTTCGGTATTCCTGGGATCGAAAGTCGTTTTGCCGAAGAACGTGGAGCGGAAAGTGGGATCATTTGTCAATAGACTCCAATGCTCCGCCTGTGCAGGCTAATTATTATCGTGAATCTTCCGAGCATAGATGTGTGCAGCATGGTATGGCTCTGATCTTTTGGTCCAAACTTTGTGCCCTTGCCGAGGATACGAAATATAAAGATCAACAACGCATCATCGCATCCAGCTTTATCGATGAATTTTGGGACTCGGTGGTAAAAAGATGGACTACAATAAGTCGATCTCAGGGTGGAGGAACGACTCTCCGCCCGTCTGCCAGTGATGGGGAACCTGCATTGGGTTTGTTGGTGCCAGAGCCTTACTACAGAGCTGTAGACCAAGCTATTGCTGTGCTGGCGTGTTTGGAACTCTATAAATTGGTAAAAGACGAATGCGAACGACAGAAACTTGAAAACATTATCAAAACCACTACCACTGAGCTTCTCTCGGCTGAAGGGTTTGGCTATCACAATATCAACGAATCTCAAACGTACATAGGACTCGATCGAAATCGCAATTTTTGGCACGATGGATGGACCTTGTTAGCCTTAATCTGTGCCCGCGAATTTATCTGGCAAGGTTCTGAGGAAGGACAGGAAAAGCTGCAAGGTATGTGGAAGCAAATGATGCATCTGTACGGTCACGGAGAGACATACGAGTCAGATGACACTGGTTTTGATGGCACTGTTTGGCACTGGCCTAAACATCTCAAGACAGAGCCATCCAATGTAAGATACTGTGGCGACAGTGCACTCGCATTTGCTATTCAAAGGAATTTAGGTATGGTAAACAAGAAAGAGCGGGCAGATGGATTTTGGGACTTTCTCGATACGCTTCGACCAGAGGATTCTCGAGTGCTGTTATCGGTTGCAGATGCCTATCCTCAAGTTCGCCTTCATCCGAACACGGAACTTGCTGCGCTCTTGGTGTGGCCTTAAATTGACGAGAACGACTCTTTCGTGGCGGTTCCAGGTTCCAGGCATGAAATAAAGAAGAGCGAAGCGCTTTGGTAGTCATCACGAGGCGGAACAGATCGTTCTATTAGTCTCAAAGAGCGCACATCCGTTCCTAATGGAAGAACGACTGAATGTCGGGATTCTGGCACCTTTCAGCTTTTGCAAGACATGACGCTTCTTCTTTGCTTTCGTTTGATTTCTTCATCAGAACTCTTTTTCATGTCCTGCTATCCGACAATGGTATGGTACTAGTAAAAGTTAATTCAGCTTGCAATTAAAAAAAAAAAAAGAACTCAGAACGATAGATCTGATGAAAGTTTTATGCTAGATGCAAATTATGAAGCGTATTCCATTTTTGAAGTGTCCAAAATTGGCAAGGCCAGTGGTTGTCTTCCTCCTCATCGGCGTTGGGGGGCTTTCCAACGGACTAGTTTGGACAACGAATCCTACTACTGTCCATTTCTCTCGAACTATACATGAATTCACGTCCAAAACTCAACTTCACGATGCATCTGAGGGAGAACAAGAAAGTGAATTTGATTTCAAGCGAAGAATGGCCATGGTCAGGTCACTGCAGCATTCGTTTTACAAAAGCAATGAATTTTCTCAACCCGTGTTGGACGCATCAACCGGGATCATGCATGATTTGCCGATGTGGAGAGTGGAATGGACCGAATTACCAGGACGATCCAATATGCTGAATGTGCACGAACCCATGTACACCAACATGTTTGAGTCCATACTATACAACCAAGAAAAACCATTTTATTTCGGGCACCTTTACCAGCCGAGTTCCAACAATGATAGTCTCAAGACGTGGAGAGAAAGAATGGAAGAAGAGAACAAAACATCGGGGCAGCAATCTGCTGTGGTTGGGACCTTGATGCGGATAGCAGATTATCGCAGAATGGAAGACGGCCGCTTATTCCTGCTAGTTGAAGCCTTGGAGCGGTTTGTAGTGACAACTGTCAAGCAAGAATTACCCTATCACATTGCTAGTGTCCAGTTATTGCCAGACACCGAAGAGGTCGACCCTGAGCAATGGGTGGCTGAATGTACAGAAGGGAATATATGGGAGGCTAGGTCGTTGGCCCTGGCGGAGTCGTTTCAATGGTATCATCCATATGAATACGACGAGGCATTCAAGCTTCCAATCCCAAAGAAAAGTAACTTGAAAACATCTGACATCGGTGGATCCATGTTGACTCTCGTGGTTCCTTACGTTCCGCTGAGTAAGACAGTCGATCTTGCCAGCCAAATCAAGGATACTCCACTAGATTTGGAACCTTCGAGTGGTGTTCTTTTTGATGCTGAAGGCCAAACGTCAGGACAACAGGAGTCGATCACCGATGAAGAACCCTGCCTAGAATGCCAGCTATTACAAGGAAACATATTGGAAGGCCGTAAGAATGATCTAGACGACATCCAATTGGATGATTTAGAATATCGAGTTTGGCTTGAAATCAACAACTTTCTGAAGTCAACGAAAACGCCAGTCTCTCCTGTCTTATTAGGGCTGCTCCCTCCGCCTTCTTCCTCCTTTATATGGCCTTCAAACTTTCATTTACAGAAGATAGCTCACGATATTGAGAATTCTGACCTCAAACACAATTACGTCGAGGTTTCTCCGCTGCTTCCCAGCCATAGAAGACTGCGAAAATTATCATTTTCAGCAACGACACTGTTGGAAAACAAGCCAGGCATGGAGGGTCTGAAGCAACAGCTGCTAGAAATTGCCAGTACGAAAGATCGGTTGCTCCTGATCCTAGAAAAGTTGCAAGAGTATAATTCCAATTTCGTTTGGGGGGAGTTTGAATAGCGACGTTCGAAGTATTAAATTGACAGAGTTTATTTTGAAATTGGAAACTCGAACACAAAAAGTTTAAATCACAAGCAAAATCATATTATTGATGCAAATTTCTAGGGTTTACACAGGAAATAATGCCTCATCGAGCTTTTTGGGTAATGGCACTCACTGCGCCAATTATATCGTCAAATACCCCGTAAAATGGATAGGAGACTTGGAGCGTCGGTACGGGAGAACTCGAAAAGAATGCCTGGAGATCAGCCAAATTAGCGGCCTCCTCGGTCTGCTTCCACAGCAGCTCGTTTAGTCGTTCATAATAACCACGAAAATCTTCTTGGAAGTTCTCCTCGGCATCTTCAACATCTGCTAGTGTCTTTGCCGTCTTGAAATTCTTGACAGCAAATTGTGCAGAGCTTATGATGCGCTGTAAGAGCATCTCATGGCTGCCACGGTGTTCTGCAGCCAACTTCATCCTTGCTAGCTCTTGTTCAGCCGCATCGGATCGTCTACTGGTGGTCAATTCCTGAAGCTCAGAAGGAAGACCCATTCGGTCATTCACAGAGGTTTTGGGTAGGAAGTTTTCTTTGATTATCTTGAGGCGTTGTTCCTGCATTAGGCATTCCTGTGTGTATTCTGGTGAGCCAATATGGGACCGCTTTCTAGGAGTAACAGGCGACTTCTTACCAGCTTTAACAGCCTTTGCACGTTTGGTAGCAGCAACCTTCTTTTCGTTCTCGGCATCAGAAGCTCGTTTTTTCTGGGTAGCACTTCCAGTGGATGGCTTGTGTTTGTCAAAATACTGCGTAATGGCATTTTTGTCGTTGCCGATTTGGCTTGTTTCCGGTGCGGCGGGGCTAGGAGGAAATTCCTTCGAATCAGGTGATACCTGCTGCACTTTTCCTGAAGCATTCAAAGTACAGGTTGACACGTTGCCATTGTCGGGCGATCCTCCGAGTGGTTCAATCGGCGGTGTTCCAGGTGTGTTCTTGGGAGGGCTCCCCTTAAAAGGAACACCTTTGTTCTTGTCACTCTTGGAAGCTAATTTCGACTGGACGGAGGATTGAGGGACCACAGTGACCCCAGCTGTCACCAAGGGAGTCTGAAGAAACGGCGGGGTGTCCACGGTCTTCCTCTTTTTGGTTGTAGAAACTGTTACTGGCATGCCTTTTGCCTTAGTGGATATATCAGCTTTGTTGATCATAGTAGGCGGGGCAGGCGACGATGAAGGAGCGGCATCTTGACTTTCACTGCCAAACAGTTTTACGCTAGCTCCAGGAACTTGTGTAAGATTCGCGGGCTTTCTTGTCGTTCGCTCACTAGTGGTGGAAGTAGGCGGATGTGTCCAATTAGAAATGTCCGTTTTTGAGCGCGGACTGGGACAATTCAAGACTGTTTGGCTGGCAGCAGCAACAGATCTTGCCGCCATCGCCAACTTCTTCTGCTTCTTGGCCACTTTCAAGTGTCGGCAGAACCCCCAGAACCCCGTTTGCCGACAGCCTGGAGACGACAATACTTCTGGGTTGAGAGGTTTCATAGTAATTGTTCCTCGTTGGCCGACGCTATCATAAGTGGCAACAGCAGTGGCAACGAGGCCTACCGAACCAATCTTGGCGAGGCAAATCTTGCGACTAATTCTCAGCCTGAAGCAGAGGTAAAATTTCCAAGTTCTGAAGTCCTGGAAGTGATGTCATTTCCACCTTGGGTTGTCCATTATCTCCGTGACAGTATTGAATCAATGATCCCTATTTCGCGATGCACGGATATAAAAGTAAGCTTTCAATGCAAGAAATGTAAAAACGAAGCAAACAAAGCGAACGAAAAAGATGATAACATACATCGGAAACCTCTAGCAAGACGTATCCTGGGTCCATTGTCATTCCTGCCACGGAGACGACACTCTTGAGTTCCCCACGCTGCTGTCGACGGTGTGTGCGAGCAACAGCGCCCTCGGTACCTCCCAATGGCAAGGCCAATTCGGTGTGGTTGTACGGTGCTTGCACATTAGCCACGTCCAGCGGCACGATGGACATGTGGTTGTACTGAGTAGACCCTCCACAGCAAACAGAGAACCCACCGCAGACGCCCAAGGTATTTTCACTATTTGTGACATCACAAAAAGGAGGTCGCTTGGGACGATTCTTCAGAGGCAGCTTTTCTTGAGCCGTAGCAAACTTCTGGATGACACTGCGTTTTGAATGGTAGGGATGCTTGGGATTTCCACGGTGCTGTTCGTAGGACAGGTCCCAAACACGCAATTTTTGGTCATCTGACTTGCTAATTCCCTGCAGCAATCCATGACTGTCGTGTCGGAATTGCAATTGCGTGATTGTGTTACCATTGGTTTGGGTATCGTAAAGACAAATCCACTTGGCATCATCGTCGGAGCTATTTCTTCCGGGATCCAGAGGCGGTTCGAATTTCCATACGTGAATATTCTTGATGGCTTTGCCCGTAAAAAGTAAGTACTGTGGTGCTATCTTGGGAGTTCCGTTGCGAAGACGAGTACAGGCTCCAAAGCCTCTTAATTTGGCATCCGATCGACGAAAGACGGTCGTCAAATCCAGCAAGTCGGAAGGTTCAGGAAGTGCCCCGTCGTCGCCAATCAATTTGGCAGCAGCATAACGATCCAGGTATGCTTCCGCAGCTCCCAAATGCACTGCAACTAGCTCCATACTTCCTCGCAAGACTCCTGCAAAGCAATATTCCCCATCTTGGGCGACATCTACATCCATCAAGAGCGAGGTATGTACACCTTTGGCGTGGATTTGAGCCGCCACAGTTCCAAAGCGCTGATTCTCCTTGGACAAGACATACCGATTGCGTTTTCCTCCTGTCTTGGATTTGTAAGAAGCAGCGGCAAAGGACGACTGCAATTGATGTTTGCCCAAAGACGACGTGGAAGTGCCATCGGAATCATCTTCCGAGGACGACGAGTCCACATCAAACAAGCCATCCTCGAGAGATGATTTTTTGTTGTTGGCAGCGTCGTATTTGCCGAGCTTAATATGGGTGTGAAAGGTGCTCGTCAAATCAAAGAGCCGTAGAGTTCCATCGGAAAAGCATGCAATCAAGAGACGACCCGTAGGAGACAATGTCAATGCCGTACCTAGTGGAAAATATTGGTTGGTCAGTTTCAGTTTAAGTTTTGTTGAAGGGGGAGAGTTGAGTGCAGAAGAAAAAAGGGATTAAATAATGGTCATGGAGAGATAATGAAAAGTCCAGACAAAAAGGTTCTGCACGTACATTCTTCGTTGATAGGAAACTCCAAGACGTGATGCTTATCCTGCATCTTTTGCACGAAACCATCTGCCAGCGGGGGCAAATAATCGGCAGAAGAGGTAGGCCAATCGGTCAATCGTTTCTTTTTGGATTTCTTCTTGACAGCAATAGAAGTTACCTCAGCTTCTGTCGATGCTTTGTCGGCTGCTGTTGTAGATACTTTTGGTGGCGGCCTGTAAATTTGTGGTGCAGATGCAGATGTAGCAGCTACTGGAGCCGCAACACGTGAAGAAGAAGAGGCCGAGGAGCCTACCGTGCTATTCTTCTCCGACAATGATGATGATGCTGCGGATGCAAGCAGGCGAGGTGCTACCACGGCACTGGAAGGTGTCATTTTTTTGCGACCACGGCCACTCACAACGGGATGCAAAGTAATGCGAGAGCGAGATTTCTCCGAGGAATTCGCTGCAGTTAATGTACGGTTGACAGATGCGACTGATGAAGAGGCAGGTCGAAGTGGGATACTTGCTGACGAAGTACTGTCGCTGACTGAGAGATTGGTTATGTTGGATAGAAATGACGGCTGCAGAGGACGATCAGTCATGGTGCAAGTGATGTGAAGCTGGGTATTCTTAGTTTACGAATGCCAACCAGTTTCAAGGTCGGTGGCAGTCTGCAGAGAGACTTGGCGCCATTATTTTGAAGACAAGCAGGCCACACCAAAAAAATGGCGCACACATTGAGGTCAAGTGAGAGACTTTGCAGCTTCATACATGAATGAAGAAGTCACGAATGACGACAAACAAACAGAGAAAATCTTTGAGGTAGACTCTAACTAGTACTAGGCGCAACCACGAGCGAATGGTCTACCTGGTACCAGTACTAATAGCTACTAGTAGCATGATTGATGGTAGTTGTTGTTACTACTCGTAGTTTATCTGATAAGATTGGCAACATAGGTCGATCCATTTTCGCAATGCAGTTGGTGGCGTCACAGATAATACGTATTTTATCCCCAATGAGCTTTCCATCGACGACATTTCACCAGTCACTCACCTCTCCACTGATTCGCTCGGCACTCCCTGTCCTACTGGCATCAGCCAGTACCAGTCCTACAACATTATTTGATTCCAACGACGAGGAACCAGAATCAGAGCGACCACAGGAACAGCCAATCTCCACGCCTTGGGATCCAACGCAACCCGACACTCCCATTTTTTCCTCTGATGACATGTCACGGCAACCGTCTTTTTCCAGAGATATGAACAAATTCCAACAACTACTGGAATTGCCACGGCCTCGTGCCATTCTTTACATGACTTTGGCCATGGCCTTACATTTTGGTGGTTACGAATTTGTACGATCGGGAATGTTAGCTTTGTTTACCTCGCAGCAGTTGGGATTTCAGAATGCCGGGGCCTTTTCCTTGGCCATGGGTCTCGTCAGTCCCTTTTCGGTGCTCCTGTTGTGGGGATACGGTCAGGTCCTGCAAAACCGTGGACCCCGAGCCGCCTTACGAGAAACGACGGCACTGTCGTTGGTAGTTTTTGCCGTATCGTGCGTGGCGCTGAAAACAATTCAGGTTATAATGCCGGCCTCCCCGAATGGCAGTGCTAGCCTGCGCCTGATATCGCAAGCGTTGGTTGCTGTGGCGTTTGTCTATCAAAATTCATATGCCCACTTGCTGTATTCGTAAGTCACTAGTCGTTTTTTTCGGTGGCTGCAGGACGATACCATAAAATTGAGGTCTCACATTTCAAAAACAACATGCTTTATATAGACAACATTGGTCCTTTCTGTCAAGCGTCATGACACCAGAAGAAGGATCGATTTGGTTTGCGGCCATTGCCGGAATGTCATCTCTCATGTGCACTGTTACGGGCACCATGGTAAAGCCCCTGGTGAATTCGGTGGGATTAATTGGTACCATTGCCTGTAATTGTCTATTTCTGCTGGTCAGTCTGATGTGTGCAGATCGCGCCTATCGATTGTCAGAAGCACACGGCTTTAATCCAGCCGCACGGCACCTCAAAGAGTCCTCGAAAGCTGAAACAACTGATACTGATACAAACAGAGATGCAACACCTTCAAAGGTGGCTTCTTTAGCAGAAGTAGAAACGCCACCAGAGCCAAAAAGTCTTATATGGAAAGCCAGAGACTTGTTTCGACGGGTTCCAACATTAGGGGCGTTGTCCGTTGAAGTTTTGACCTTTCAATCCATGTCTGCCATTTTAAATATAGCCATGGTGACACAACTCAAAAATACCATGCCTCTGGATACGGATCGTGCGGCTTGGACGGGGCGGTTATATGCGGCAATAGCTGGTGTCAGTGGTGCCCTGCAATTTTTGGTCATTCCATTGTGGTTGAAACGAGTAGAGCCCCGGTTGGTGTGGAAATTGATGCCCATCATTCCATTTGTATTCACGGTGTATCAGAGCTTTCAAGGATCCAATCCTGCATTGAATATCCTGGCTATATCCTTTTTTGCCGCCAAGACAATGGACTACAGTATAAGGGGTGTTATTACAGAAATGGTTTATCAGCCTCTGAATTTCGATTCTCGATATTTGGGAAAAGAGATTATCGGTGTCTTTGGATCACGTTTCGGAAAGTCAGGGGTCAGCTTACTGCTGGGCTTCTTTCCGTATATCTTCCCTGAGTTTGGAATTTACCATTTATCGAAGCTTTCTGTCGTCGCTTCTTCCGGATGGCTGGTCTCTTCTTGGTTGCTGAGTGCCCTGGTGCCACGAAAAGTGGAAGCCCAACAGGCTTACTTGGAGCAACGGCGAACGATAATCTCCGGGACGACAGCGAAGCCGAAAAAAGACGGGGCTAAGGTAAACAAGAAGGACGTGTAGCTACTCATTCAAAGTAATACATGGCTGTTGCGAAGGAGAAATACTTGTATAGCTAGCTAGTGCAAGTCTCTAAGGAGAAAATTCAAAGGAAGATTCGTCACCGGCACCAGTCTTGCTCTCGTCTTCGTCCATTGGCCACGCGGGAGCAGGAGGACCTTTGCTCCGCGTGTGCATTCGTCGAGACTGACTCTGCAGGTGGGCTTGTGACTTCCGGGATCGTAATTCACGCAAGAAAGCCTTGGCCTCCTCCTTTTCGGGTCCAGGGTATTCCAACAAACGGGAGCAGAACAAGGCGGCAGTATCGTACTCACCATGATTCTTGTGGTAGGAAGCCAAAAAAAGCATCGCCTCCGCTTCAGGGGCTTCAACTGCAACTTGTTGGACAATGGAATCCAGAGTTACTCCATTGGCACCCACGCCACCAGCTCCGGGAGTAGAAGTTATCGACCGAGGTACTTGGGCATGTGGGTTGGTAACAAGATACCGCAACTCCAAATGACGAAGGTAACATTGGGCCGCTTGCTCCGCGTCTCCCTGTTGACGATAAAGTGTGGCCAGTTTCTGTGTTGCGATTCCCTCGGCATCTCCCTGTTGCACAGCTCTTTCGTAACTACGAATAGCGTCGTCGGTCCGGTGCAAAGCGAGGTAGCACAATCCCATGGCGCACCACATGCGAGCATCAAAAGGTCGCAGTGTCACAGCCTTACGATAATAATAAAGAGCATATAACGGCATATTGAGGAACTCGTAGGTCTGTCCCAGACCATACCAGGCTCGGTAGTCATGAGGTGCCAACTGCACTGCACGACGATATGACTCCATGGCAGCTGCGGTATTTTTCAATTCAATGTATTCGTGTCCCATAAGCGTCCAAGCACTCATGTAATGCTTGTCGAGTTTCAAGGCCCGTTGAAAATACAAGACCGCCTTGTGGCGTTGCTGTTTCAAGGAATAATAATTGCCCACCACGCAGCACGTCTCGGGTCGGTACTTGTCCACCTTGACGGCGGTGTGGGCCAATTGCGACAACCCCACGCGATCCTCTTCTACGTACAAGACGTTCGAGTAAATATCCAAATCCTCTATCCGGAAGGGATCTTTTGCGTGCAATTGCTGAAAGCATCCCCGTGCCGGACCAAATTGTCGCAAATGGTAATGCAAGACACCCAGTTGGCTGACCAAATACGGCGATTGGAACAATGGTACTCCAGGTTGTGGTTCCATCAAACGATCATACAAGACGAGCGCGTCTTCGTGAGCCTGATGTGCCGACATTAAGTGTGCACAGAAAAAGTGGTACATGTAATGTCCTCCCAGGGCCGGTAACAAGGATTGTTCGAGGGATTGTTCAATCTTGGCATCCTTCGAACTAACGGCGGCCAAATCGAGCCAGGCACTCCAGTTGCAGGGAAATTGGAGCAAGGATTCCATGAGAATTTTGTGCACGGGTGGATCATCGGCTTTGAGAGGCAGCTGACAGTTCTGGGCTTCCTTCAACACCATTCCGTACACGTGCAAGCCAAAGGCATCCAATTGTTTGGTTTGGTAGGCATCTCCGAGTTCCTGACAGAGCTGTCTCAAATACGGATTGCGAACAAAATTTTGCTTTTGAGCCTCGCTATGTTTTGCATGATGAAGTTTATGCGGGGGCGTTGGCAGAAATGAGAAAGGTTGGTTAGAAATGAAATTATAATAAAACCACACACCATTGTTTGTAGTGTATTATGTAATATTTACCTTTGAAGTTCCAAATAATCTTCTTCCTTACGCCGTTCTCCGGCCATGAACAATGCATACGCTCTAACAAAAATACCGTACGGAGATAGGTCGGGCAGCATGGGAGACATTGTCGTGACGATAGAATTGGGCAACGACAATACAGCAGCAGCGTGCATGTACTCGCCCAATTCCAGCAATGATTTGGCGTACAAAACGGCTGGATTGGTTTCCTGGAGGACTGCCGCAATGTAAGTATTGTCCATGACGTTTGTAGTGATAGCAATATTTTCTGCTGTGTCTCCCTTTTTGACATTGCTCCAGGGCAATCCCATCAGTTGTTCTGACGCCCACTTGGCAGAAAGTTTGAGACAATGCTGTGACAGCACAATGGTAGCCATGTTCAGTTCCGTACGAATTGTTTCGGGATCCCAATGCAATTCTAGCTCCGGCCGCATGCCACCACCGGGTGATCCTAGCGACCCAATGCTCGAGGGAGACAAAAACGTGGATCGGTTCTGCTGATTGGAGGTTGCCACCGAAGACATGCTCATATTGCTCTGATTCATGCGGCTTTCTGCCGCTGCACCGAGAACCATTACTCTCCTTTTTACACTGGATGCGTGCAGTGTGACGCTTTTCAAACAAGATGCCTTAACCCAGGAGATGCCGTTGGCTGTTCGTCCTACTAGTTTGTTGATGTATGCGTAGGCAGGAAGTGTATTTATGAATATGGTGGACAAGTACTAGTAGAGTGGATAGATGAAGATGAGAGACGTGATTACCTACCCAACTCGTAGTCTACTCTAGTACTACTAGCTAGTCTACTACTGTTTTGTTGTACGGTACCGTACCAGGTAGGAGTACTACTAAGAATACAATGACAAAATAATTATAGTGTGAGGAGAAGGTGTGCGTCAGATTTAGTGGGCGTCGAAACGGGGAAATATTTTTTTTTCGAAAATCTTTAATAATGAGCCCAAATACCAAATATCATTATGATAGATGATAGATCTGTTCTTTTCTTCTACGGGAAGTCTGATCCATTTTCTCCACATCATTGACGTCCATCTGAGCTGGCTAAAAGAGCTGTCAAAGCAAGATGGGAGCCCGAAGAGACGGAAATATCCGTTACATTTCGTCGGCCACACTCATCTTTTCCTTTCTGATCGCCCTCCTGTTACCAAACCGAGCATCCATCCAAGGCTTCAGCATAAGGGCTCCATCCACTTCCTCCAATGAAAAGTCTGCTTTGTTTTCAGGTCATGCACAAAACAAAGCATCGCCTACGTCAAACTCGGTCATCATGACATATCTTGAAATCAATGGTTGGCTGTTGTCCATGGGCGGCGTGACAATTTTAGTTGATCCAATCCTTGAAGGCAGTCTTAACTTTGGGATTCCCAGTTTATATGAAGGCAAAAAGCGAGTCCTTCCCATGGTTGGTCTTGCAGATTGCTTGCCAGAAATAGACTGTCTATTAATTACGCAGGGCTTGGATGATCACGCCCATGTTCAAACGTTGCAAAAATTACGACGAATAGATCCTAACCTGCCTATTGTGGCTCCACCGTCGGCCATGAGTGCTCTCGCAAAGGCAGGATTTACAAATCCAGAAATCATCAATCATTCGGAAGAGGTTGTCATTCGACCACGCGCGACAACAGCAAGAAAAATAGCGGCGTCCAAAACTAAGATTACAACTGCATCCAATACCAAGATTCATATCCGTGCTACAAAAGGAGCCTTAGTCGGACCTCCCTGGCAGCGGCGAGAAAATGGATACGTGCTGAGTGGATACACCACCTCGTGCACCGAGTCCTCAAGAGAATCACAACTTTTGCCGTCTATTTACCTTGAACCTCACGTAGAATTCAACAGGCGAGAACTTGCCAAGCTCGGAATGCCGGTCGACATTTGCATCTCACCCATCACTGGTCAGTCCTTACCCGCATTTGAGCTTGTTCATGGACCAAGAGATACTATGCGATTGCTAGAGATCTTGAAACCAAAATATTTGGTTCCCATGCAAAATGGTGACCTTGATACGGAAGGTCCTGTGTCGGGGCTGGTGTCCACAGTCGGTTCTGTCGATGAATTACAAGACCTACTTGAAAAGTCTCGTTTGGCTACTCAACTGGTCGATGTGGTTCCAGGAAAGGATATCGAAGTAACCATGTAAAAGAATTTTTATATAAGGTGTTACCTGATGTAACACAGACTTGCCCTAGAGTAAGCAAATTGTAATTAGTACACACAACATGTGCAACATGTGCAATTAATTTCCATTTGATCCGCAACAAAGTTGAAAAGAGGAACCGTTCCGTTGTCCACTGCATCACAAAGTGCTTTCACATCTCCCGTTAGCCACGTACTCTGAATATACATTTGACGAAGATTTGTCAGATTCGCTAATTCCGTGGGAAGAGTACCATTGTAGCCATTCCTGGAGAAAGCAATGGCCTCAAAATTCGTCAGCAAACCAATCTCACTTGGAATCTGTAAAATGCATCACTTTTTGTGAGTCATAAAATATATTATACTAATGCAGTAATAGCTTCGACAGTTCACTAGAATCCACAGGCACCGTTCGGCACTTACCGTTCCCCGCATGTGGTTTTGAGCAGTCTTCAACTCGATCAAACCTGTCAAAAGTCCAATCTCTGTAGGAATAGTTGACCCTGATAAGCCATTCAGTACATTCACCAGAAAGATGGATGCGTTCTTCCAAAGCCCGATTTGAGTTGGGATCGACCCCTCAAGGTGTTTCTGTGTATCCAAAATAAACACTTCCATATTGGTCAAATCCCACATACTATCGGGGATGGTTCCCGTCAAGCCATTGGCTTCGAAATCCAAAGATGTCAATTGCCGCAGATTTCCAAAATCTTCAAATATGGTTCCTTCTAGTTGATTCATCTGCAGATGCAGCAGGCTCAAATCCGTCATGATGGAATACGATGAAGGGATACTCCCAGAGAAATCATTTCGATTAAGATCTAAATGCGTCAGCTGGTGGATTGATGGTGGCAATGTCCCGACCAGATTGTTGCTACCTAAATCCAACAGTTGAAGACTCGTCAAGAAGGCGAGTTCTGCCGGAAGGTGGTTCATCAGGCCATTACGCTGCAACGTAATCCCTGTAATGTTGGTTTGGGTCTCGTGATCGCACAGAAGAGCCCCGCTCCAAGAGCATTCATGATCTCCTTGCAAGAACTCGAACGATTCGACCCAGCTGGTTTCTCCTCCAGTCGCAAAATACAAAACGGCCAGGGCATAACGCTGTACCAAACGACGATGGTCGGTGGAGCGTACCGCATGCGCATCTTCTTCGGTCAACCACTGAAAGGCCCGATACTGAGGTGTGGAAGCATTTTGGAACACAGGAGACATGATGGTTTCATTCATGTTCAAGAGAGGAGCGTATGCTTCTTCTATCAACACTTGCTGAATGGCCTGTTGCCGCTCTTCTGGCGGCAACGTTTGAGCGGTCATTTCATCCTCGAATTCTTGTTGATCGTTCTTGGTCAAGACCACTGTTATGGGGGCAATGATCGCAGCAAAAATTGCTAGTCCTAACATGACCAAGATGAAAATCTTTTTGGGAGTCCACCATTCCATGGGTTTTGCCGTCGCTTCTACGATGTCATCCACGGCTTGAGCTTCAATGAGATCTTCGTCTTGTGAAAGAGATATTTCTGGCACTTCACTAGTATTATCAACAGAAGGAGAGGCGATGGTTCCATGAGCATCGCCTGCAGCTTGAAGAACCGCCTCCATATCTTCTTCTTCGGATTGCTCTTGCTGCTGCTGCCGCCGCAAAAGACTGCTAGGGTTATTTGGAAAAACTTCAAATGCCCCCGGTGTATTTCGAAAAACTGCTCCTGGTCTAATGGCAGTCGAAATTTGCAGGCTCCTTAGAGGCTTCGGTACACCATCGATCTGTTCCCGTGCATCATCTCTTGCTTCCTTTGTTTGTACAATGCTATCGGAATTCATATTTTCGTTGGACGCACTTGTAGAACTACTATTGATACTACTACCACTACTATCCGTTTCAACAGGAATGGTCGATTTAGCAGCGTGGGTAGTAGTAGAAGGATCAGCAGCTGCAGCAGCAGCAGCAGCAGCACCACCACCACCAACACCACCACCACCACCACCACCACCACCACTATTATCCGTAGGAGCATCAAGTTGACAACTCACGGCGGCCACAAACGCTAGGACATCTTCTTCTACATGCTTTGCTGCCATGTCTTCATCAATAACAACATTACTATTGACAGGGGCCGCAGAAGATCTACCCTCTTCTATAATAACATTATGGACAGGGGAATCCTCCTCCTCCTCTTTTGTCGTTTCCTGCTTGCCCATGTTTGATACTTACTTTTCTCAATCGTAAAAAGATAATGATATTGATGAAGAAGCATAAATGTCTACTCTCTCCGCTCTCACAGGTCGCAGGTACTGCTAGTAGAGTGTTCTACAGTATTTAATTTTACTGCGCTTGTGTCAAGTGCTACTACTCTACTAACTGGTAGCTAGCTAATAGTAGTAGTACTACCAGCTAGTACTGCTAGCTAGTAGTAGTAGTAGTCTACTACTACTAGTAGTCTATTGATAAGTCAATATTACCGGTACTGCTACTTCTAGAACTACTACTAGCTAGAGTACGTAATATTATCAAACCAGCAGGTAATATATTATTATCTCTACTACTACCTGGTATCATACCAGGTACCTGGTACCAGGTGCTCGAGTACATAGAGAATAAAGGGGTCATAATATAATAATATTATTTATAGTCGTTTATTTTGTTATTTTATTAATTTACCCTGGTAGTAATTTTTGTTTATGGTGATGACCAGCACTGAAACAGCACTACAGTTTACTGTACAGTAGTACTGGTAGTAGTTACTACCTGGTACTACTAGACTACTAGTCTACTAGCTACGGTAGCTTAGTAGTACCATAGCTACTACCAGTAGTAGTAGTAGTAGTTGTTGTACTATCCGTAGTTGCTAGCTACTGTACCCGAGTGTTACTAAGTCTACCCTATGTACTACCTGGTACCTACTACTACTACTAGTTGTACAGTACGTAGTGCTGGTAGTATTCATTGAAAATTCGTTTCTTCTTCACAGTCATTTTCAAATCTTTTTTGGCTGGAATTACGTGGTACCCGGTAGTAGTACCGAACCGAACTATCATGACTCCACTACCAGTACCAGGTACTAGTACCTGGTACCAGGAACTAGAGTACCAGGTACCGTACCAGGTACTATCATAGCTACAGTAGTGGTCTACCTGGTAGTATTGTTGCTTGAGAATGCGAACAGCACGGATTGAGTGTACGATTGAGTTTCTCGCTCAATTATCTGTAGTACTAATTGTATTAGAGGGGTCTACTAGAGTACTAGTACTGATAGTACTACTGCGCCTATCCTGGATAGTACTCTCAAATCATACTCATAACTCTTATTAATACCTGGTAAGTACCAGGTAATACCTGGTAATAACAATATTATTATTCATTATTATGTAGTTAGTCAAAAAATTCTCGAAGATTTTGACGAGCAGACAAAATTTGACCAAAGTAACACGTCTTATTTATTGTGACTCCGAATAGAAATGCTCGAGTGTGCGATCTATTTTAATTTATTTTATTTAAGAACGCACACTTTATCAGCACCGTTTTTTACCTACGAGAGACAGCGACCAACCAAACGACTCTCCACATCACTCTGCAAGGGCTTTTTGCTGCCTTTTTGTTCGTTTATTTACGACAGCAGTTGCTGTGTGGTCTTGAATCCACACACACACACAGCAGCAGTTCTGTTCCGTGGTCATTCTCACTCTATCCACAGTAATAAATTTTGGTAAATAGATATAATCAAGTCGTCTTCCAGAGCAGGAAACTTCTCTTGACAAACAAAAGACACGCATACATAATATTATAATAAAAATAATTTTATATACAGCCAAATCAATCCAACAAAACAAAACAAGAATGGATCGAAGGCCCGACATGCCGCCACCTCCAGATCACAGAGGTGGCAGAAGGCTTGGGTCTCATCCTCCGCAGCCGCCGCCACCGCCACCACCACCTTCTAATCATCACCACCACCATCATCATCATCATCATCATCTTCGTCCCAATAACAGTGTACATCCACTACATCATCAACATAATCTTCTTCGTCATAATAATACTAACAATGGTGGACGTCATCAGATGATGAATCATTCCAAACAGTACCCGCATCCGCAGCAGCAACAATCGAACAACAACAACAACAACAACAACAACAACAACAACAACAACAACAACAACAATAACAATAACAGGCCTCGCCATCCTGACAACAACAGCAAGAATAACGCTGGCAGTCATCTGGGACCACCACAACCCCCACAACCATCATCACTATCATCTCACACGAAATCGCACAACAATAATACCGTGACGATGATGATTCCGTCAAAACAACAACAACAACAACTTGCCAATACGAATTCATTGGGATCTCGATCCGGACATCTCAGGGGGGGAGGTGGGGGAGGTAGAGATCTTATGAATCGAGTTGGAACTTCCGGAAGAGAAGTCAAAAGGTACCAACCGAATCGAATCCGCCGCAGTACCAGTAGCAACATTAACAACAACAATAACAGCAATATGAACCGATCAAGTCATTCTTCATCCAGCTCAAATCATTCCATACAATCTGTCAACGGAACCATCACAACCAAGAATAACAATAACAATAACAGCAACAGCAACAGCAGTCATGTTGTGCACGTGAATCGTAACAATACGATTCCTTCGTTAGAAATGACACTTCGTGAATGGGGATGTTACGATGACAAGAACGAGATCAAACGTCGTACATCACTGGATTCGTTGGAAAAGATTCTACACCAGTGGAGTTTGGGTTTACTGCGGGAAAGGAACGAACGTCCCAACAATGCTTGGACGATCATTCCTCACGGTGTTGCCCTAATTTGTTTTGGATCGTACCGATTGGGTGTCCATCGTCCATCCAGCGATATGGACGTATTGGCACTGTGTCCACCACACTGTACGAGAGCCGATTTCTTTACCTATCTCGTGGATCGGCTCCGTCGTGACAATCGCGTCACTGATTTACATCCCATCCCCTCGGCCTACACGCCCGTTATTAAATTTGTATTGCAAAATGTTCACATTGATCTCCTGTTTGCTCGACTGCAGAATGCGACCAAACTTGTTCGGTACCAGCAGCAACAACAACAACCCAGTTTACTGGCCTTACAATTTGAGGAACACAACAGTAACAGTAACAACAGCAACAATAACAACTACAGCAACAGTATCAAGACCACACCCCGGATAGAATACAGTATTGACGATACTGATTTAGTTGGATTGGATGAAGCGGGCGTTCGGTCCATTAATGGGTCACGTGTTTCTCAATTCCTCTTGCAGTTGGTTCCCAATGTGGAAACCTTTCGAATGGTCCTGAGAGCCGTCAAGGGATGGAGCGGTATTCACGGAGTACAATCCAACGTGCTGGGATTTTTAGGAGGCATTAATTGGGCCATATTGGTTGCTCGGGTCGCAGTGGACAATCCCGATGCATCACCCTCGGAACTACTGTTAATTTTCTTTCGAACCTTTTCGCAGTGGAAGTGGCCGGAACCAGTGACGCTGGGACCTATTTGCGATGAACCACCATCGGGAGTACCACCAATGCCGGCATGGAACCCCAAGGTCGAACCCAGAGACGGATGGCATCTCATGCCCATTATTACACCCGTCTTTCCCAGTATGAATTCTGCTTACAATATCGGAATTCCTCAATTGAGACGCATTACAGATGAAATGTGTCGAGCAGCTGTTACGTTAGAAACTGCACCGCACCCCGGAGATTGCAGTGGTATTTTCCAAGACGGTGGATTCTTTCGTCGACACTCGAACTACCTGCAAATTCATATCCGAGCGTGTTCCCGGGAAGACTTTGTACACTGGCACCGTTACATCGAATCGCGACTTCGACTCCTCATTGCTAGTCTCGAAACGCAGGAAACACAGGTCTGGCCGTTTGCCAACTTTTTTGATCGTCGTTACGGCAACAACAACCACGAATCCTTCTTTTTTATTGGAATTCGGTTTGCACCGGGTGTAGAGACGGTCGATATGAGGTATTCGACGAGCGAATTTTTACACAAGGTGAACCAATGGGAAGGTCGTACCGATACTATGGATTTATCTATTGCTCGTGTATCCGATAAGGATTTGCCGCCCTTTGTGACGGGAGAAATCAAGACAAATGCGTCTCAACAAAGAGGTCGACCGGCTGCCGAGGTGGCAAGTGCTACTACCACTACTTGTCCTCAAATGGTTCCTTGGGGTGCTGGTCATCATGGTATAGGAGGACTGGCATCTCCTCCCAAACGGGCGAGGAAAGTGCTGTAATAAAGCACTGGGTATCTACTCTAGATGAAATCCAAGCCAAGCAACAAGTAGTAAGCTCTACTACACACTGCCATCGGATTCGAGGTTACGAAACCAACAATTCCAAACATTTATATTTACACATATTTGCATAAGCAACAACAACAAGAACAACTTCTATTCGACACTGATCTTGCTGCAAAAGAAAATGAATGCGAGCAAAAAACGCAGCTTGTAGAATTATTACATTAAAAACAATAATACAGGGAATAATATTATATCTTTCCACATGTAAGCAGTTTTTTTTTTCACATAGCCATCAGAATCACTTCTTTTCACGCCGGTACGATTGCAAGTTGAATCCCTGCCTGTTGCATAGCCACGGACATTTGTTCCAATGATGTCGGTGTGGGAACTGGTTCTAGTTGCCCAGATGGTTCATCTCGAAGCATTTCGGCAAAAATGTTGACTTCTTCTAAACTCTCAAAGGCTAACATGACTGCGAGTTAATCAGCCTTCATGGACTGTACTTAGAGACAAGTTCTGCAATTAGAAGAGGCAATGGCAGTTTGAGCGAGCCACTCGCTAAAAGACTTATGGATCGCTCATAATGTGGAACAGG
>Ga0100402_1002539_pt1 | contig 20482 bp, 8 predicted proteins | sample CryGeyme20150102_FD_80419 | JGI IMG/M metagenome (GOLD analysis project Ga0100402, IMG submission 80419) | Groundwater microbial communities from Crystal Geyser aquifers in Utah, USA - Crystal Geyser metaG 2015-0102 | ecosystem: Environmental > Aquatic > Deep subsurface > Groundwater | place...
CTCTTCAGGAATTGCTACATATCCCGTTGCCGCAACCGTGGCAGGATTGGAGAGTGCAAATTCCACAAAATGGGATGTGCGCTCAAGAGATGCATCATCATTGTACAGATTCATATAGATACGCCTTGCCAAAGGATTATAGGTACCATCTCCAATGGTTTCAGCATTGGGGAGAATGTAGTTCCCATCACTGTTGGCAATAGCTACGGCCGAAAGAGAGGCTCGGTTGGCATAGTAGTACGAGTATCCAAAATAACTGATGGCTTCGGCAAACTCGCTGATGTATTCAACCAATACTTCGTCCAATTCACTATTTTCGTATCCAAAACCTGGACGGCTAGTGTCAAATGTCTCGCCATTGCCGTGATCAACGAGAATGGCCTCTAGGAAATACTCATAGGTTCCGCTTCGGTCGTCAGCTCCAGCAATGCGGATTTCAATTCTTTCGCACGTGTCGTCAAGTTCACTCCACAAGTGAGTCTGGGAGTTGCGGTCACTATTTTTCAGGGAAAGGGGATCCCAACCTGTTTTTTCTAGTTCTGAATCCGTGTAGTCACTGTAGATCCAACGGAGTTGGTCTGGCGTTAGTCCGCCCAAAATCTGAACGCATTCCCAAGCTGCGCCACCCTCCTTGACAGCCACCGTCAAACCGTCAATGGCGACATCGATTTGTGTGGCCGAGCGTGCTGTATCGCCAGGCTCCAAACATTCGTAGATATATCCCTGTACTTGGGTGGCCTCTGAATCTTTCCATTCCCGCGACATGTCACCAATATCTACAGGAGTTCCTCGACTGGGATTTCCGCAAACTCGCCCTGCACCTGTACTGCTTCCTCCACCTTCCACTGTAAATTCCATTTGAGGGCATCCCATGTTATAGAGCTCGGCCCAGAGCCGTGCTAGCGGGAAGACTGTAGAGGAACCAGCAATGCTAATGCTTCCATCAGGTCCACAGGATTCTGTGATGCTGCTCCATGGAATCCCAGATGGAGTTTGAATGCGGGTGCGCATCACGAGCTTTTCCCAGTCATCGAGAGGCCACAATCCTACTGATTTGACGGCAACATCCCCTGCTGACGACAATCCAAACTCAATTAGACTGCTTGTTGAGGCAAGGCTTTCTTCGTCATCGTGCAAATACATGTAAAGACGTCTAGCCATTGGATAGGTACTGTCGTGAAACGATAAAGCTCCTGGCTTGATGTATTCTTCTCCGTCGTTGATAGAAACAAGATTGATCGATTCTTGATCGATATCGGCAATCACGTAGGCAAGTTCAAAGAAAGAGAGTCCATTTCCGTTCTCGAGAAGGAACTGGACCAGCTCGGCGTTGCTGGTAGCATTTGCAACTGTGCCTCCACGATCTGCTGCAAAGGTTTCGTCGACTCCCTGAAAAATCAATTCTCTGAACAAGAGATCGGTCGCTCCATTATCTGGGTAGGCAATATCGATCTCTTCCTCAGGACAGAAACCATCAAGTTCGCTCCAAAGGTGTGTGGAAGGATTATTGTCCGAATTTGGCACACTATTGGGCGACCAACCACTCTCAGCCAGCTGATTCTCATCGTAGGATGAAAAAATCCAGCGTAACTGATCAAAGGTAAGCCCCCCTAGATTACTGATGCAAGTAGCGGCATTACCGGTGAGACTTGTGGCCATGCTGATTCCCTCCGAGGCTACCTCAACTTGAAGCAGAGTACGAGTAGAACGGGTGCATTCGTACTGCCAGTCGTTCTCTGAGGTCGCTTCTCCTGGATTCAAAGTACGAACCGTGCCTCCAATATGAACCGGGTCGCTTCGGATAGTGTCTCCGCACACTCTCGAAGCTCCGTCGGAGCTGCCGCGGCCAGTTTCAATGGAAATCGTTTCGTTGCCGCCTTCAAAACCACACTCGCTTTTGTAGGCATCCATCCAAGCACCGACTAATCGGCCAACGGATGAAGCACCCGCCACAGCAATCGGACCAGAAATTTCAGTTTCGCATTGTGCGTGAACTGGTTCTGGGAGGACAGTAAGGGCTAGGCAAAAAACCGCAGATAATTTGAACATCATCTTATTAATGACTTTAAAAATCTATGATTTGATTAGATTTTTTTTCGTCTAAAAAAACGCAAGGAAGTGAGAAGGTAAAGATGGAATGCCTGAAATCTTATGTACTACTACTACTGGTAGCTAGTAACTGTAGCTAACCAGTACCAACAGTCCACTGGCTGGTACCACTCATACGGTAGGTGGCATTTGAATCTATTGTATCACCATAACAGTACCAGAGCACAAAATTTCGGAAGCAGATGGGACCGGATGTAAATTGTCCAATAGTAGTGTGACCCGCACAGCGCCGTATTGCATACTAAGATAAAGTCATTATTATGGCCAAAATTGATGACTGCGAGATTCAAAATTGAATCTACCATGGTACAATTTTCACCATGACCGAATCTGAGGAAGCTAAACCGTGGGATCACTAAAATGACCCAATGTGATTACGAAATTCAAAAAAGATTCGCACTTTACTTAATAACTGGCACTAAACCGCTCTGATTTTACAAGCTTCGAAACTCAAAGAAAGATCACCAATAATCATATCTACGAGTACACTTAGGCCGGCACTACCGGGAGCAAGCATACCCTGGTAATGCACCAAGCCACCGTTTGATTATTATGGCCCTCGGAGTTCTCCGTCGCCGACACATGCGAGGGCAGGAACTTCTTCATTTTTTATTAGGCCATTTCAGGCGCAAATTAGGAAGATCAGTTGTGACACATTATTTTCTTCGGCTAGACTACTGACGGGTACCTGGTAGACTACGGGCTGGTAGTAGAAGTAGACTACTACTAGCTAGTACTTCTACTCTCCCAGGTACTACAGTGACAGAGTAGTACCAGATTTTCTACCACCACACTTCGCTCCACTTATTTCACAACAAATAATACACACGCACAAATAGCGTTCTTTCCTTCTTCTTTATCAATCTAAAATAATATAATCCTCATGAGTACCTTTGACGACGAAGGTAGCATGTCGGCCTCATCCGATGGATCTGGTGTAGGCTACAGTGGCTCAGATCCCGACCAGAAGAACACGTTTGATTCTACAACAGGATCTGGTGGAGAAACGCGCACAAAATCTTCGTCCGAGGGAGGGCTCTTGAGCAGGATGTCCAACACCGCTGTCGTTCGATCTAAGTTACTGGTCTATATAGTCTTGGCCTTGGCGGCTGCCGGGTTTGCAACTGCCGTCTACTTTCTGTTGACGGCAGAGGAAACTGATGACTTTGAAACGCAGGTCAGTAGAAAGTAGAAACTGTAGGTCAATTGGAAGTTAGAAGTATCCCTCGATACCGTTCCGTGTCGTGTCTCACCCGTTCTATTTTTCTTTCCGTTACCTCCCATCCTACAAAGTTTGGGGACTTTGCTGATGAAATTTTAAGGGCTGCTGATTCCAACGCAAGAGACTACTTGGGATCGTTGAAGGGGATCGGTAATGCTCTCACCTCCTATTCCGTAGCCACAGGAGCTATGTGGCCCAATGTAACGCTACCAAACTTCGATCTTCGAACTACCAAGCCCTTTGAAGAACTAGTTGGTCCCGAGGCCTTCATATTTGCGCCAATCGTCACGAAAGCAGAGTTGACTGGCTTTGAGAGCTATGCCTGGGACAATCAAGATTGGATCGACGAAGACTTGGAGCTTCGTGGACTCGGCAAGATTAATCATGGTACGATTTCTACGCATGTGTATCCCTTTATGGGAGAGCTGGAAGCACACTTTAATGCCGAAGTACACGTCCCAATCTGGCAGCTCGCTCCTGTTCCTACAAATGCCCAGATAATCAACTTGGATCTCTATTCGCATCCTAGCTTCAAGAGACTGGTTGACGAGGGCACAGAAGTGCGTCACCTTTTACTCAGTGAAGTTGTGGATGGTACATTTATTGCGGAAAATATGGATACATTGTACGGCAAGGATGAAATGGATCAACATCCACGAAGTTATGCCGCGCAGCCTGTCTTTCGCGATTTCAAGTCCCATAGCAACCTTGTCGGCTTTATCTTTGCTGTCGTACCGTGGTGGACGTACTTTGTGGACATTCTCCCACTTGGTGTTGAGGGATATGTGGTGGAAATTCAAGATTCATGTGGGTCTCCTTTCTTCTACCGCTTGGATGGGCCTGAGGCATTTTTCCTGGAAGACTTCCAACCTAGCTCTGAATTTGAACACTTGGCTCCCTCGGAAGAGTTCGCCGTGTTTGCTAGGTACACTGCAGACGACGCTTCCGATGAGATTTTGCATTGCTCCTACCACATCATCATTCATCCAACCCCTGGTCTCAAGACGGAGTACGAAACCAACAGACCTATCGTCTACGCAATGGTTGTACTGGCCGTATTTGCTGTGACTTTGATGGTGTTTATCCTGTACGGCTATTTCGTTGAACGAAGGCAACATAGAGTTATGCGAACAGCTCAGAAGACGTCTGCTATCGTGAGCTCATTATTTCCGAAAAATGTGCAGGGTCGCATTATGGCAGAATTGCAGGAGTCGGATAGTGGTAGCCGCCGCAGTAGTCGTCGATTTAGTGGCAAGGATCTCTTGAAGAACTTTCTTGGAAATGACCTGGATGAAGACGAAAATGGTAATGGCATATTCGGAAGCAAACCGATTGCTGACTATTTCGCGGAAACGTCAATCATTTTCGCGGACCTCGTCGGCTTTACAAGTTGGTCTTCTACTCGAGAACCGCAAGCTGTATTCACTCTCTTGGTACGTCACTTGTATGGTTGCTTGTGGCAAATATCTGCATGGTGTCACTCTCTCATACACTTCTCCTTATCCTCGCTATTCATTCGATAGGAAACAATCTATCACGAATTTGACGAAGTCGCAAACCGGCGTCGCGTATTCAAGGTGGAAACCAGTAAGTGGCGTGCACGTAGTTTCATCAATCCGTCTGCAACCTAGTTGATGTCTTCCTCATACTATCCCTACCTCGTACTTTCCAGTTGGCGACTGCTACGTCGCGGTCACGGATCTACCTGAAGCTCGTCGTGACCACGCCGTTTGTATGGCTAGATTTGCTCAAGAATGCCTAAAAAGGCTGGGGACGCTGCTCAGAAGGCTGGAAGTTGAGCTTGGGCCTGATACAGGTAAGTGGGATTTGCAGCTAATACACTTGAAAATCCATAAATATATCTCACATTCACGACTGATTGCTGTGTACGTAGGCGACTTGGCAATTCGCATCGGAATTCATAGCGGTCCTGTTACTGCTGGAGTCCTGCGCGGTGAGCGAGCAAGGTTCCAGCTCTTTGGCGATGTAAGTTAACCTCACAATGTCCTACTTTGTCTGAACAGAACTCGTCCAACCTATTTATTTGCTGCTTTGATAACAGACAATGAATACTGCGGCTAGAATGGAGAGTACAGGTGCCGCCGGAAGGATTCAAGTGTCGCAGGAGACTGCTGAGCTGCTCGTGAAAGCTGGCAAGGAGCACTGGATACACCCCCGAGAGGAACTTATCGAGGCTAAGGGAAAAGGAACATTGCAGACTTATTGGCTAAAAACTTCTATGATTGGCGATGCAGGTTCCGTTCCATCAAAATCATCTGAGGCTCCATCGGACGACGAGGTCATGACAAGTGCCACCGGTATCAGTTTTCTCAGCAAATGGGGAGAACACATTCAAACTGTCCCCGAGAAGCTTTCGGCTAAGGCTTTGCGCCTGGTTGACTGGAACGTCGACATCTTGATCCAAAATTTGCAAGAGATCGAGGCAAGGAGACTTTCAACTGGTGCCGTTGCAGATCGCAGAGATCAGATAGCTCGTCTAGAGCGTGAATATACTCAGCAGTCCTGTCTGGTCATTAAAGAGGTCCAAGAGATCATAACACTCCCAGAGTTCGCCGAAGAGTCAATCCAGTATACTGCGTCCTCCATCAAGATTGACGAACAAGTCAAGCTTCAGCTAAGGAAATTTTTGCTTAATGTTGGTTCTATGTACCACTCCAACCCGTTCCATAATTTCGAGCATGCTTCGCATGTTACTATGTCGATTGTCAAGCTCTTTTCAAGAATCGTCGCTCCTGACAAGGATAAAGTCGCAGAGGAGACTAACAAATGCTTGCATGACCACACATACGGCATCACAAGCGACCCACTGACGCAATTTGCTGTCATTTTTGCAGGATTAATCCATGATTTAGATCACCGCGGCATTCCCAATACTCAACTGACAAAGGAAAAGAGGAGCGTAGCCGAGTACTACGAGCATCAAAGTGTGGCTGAACAAGTAAGTGTGTGGTTGCGCCTGCCTCATTTGCTAACCATGAGCTTATAAGGTAATCACTAATTTTCGTGATTTTTATTTCTCGGCAAAGAATTCTGTGGACATGGCGTGGACGATGTTGATGCTGGATGATTTCAAGGAACTTCGCTATTTCATGTATAAGACAACTGCCGAACTTCAACGATTTAGGCAACTGGTTGTTAATGCCGTCCTTGCTACTGATATTATGGACAAAGAACTGAAAGTACTTCGAAACAATCGATGGGAAAAGGCATTTTCAGGCGATGTTCTAGAAGAAAGTTACAGCGACAAAACCAACCGAAAAGCTACTATTGTTGTAAGGCTTTGTTTTTGTGTATTTGCTATGAAAAAAACTATGTTCACTGCTTTTTGGGTTTCTAATATTCGTTTTCTTACTTACTATGCAATTGTAGATTGAGCATTTAATACAAGCTTCCGACGTTTCGCATACCATGCAGCATTGGGTACGTGTGTATTTTTTTCACAGGGAGGGATATTCCCAGACAGATTTCTTACTTTGCTTTCTTTCTTCCTTGCGTGCGTAGCATATTTACACAAAATGGAACACGAAACTATTTAAGGAGTTGTACAAAGCTTATCTATCGGGCCAGGCAGAGAATGATCCTTCCGAGTTCTGGTAAGCAGCATTTTTTGTTCCTTTAGGATGCAGAAGCTGGAAAAGAGGCTGAATTCTACTTCGGTCCTTCTCAACTCGTTTGAATATCTTTGGATTCTTTTTCAGGTACAAAGGGGAAATTGGATTCTTTGACTTTTACATTATTCCGCTTGCCAAAAAACTGAAGGATTGTGGGGTCTTTGGAGTATCTTCCGACGAATACCTTAATTATGCCACAAACAATCGAAATGAGTGGGTCAGAAAAGGTCCAGAGTTTGTGGAAGAAATGATCCGAAGTGTTAAAGAGGAATTTGATCAGCGCCAAAATAAGAAGAAAGAAGATCCGAAGGAGCCCATTAAAGAGAGCGTGGGTTCGTCCGACGGCCAACCAGAGAGATCGACGAAAAGTGCTGATCCCGGGACGAAGAAAGCTGACCTAGAGGCAAAGAGTGCTATCCCAGGCACAAAAATGGCCGACTCAGGCCGAGTCCAAGAGGAGACAAAGAAGTTTGAAAAGGAAGAAAGTTGCTGAGGCCTCCTGTCTACCAGATTTTCTTGCCTTTGTTACTCCATTCCGTCCAAGGCATCCACGGCTTTTGCACTTCCAATTGCTTATGTGGTGGCAGATTTTGCATTTGCCTTCCAAAGATCGTTCACGTTTCAAAAAGGTTTTGATTTGTGGCGATAGTATCTTACACAATGTCGCACATGTAGCATGACGTCTAAAATAATGGTAATTCTTGTCTCACTACCAGCGATGCCAATTTGAAGCTCAACTAAGAATTATTAAATCTATCCATACAACGTTGTATAGTTGTATCCGAGTAGTTAGGTGCTTTACAAAATGGGCGCACAGAAATCAGGTGTCGCCCAAAGGAAAGTTGACAATCCTATCGCCAACAACGAAGCACAGAGATTAAACGTGAAATGAGAGCGCGGCTACTAGTTGATGTGCCAGCTGACTCCCCAATGCTCTCCATGACACAGTTGAAACTACCATTCGTTCAATTTTTGGCTACACAAATACCGTCAGAACACTCGCTTCAATTTAACAGTATAAATATTCCCGCAATTCTGGAATCCATTATTTAGCGCAATTTACTTGGACAAAGTAGATGACAAATCAAGCGACGATTCGCCTCGCAAGCTTGTACATTTGCTGAGCCTGCACAAGAGTGACCTGCACAAGGATGACAAGAATGGGTGCTGGCATTTATTTGTTCTCGTTCATTCCCAGGTTGAATTCGCATCACAGGAAACTACTAGACTTAATAAATCTTAAATAATGAAAGGCCTTTTGGCCTCTCGTCTCGCCCACACCGAAAGCAAACCTTTGCGCTTACTGTTACGAACGGGGCGTGACTCAATGGTTCGTTTTTCACTCCTTGTGAGATGATAATATTATTGAATGTACTCCAGTATTATATAGAAAAAGGGACCCAAGTCTCCTTTCCGGGAGTATAGAGTACGTACCCCTAGTACATAAACCTACAGGCTTACCCTATACCCCTCAAAATCACAGAGGTATCCCTAGTACACATGAAGTAGACTCTTTGTGGTATTAAGAGGACCGTTGGATCCCCTAATGAGTCCCTCAAAACCACTGAAAAAGAGACCGTTGAACCTTAATTAACCTGCTAAAAAGGGACCGAGTCCCACTGTGCACTAAATTCCCAGGGGGTCCACTAGTTAAAAGCAGGCTTAAAATTGCCTTGCAATTTTAGTGCACATCCTCAGTGCATCAGGACGAGGGCTGCTGCGAATATGAATATCGTGGTGCGCAGTGTGCGTCTTGTGCAATAAATTTGCAGGGCTCCACTAGTTAAAAGCAAGCTTAAAAGAGCCCTGCAATTTTAGTGCACACCATGACGAGATGAATATGAATATTGGGCGGTGGTGTGCACTAAATTTGCAGGGGGTCCACTAGTTTAAAGCAGGCTTAAAAGAGCCCTGCAATTTTAGTGCACATCCTCAGTGCACCAGGACGAGGGCTGCTGCGAATATGAATATCGTGCGCAGTGTCTTGTGCAATAAATTTGCAGGGCTCCACTAGTTAAAAGCAAGCTTAAAAGAGCCTTGCAATTTTAGTGCACACCATGAAGACGAGATGAATATGACTATTGGGCGGTGGTGTGCACTAAATTCCCAGGGGGCTCTAGTTAAAAGCAGGCTTAAAATTGCCTTGCGATTTTAGTGCACACAACTACTACACAAGGACGAGACGAAGTTGAATATGAATATCATGCAGTGTGCACTAAATTCCCAGGGGGTCCTCTAGTTAAAAGCAGGCTTAAAATTGCCTTGCAATTTTAGTGCATACAACTACACATGGACAACGAAACGAATATGAATAGCGTGCAGTGTGCACTAAATTCACAGGGGGTCCACTAGTTAAAAGCAAGCTTAAAATAGCACTGCAATTTTAGTGCACATGACGAGACGAATATGGATAATGTGTGTGTACGAATGATGATATGCCATGATCCTGTGCACTAAATTCACATGGGATGCACTAGTTAAAAGCACTCTAAAAGATCCCTTGTGAATTTAATGCACAGGACTTGCTTGGCAGTTTTGCCTCGTTGGGATGTGCTCCCTGTAGAACTTAGTAGGGATTCTACATGGTCTCCTTTATGGTCCTTTGAAAGACCATATAATATTATCGTAGTAGTAATACTCGAGTAATACTCTATGTTACTCTACAACAGAGCCCATAAAAGCTAGAGTCTAATTACCAGGACGTTTTCTTGCTCTCGGACGATGTAACAGCATATTGCATTATTTTCTATCTTACTCACCGTAATCAAGAAGCTTAAACTCTGTGCAAGCTTATTAGTGGAAAATTAAGGCCTGCCATTTCAGTCCTTAGAACACGACAAACCAAGAAACATTCACAAATCATGCAAAAACAATGGCGCATGCTGGAGCCTTTCTCTTTTGCGCAGAAGAATATTTCGTTCACAAGCGAATACGAGACAGTCCTGACGACTTTACTGATCTTCAGCTCTGGTTGAATTCTTCATCCTGTACAGGTGCTCTGACAGAAGCCCTGACACAAAATACCTCGATCCAGCAAGTGACGCTGTTGATTCATGAATCCTTTGGTGATACTTCTACGACCACTGGTACAACAAGTGACCTTCAGCGCCAAAATATCTCGAATTTGTTTCGAGTCTTGGGAAGGTTACCCCAACTACAACAATTGTTTCTGAATACCTACCGATTTCCCTTTGTGGCGACACTGCCCATAAAAGCCTTTTCCAACCTTTTTGAAGGGGCACACCAATTGATCGCGTTCAAATTGTGGCGCACTGATTTGTACGGCTGTTGTCAGGGTGACGTGGATGCCTGGGCTCACGCGTTGGCGGGAACTTGTGTTTGCTTACAAGAATTTCGACTCATAAAATGTCGGCTAACCGAAGAACACGAAGAAGAGGCCATCCGGGACGATTCGGGGACCTTTGGTACCATGGATTCCATCCTCGTGGCATTGAGTACCTTGCCAGCGTTGCAGGAAGTGGAGTTAAGCGCCACCAAATTATCTGCTCTGGGGACACTGTCTTCAGAGTCTCTGCGACAGCTTTTAAGAGGATCTCGATCCCTACAATCATTCAGCCTGATGCATTTTGATTTATCCGAAGCGGCAGTGATCAGTATTGCCGAGTCGCTACATGTATACCATCAACAAACCGGGGCACCTTCCATTGATACAGCTACACAACAAAATCATCGACAAAGTCTTCCACAACGTCAAAGAGGATCTCTCAAGCATGTCAAATTGTCAGGGGTCGGCAGCACGGCTAGCATGTTTCGCCAGCCTATCCGAGATGCATTTCGCAGTGCCTTGGAATCCAACTATTTGTTAGAAACGCTCTTTATCTTTGATGAAGGCAATTTGCGAGACGAAATTCGATTTTACCTGAAATTGAATCGTTTGGGGCGGTATCAACTGTTGCAACAAGCACCAGTTATTACAACACAGCGGGGCGGACGATTCCAAGAGTGGATCGAAATTTTGGTTCAAGTACACGACGATCTCAATTGTCTATTTTATTTTTTGCACGAATGCCCATTGCTTCTCTCCGGTGGTTGACACTGTTACTAGAGGAAATCGTCCCAAAAAGGACCATTCCGTTTCGAAAGGTAGCGAGCACCAAGATGTGCTCGAGGTTGTATTGGTGTACTCTACGCTACAAAGAAACAGGCACAAGTAGAAGCAACAAAGAAATGTAAATTAAAAAGTCCTTTATCAGAACTAATTCTATTGATAATTATATCATGTGCAGGGTATGCACAATGGATATTTGAGTAGTAGAAAGGTGTGTATGTACACATGTAATGTGCATATTGAGCGCAGAAGCTGGGTCTGGGTTGTGCAGACATTTTGCGCTCAGCTCTTGGTGAATAGATCTCATCTGTATTTACTTGTTAGATCCAAGACTGGTGGGGAGCATTTTCGTTCTAACATCTCTGGGTCTTCTTGTTGTGTATGGGCATAAGAAGACTGATTCGACGAGAAGATGCATGTTGGAGTGTCAAAAGCATCTGTACCACCTCTACTGGATTATACAAAACAGTAGGCAGAAAAGGATAACATCCCTTCCAGTGATTCAAAGTTCATCTGACAATGTAGGTATGTGATGAAAGGAGATATGTTCAAGTGTTCCTTGTGGCATCTTCATTGTGAATTTTCTTGAAGGCTTCTTCTTCGTATGTATTTTAGTCCTGTTGTATAGACATGGGTAAACTAAATTTGTAAGAGGCTGCATCTTGCAGTATCATGGCATCGCAACACCTCTACTGGAGTTGACAAACCAGTAGGCAGAAAAAGATAGCATCCTTTTCAGTGATTCAAAGCTCAGATAATAGTTATAAGACAAAGGGATATGTTCAATGACTCTTTGTGGTATCTTCCTCATATTTTTGGTAGCAGGTATTTGTTCAGCTGTTAAGTGACATGGTTCATTATTTTTGTTCATTGTGTAGTAGTGTCTGGCGATATAAGTATATACAAGGGTTTCGCGGCATATAAGACACCCTCAAAATTGTTGTCGTAAGATAGTGTATGTGTTGTGTTCTCTAAAACAAGAATGAATTGGTAAGGGCAATAGTTGCAGTTGATCTGCCGTAGTCATAATACGGAGCCACGGCATCCAACGTTCCCATGATGAGCTCTCCTTCGTCAGCGCAACACGGCTTGCCGGACGTAATGTGTCGGGCGAACGATTCATGCCCCTTGCATTGCTGCAAGATCATCTGTGCAGAACGTGCCACATCATCAGCACGAGCCGAATCGGTTCTGTTCCCGTTCCATGGGATAGCAGATGGTCGTGATGATTCCGACTCAGATGGTACTGCAACGCGTGGCAACGTTCCCGAGACAACAGATTGACGGAAGGGTTCCACCGCTTTCATATAGGGGATCAGAGAAAGAGTATCATTCAACAAAGTAAATTCTTGCTGATCCTCGAAGGAAACGACGCTATTGTTACTCGTAGAAGCGTCTTCGTTGGTCGTGCTCTCAGAACTGACAATAGTCATGGTTGCTGTGTTCCCACGTAGAGCGCTCATCATGGTCTGGACATGTGCTGTTGTCATTTTGGCAATTCGATTCGTTGTAGGTGTGAATTGATCGGCATTCCTACTAGCCGCTTGACCACGCGAAATGCGATTCCCATCAAAGGCAGGCAGAAAAGGCAGAGTATAAAAATCGGGCTCGCTCTCGGGAAAGTAAGGTTGACGACCAACTCCTTTGACCTTGGTCCGCTTCATTTGTTCCGCAAGAAAACGCTTTTGGCGCAAAAACATTTCGTGAAAGTAACCTTTTGGGTTCAATGAGAGAGTGCGAGCCAACAAAGGGAATGAGTGTGCGAGTCGACATACCGACAATAAACTAATATTATTTCATTGCAAAAAGGCGAACGTACATCCTTTGTCAGGACCCGAGCCCAGGCGTTTAAAACCGTAGAGATTCAATTGGCGCTGAAAGCTGTGGAACTTGGACTGGCGAAAGTATCCTGGCATGATCCTATGTGTGTGAACGACAGGCAACACAATCAAGGGTTAACGACATTCAAATTTTAAGCACCAGTAATTCTCTCTCTTTCATCCAGTTACTTTGTACTCACCTGGCAGAAAATAATTTGGAATCCGCAATGATAAAGCTGCGTCCGTGCTCCTGCCACGAAATGATGTGCTCTAAACCCTCCGATCGACAATCCGAGAGCAAATCGTAGAGCTTGGTTGGGAACGAAAGTTCCTTCGGACCCTTGCGTCTTCGCGATGCACGCAAACTAGAAGGTACAATTTGGGGAACATCACAGGTTCGCAAGCTCGAAAAATCGCGATAGGGTGGAGTGCACGTTGCCGACGCGTCGTCGGTGGTAGGAGGAACTGGCGCTGTGACAGCACGAGGTGGCGGCCAGGACGTTACGCGGACTACTTCGCCATTCATCGTGGATCAAGCTAGATTTTAGTGTATGTGCAGATTAAGGACGACAGAAAAATAGTAGATTGTTGAGTAAGGTTCAGCTTAGTTTGGTTTGGTTGGTTAATGGTTAATGGTTAATGGTTGTTTGTGTTGTGCCTTATTTTAGTTTGCTGGTGTCATTCTTAAACTGGCTGAGTTGAAAAAGTCGTCCTCAAAATATGGAAGAAAAGGACTTGTATGTTCCGTGTAGATGGGCGTCTTTTCACTACGACAAGAGATATTCGGCCAATCAGATCTATTGAAAGCACAGCTGTGTCCTGCTGTCATTCATCGATGCAATCTGACGAAAGACTTTCGAAAATGATGCCAAGTTTCATTTCAGCGCTGAAAAATCTTTGTTTGCACTGCAAGTCAATAAAAAGTGGTATACATTATAAGACGATCTGTCAATCACTGGAGGCAAGTGTAAGAATGACGACAGGAAAGGAACCTTCAGAAAACTGGCTGGTCAACTACTAGAATACTACAGTACTAGTAGTCTAGTAGTACTAGTACCGTAGTCCGCCCGAGCAGTAGCTAGTGGTACCGTACTACTAGTAGAAGAAGGACTGGTAGTATTTCTACTAGTAGAACAGATCCAAGGTTGTCAGCTTTTTCGTGACAGGCCAATCTCAATTTAACAGCAAGGCTTACTACCTATCAGGTACCAGGTACGCTATGGAGCAAGCGGCATGCAGTAAACGACGAGCATCATAGTACGGTACACCGAGTAGTCTGCCTTGCCAGGTAGTAGTCTACCTGGTACTTCCGACTATTTTTGTTGCTCATCGCAATCGTCCTTGATGGTGGTGTCTTAATGGCAGAATACCTTGGTGATCTTCAACGTCGCGGATTTTGAGGTTTGGCATCCATCATAGCTGCATGTAATTACTACTAGTCTAGTACTAATACAGGTAGGCAGTAACTCTTAACATCAAAATAGCTGGTGCTTGGAGCTCATCTACTGCATTAGCAAAAGTAGAGTACTCGTACCTGGTCAGATGTGCAGGTACATCGGTTCTCACTGAAAACATGAGCTGAAAATATGATTGTGTCACGGATGGCTTCAGTCCCAAACAATCCGAACGTGATATTTTGATGTGAGTCGCCACAAAAATAGCACAACTCCCAAATAAAAATGAGAAATGTAGGGGAAGTCAACAGGTGTCACGCACTGTGAAGACTGCTTAGAGAAGTCAAGTACGTACTCGAATCTCTAAAACTTCGACGACTTTTATCTTGAAGAAGAATTTTACATGCTGAAGCCAGCTTCAGATCTTTTTTTCCGAGAATGGTGTCAACCCAGAAATGACAATCTTTCTATGAAAATTAACCTCAGCAAACGAATGAACGACAGATGTAACTAACATGCTAACCAGGGTTTTATTTGTACTTCGACACCTTAATAACAGCGGAAGAGACTAGGGAGGCCATCTTTGTAGCTGTTGGTGACTCAGTGACTCATAGACCCAAAAATAATGTGCGAGAAATTCGCCATCAAGATGGAATGGACGCCAAAACGATACGACCCGCTTAAAAGAACTAAAGTGCTATTGAATGCATGCATTGCGATGCAAAGTAGCAGTTAATCATTGTTTTTTAGTAGATATTAGTACTTAAATTGCTAAGCCTAGATTTACAGCGGAATATGTAAAATGTAAAGTATACAAGAGCAAAAAGATAACAGATGGAAAGATAAGCCTCGTATTCATTGAGTCTAATTAGATGCAATACGACCATTTTCCCCGATTGGTGAAGGCTAAAGCATCTGCCTCTGGGGACATTGTACGTGTCACAGATGTTCCAATTGCTGGATTGAGTCTCTGTGCATTCAAGGCTGCTTTATTAGCAGCTCCAGATGTGAACGTCGAATTGTTCGACTTGGAGACTGTCACAAGTGTTTGCCGGGCACCTTGACGCATGGAGCTGGTCAAAAACTTAACACTCGATTGGTTGGCTCCCATTACTGATAGTTGTTTCTTAATTATACTTGGTTTGGAGTTTGGATCGAAAATGAACAAATGATGTAATCGATAATGTTGTGTTGCTTCTTTGGGCTTTTCCAGATTAACATTGTGAGTGAATGATTCTGATTTCTGATGATTATTCTGGCTGCCACTTTTTCTGTAATATTAAGATTAAAGTATTGTGTAGTTTTTGCTGCGATCGCATTATTTTTACTCATTCTGGTTTCTGTGCTTCTTTTTGGGTTTTACCAGGGTGAAAAGGTACTCGCAGCTTGACGTCGATTCGAATTTGGCAAAAGAAGCAAAAACCTGGTCCCATAATAACCAACCTTGTCCGATTATCAGTTGCACAGTGCCTGAGATGTGTCAACTCGTTGGTAGTAAACCGGATACTTATTTCCTGCACTTCGACTACTACGTACTCGTACTAGCTAGCACTACACATTCAATGACATCATGATGTGTTGAAACTACTAGGACCCCCCTGATGCACGAATGGATTGAGTTCTCATTATTTACTCTACCAATCATTAGCTCGGATTACCAGCGGTATTCTGTGGAAAGAAGTGTGATAGATGCAGTCGAAAAAAGAAACCTGCAGCAAGTAATTAATTGACGTCTGTAGACATCGTCGATAAGAACCGGGGGAGGACTTGCTATCTTATTATGACTATTTACCGTCAGGCAGGCTAGGCCGGACTGGACCGTTCATCTACTAGTACTGTAAAAAGATCGCGGAAAGAAGTGCTTTGTAGGCGCTTGGAAGAGAAGGAAAGGTATTCAAGTATCACAGCAACAATCCCTGGTGGTTTTATCTTCTGGCTAGTAGCTGGTGCAGACCAGTAAACGGCGATGTTTTGTTTGAATTCTAGAAAACGGGTGCACAACAGTAAACGATAATCTTCTACAATAAAACTACAATAAGACAGCCATGAATTATTGTCTTGCTGGTGGAACATAACTGCTTCTCCGGAGTACGTTATAGCTAATAGGTACAGAACCAGGTAGTAGCTAGCTACTAGCTAGTAGTTGTAGCGACTACTGTAGAATCAATTCTCCGGTCGCTTAATAGCCACACAAGAAACCATTCCCATAGTCTACTCGTAATTTTTGTTGAATTGGTGATCAAGGAAAACTCTGCGTCTTTTGAATGGAAAACTAAATCCTAACTCTACTGCAGTTTACAGCAACCACGAAAAAGTAATAATATCACCTTCCATCCAATTCAAAAGTGTAGAGTAGACTACTCTCATCAATGGCATTATTTTCACACAACTCCAGAAATCCTTGAATATGCAAGCAAAAGGAAACTCTTTGCAATAGGCCGACTATCTATTGAATCCTTTATCTTTTTACCCGACAATAGACATGGGAAAGAACAGAAACAAGAGCAAAGTCAAGGTGAAGAAGCAGGATCTTTCTGAGGCGGATGCAGCTGCCGGAATGATGGTCAGAAAGCCAGCCAAGGAGGTTAAACAAGACAGCTCCACTGGTACGCAGAAGGACAAGGTCGATACATCGCGAGATAATAGCAGCAAACGTGATCGAGACTTTGAAAACCCAAGCACAGCAGATGTTCTTGCAGAATCGTCCCCGGTCAAGTTATCTCGGAAACAAAAACGTCAAAAGCTCAACGAAAAGAACAAGTGGCCCCAACATCCTAAAATAGCCAATCCAGAACAACGTGCCAAGGCCTATCTGCGCGTGGCCGGTATTGAACCCTTAGAGGATGACAGTGCCACGGAATTCAAGTCTAGTGTCTCGAAATCGAGCCAGCAGCAGCTTGGCGACGATGATGAGTGGCGTCGATTCGGGCGTTTTTTGGGAGGAACCGATGCCCGCACCCGTCATCGCGCCGTCAAGAAATTGGGGCAGTACCTCAAAATTAAGTCAGGCTTTGGATTAAGCACAGAAGAGGAATTGGATGCCGTTTCAGGACTGTCTGAAATGGATTGGATGAAACTATGGAAAGGCCTCTGGTATACATTGTACATGGCCGACAAGGTCCCCGTTCAGGATGAACTTGCCAAACATTTGAGCAAGTTGATCTGGTGTGTAGCTGGAACGCTCGAAGAGGACGAGTTTGCTGGTAATGCTGTCATAGCGATGGATGCGGAGGAAGAGCAGAAAGAGACGGACGAAGATGGCGTTGATGATGATGACGTCAAGATTTTCGACAGTAGATTTGTAGAAATGGAGGCAGAAGACGACGCATCTGATAGTGGCAGTGATTTGAAGGAAGATGACGATGAAGATTCGAGCCATGAGAGCGATGAAGAAAAACATGCTCGGGAGGAGGAGAACAGTGAAGAAGACCAAGTCAGCCATGAAGAGGGAGAAGAGGGCGACGACATGGAAGTTAAGCACATTCGTGGTGCACCCCTGGCCATGCTGATGATTCGGACCTTTTTTCGTACACTTGTTCGTGAATGGGGCAATATGGACAAGTACAGGATTGATAAATTCTATACGCTTGTGCGGTACATGCTCCGCGAAGTCTACCGTTACATGGCCACTCGTCAATGGAACCTTGGGATCATTCGATTATTGAATGATGCTATTATTGAGGAAGCGCTTATTAAGCCTCCGAATGGCGTTCGATACCATTTGATTGATGTTGCGTTGGATGAGTTGCTGCATATCGTCTCGACAATCAATGCGAGCGACACTTTGCCGATGACAGAGGCCATATTTTTGGAAGTCATGGAACCATTCTTTGTTATGACTCAGCACGGCTTCGGCGACAAGAATGTACAAGCTCGTGTCGTGGAATCTGTTTTGGAAAAGTTTTTAATGCAGTGCAGTGTCGTCTCTCCCTCTGGTGATAAAGGTGAAGAAGATAAAAACGATTCGGCCAGCCAGAAACATCAGGTATTCGATCAAGTTCAAGTTGCTACGGTATCGCGATTCATCTTTGAGCTTGGAGGAAGTGATAGTACCCTTGATATTCACCGAAAAAGTCTTTACGACATGCACAAAATGTATGAACGGCAAATCAAAAAAGCTGGTACTGACCTGGATATTGACTATCAAGAAGAGGAAGGTGACGACGATGCCGAACTTCATGAAGATCTGGAAGTTAAAGAACTAGACGAAAACACGGAGGCTAAGGGAATTGCCCGCCAAGAAGAAGCGATTTCTGATGTCGGCGAAAAGGACGAGGAGGAACCGCTACCGCTTTCGCCGAAAAATAAAAAGCTTAAGAAAAAGGTACAAAGGGAGTCGATGGACGTAACGCAGCATGGACGAGACAGTGGCAAGAAGGCGAAAAAGAAGAAAAACAGCAAGAACAACGAAAGCCATGATACGGAAGATGTCGTTACGATTTCTGTCTCAGATCAAAGGAAGGCCAAGAAGGCCATGAAGGAGCAACAAGTGGTGGAAGTCGAAGGTGACGAGAAGGATACGACATTTAGTAAAAAGTCGAAGAAGAAAAAGCAGAAGAGCAAGGAAGGCAACGAGGACTCGCACTCTCGACGAGTAAGCTTTGGTACCAAGAATCGAGCACGATCCTACAAGGCATCCATGCAAGGTCTGCGAAAGTTGGACCCCAAGGAAACTATCAAGAAAACACCGGAGAAGGGTATTTTGTACAAGAAAGGAGAGAAGTCACCTACCAACAAGCATGCAAAGCAACGAAAACGTGCTGTTGATTATTTTTAAGAATTAAGTATTTATTTGCTAATCGCCAGTAGCGGTGTGACTACTATAGCCGCATTGTCTATTAGGTACGAATGAACTTCCACGTACTATTACGAGTTGCTTGAAAAGATGGGACCGCTGTCGGAGTGTACAAGACAATCTGCAGTTTCAGATGTGCTGACTGAAATATTCGCGTCGTGGGTGTAACTTTGCCAAGATTGTGAAAGTAATACTTTTACTTAACCGGCAAAGGCGGAAAAAAGAATAATTTTCGATTGTTTTTAATTCGTCTCGTCTCACCACAATTCGAATAAACAAAACATTGAATATCCATACTTAACCAGCAAAAGAACTCAAACCCTATCATAATAAGAAGACTTTTCCATTAAAAAAAGTATAAGTAAGTAAGTAACTCATGATTTACTACGTTACTAAACTAGATAATATTATTATGACGATGTGCTTGCCGTACCAAGAACTTTGTCAACAACAACCACATTACCCAATATTAGATTCCAATACTTCTTTTCCACGAACTAAATGCGAAAAGTACGCCACACCTATAACCCCCACAGACAATGACATTCTGATGGGAAGAGGCGGTAAAAACAACGCCCACATTGGAAACGAAAAGTTGCGACAACTTGCCCGTCAGCGAGCCAGCAGCTACCTGAGTGCGAACAAGCAAGAGAAAGCCATGATTGTTTCTAATTTGGTGCAAGAAATTCACTCGATGCCTTCAGCTGGGCGTTTTTTGAGACGCCATCCTGTGAGCATGGAGTGGCAGTTTGTGGGGGAGCAAGATGCCCGTGAAAAGTGCTTTCAGTGTCTCCGCGACGCTGTTTCGGTTCTAAAGAAAATGCAGCAGACATCCGGGCAACGGCAAACGGAACCCCCAGCAGATACAACAGAAACAAAGGCACACCGCACAAAGCGTTCTCACGAGACCATAGTTTGCGCTCCAGAAACAATCTCCTTACTTCGTCAAATTTCGGACCACTCATTGAGCAATGCCACTGCGACTACTACATTAGTTGCAAAGAAGAGACGTCGGAACAGTCTTGTTTCGAACAGCGCCTGCAGCGAGATCACTGGGACCTTCTTCGATGTTTCCACCGAACCAAAAAAGGCCAATATCTTTGATCTCCCGGGGTTTGATGTATGGGAGTCTTCCTCCGGCCATGACGCATATCTACATAATCTGTTGCTTTAGAAAAGATGAGCATTCTTTAAAGTTAGTACCAATTGTTCAACTAAAAAAAAAAAAAATAGAATGTCTAATTAACGGGGATCACAACACTGGCCCCCCACCAGCGGGGTGCCATGGTTACTGGAGGGCAACCAAGGGCACCCGCAATGGAGCGTCAATGTTGATCACAACCGGACCACCTCCCTGATTTCCAAGGAGAGGATCAGCTAGTATATCTATTGGGTGTCACGCACCCAGTTCTCCATCCAATCCAATGTGTTAGGCAAAACC
>Ga0100402_1002542_pt1 | contig 20463 bp, 16 predicted proteins | sample CryGeyme20150102_FD_80419 | JGI IMG/M metagenome (GOLD analysis project Ga0100402, IMG submission 80419) | Groundwater microbial communities from Crystal Geyser aquifers in Utah, USA - Crystal Geyser metaG 2015-0102 | ecosystem: Environmental > Aquatic > Deep subsurface > Groundwater | place...
ATTCGATTCAAAGTTGACTTCTTGTCCAGCTAGTTCACCTTTCTTCGATGGGAAAGGCTGTGTGGCATGTGCGACTCCAGCCTACTTTGATTATAGCAACTCTCTTTGTCTCAACTGTCAATCTGGTTTGGTCTTCTCAACTACAAGCCACAAATGTGTGTCCAATAACTCCCTTGTTCCACCACCGACTGCTTTCAATTCAAACTTAAATCCTGCCAGTCAAAATTTTGTTGGTATCCCTCCTGCCTCAAACTCTGTCTTAACAAGCTGTCCTTCAGCCACTCCCTTCTACAATGGTGTCCACTGCATCAGTTGCACCTTGCCTCTTTATTTCAATTTCACCTCCAACATTTGCTAGCAATGTTCCATCTCCATGGAATTCAACATAAGCACAGGAACATGCACGATCAATCCTGCCATGGTTTACTACACAAGCAGCATCAATGGAATTAGCAACTATATTGGATTGCCTCCTAACATTCCAGCCAATAACAATAAAATCGTTATGGGATGTCCCAATTCAACACCTTTTGCCAATGGTGTCGGATGTGTGGCCTGCTCGCTCCCCAATTTCTATAACTTTCAATCAAACGCCTGTGAAATATGTAGAACGGGATTGACTTTTGATTCCACAACAAAGAGCTGTATTCCTCAGACCAGTGTTAGTAATCAATACAACAGTAACATAGCAATAGCCAATAACTTCATGGGTATTGTTCCAGCTTACAATCCAGCTCTATTGACTTGCTCACCTGGAACTCCTTTCTTCGATGGATTGGCATGTATCACTTGTTCAGCTCCTAACTACTTCGATTTCACTAGCCTCTCCTGCCAGCCATGCCCTTCTGGTACAGTCTTCAATCCATCCAATCGTCTTTGCATTTATCCAAATCCCAGCTATGTGACAAATATGTCCAATCCTAACATTTTTTATAATGGCAACTACACAGTTCTTCAGGCAAGCATCAACCAGCAACAACTGGCCAACTCCTTGGCGACTTGCCCCTCAGGCTCTCCTTTTTACGATGCAACGACAAACACCTGCATATCGTGCCCATCTTCTACACCTATTTTCAACATCGTATACAACAGATGTATGAACTGCGGCTCGAATGCTTTCTTCGACCAAACAATCCACATCTGCGTCACAACCCAAAGAATTCCCCTATCTTTGACGAGAGAGTTGATGAATACTTTCAATTTGTGAAGAAAATGATGATGTTCTTTTATGGAATAATGGATAAACAACATATTTAATAGAACAATTTGCATAGATGAGCAAACACGGGACGGATAAAATACCACTAAAAAGTTAAGTATTGCTCTATCAGAAGTTGAAGAAAAGGGTGGAGTAATGGCTAGATAATACTACTGTTTATTCTCTGAGAAGCAGACATCACTTCCGAATGCTGCCCGATTTCATCAACAATAATCATCGCCCCCTTCTCGCTTCCATCATTCTATATACGATTAGTAAGCGAATGCCCGGTCTGATTCGCCATGAAGATCATCAACAAGAGGGTACTATATTGGCAGATCATAATCATCGCATCAAATAGTTTTATGCTGAACTCAACCTAAAAACTATCACGAACAGTGATTCACGTTTCTACTTCATGTGTGTCTTTTTGACAAAAACTACCATTTCTTTCCTCTAGGATACCTTTATCGATTTGGAGATCGAAGTACACTTGGAATCATAAATATACATCGCTTTGGTTCATGTTATGCTCGGGCTGGAGGTCTGCCCCAGAAGTTATCAAGTCAATTTGAAGAAATTTGTGCAAGTTAAGCGGAGGAGTACGCATAAGAAAAATACTTTTCTTAGTAGCAGTCATTATGACTCCATCCCTACAATGGAATCTCGATCGAGAATCAAAAAATTAGGCTCACTAGCTGTTCCTTTGAAGAAATTGGTGGCCAAGATGACCATATAAAGGAAGAATAGTCCTTAAGGGTAAGACAAAAATTCTCCTCTGTAGAGCTTCAGAACAACATTGAAATAAAATTTAGCTATCCAGATCCTACCCAAACTGCCACCAAAATTGATTAAAGCTTCTTAGTTTGATCATATAACCGATCTCAACTAGGCTAGCAAGGCAGGCGATGAGAAACGTTTCATATTTTCACGAAATTAAAATAATCAAATCATCACACCACCTGATTTTTTAAGATCGACTCAAAATAGTGCCGCTTTCGAGATGCTTCTGCAAAAGAACAATCAATAGGCCCCTAACATCAGCAAAACTGTTAAAATATCTTATCGCCCTCAACTCATGAACCACAAACGCAAAAATATGACCCTGCAAATAAACAGTATTGAAAATGACGAGAAAAGCAACGATATAAACAGAATATGCGACAGTGCAAGAAAAAATTGGCCCAATATCATCCAGCATATCAAACAGAATGCCACAAGCACTTCCAAATTTAATTTCAAGAGTAAATTGAGTGATGTTTATCACGATGGAATTGATCTGCCAAGTTACAGGGAGATCAGGCCCAGAGATTAAAATGAGGGTCAATAGAGTGAAAACTAGAAGAAGGAGTAATAAAATAAAGGCAAAAATAGAAAATCCCATACTACTAGTCCAGCCGCTAAGGTACCAGTTGGTACTCTTACTCCCAAGCCATTTCCGATGTACAGCTACTGGATAGAACCTGCTCAGCCTCAAAAACGCGATATAAATTCCTCAGCGTCAATGACATCCCATCAATTCAGAAAACTCCGCAAATAATTCGACACAGACTGCGAGCACCGCAAAACAGAAGCCAACTACTCCATGTTTAACATCGGCAACGGTGCTTCTCTTTCCTTACTTCGGCGTTGATAATCTTTAATCATTTGATAATGCTTACTGGCGATTGTTACTTATGTAATACAATGATAACTATAGTGCGAGGTTGCCTGCTGGCCTGCCTCTTCACTCTAGTCAGCCCCATCATAGTCATCAGTATAGAAATATCAATATTCTTAGAATTGCTGACTGTAAGTCAGACTGTGGAAACTTTCACCGTCACCTTCTCCACTCCCTTCGCTTCCATACCTACATTTGCCTATTGTACTCCACTACCCACCTAGTTATCGAGTCAGGACGCATGATCGCCAATTAATTTGCAATCACCCACGATCAAATTCTCACCACAGTCACCACCACAACTATAACAATCGCCTTCAATATCCATGTAGGTTCGATGACTGGAACTGACAAGATAATTGTTACACTGATGGTCACTGACTAAAATGGGGGAATGTTCAGTATTGGCGTCCTTCCTTTGGATGTTGCTAACTCCAAGTTGCAGTTTGAGGGATTTACTAGAAATTTACCCAACCGTCTGTCAATATACCCTCTGCTGCTGCCCATGACATACACAAACATTGAAAACAGCACAACTATAGCCAATAATCAGATCTACATCAGTACTAGCAAGACCCCAAGCGCTACTCTCTACACACAAGGGAAAGCATATTTTTCCTATCTCTACATAACCACTGCTTTCTCCTCACTTCGAGTCGGCACGCTCTTTCCTGACGTTAATCAGACTTACTACGGCTATTTGGTCTCCTACGCCAGATTTACATTCACACCTTCGACATAAAACACCATGCTTGCGATTAAAACATATGACACTTCCAGCAATCCATTTCTTAAGCTAACTTCCTATAAAGATTTTACTTCTGCTGGAACTGCTATTGACCAGTTTATCATAGGGTATACCAATGTGGCAGGAGTCACCTATATGGCAGATTTACTTATGATAAACTCTACACTGGCGTGTGGGTAGAGCGAATATCTCTACTACTATCACTTCTTCTAGACTTTGCCAAGAGCTTGCTATCCGTGCCATCCTACCTGTTTGTCCTGTTTTGTTCCAGATGCCACAGTAAGCAATCAGACCAACGCACAAAGTTGCCTATCTTGTGGACACCTTCGATATCTTAACTCGACCGATGGCGTCCACGGCACCTGTCCTTGTTACACAGGACTATCGGAAGTCAATAACATATGCCAGTCATGCTAATTGGGGTGTTTAACCTTCAACGTGGTTTACATTTAATCGACCAATCAGACAAACTTCATTCTTTACTATAGTTACCCTCATATCGATTAGGAGATCCCTTTGTTAGACAATATGGACGTCTATATCAATGGAATTAAGACTAGTTATGAAGCCAATCAAAAAAGAGATGCCATTTATTAATTAGTAGTTCCCTTGTCTGAATTACAAGTATGCTAGCAAGCTCCTTGTGAAATTTTGTTCATGATGAAGTACCCATAAAAAGTGATGACCTCCGACCGACTCAAATCCCTTAGTCACAACAATGTCAGCATGGTCATAGAGGATTACGTTAATTACTATACAATTGTTCCCTAAGAACTGCAGTAAGCTTTTCGAGTGCTTGGGCTGGTGGTCGCGGGAGCATACGGTGCTGGTTTCACAACTTTAGTGAAGATGCTCTTCGAGATGTAGCAGCTTATCGATTTTCACAAGTACATCAACCTGACCATGCCCGTTATTTTCAACCAGTTAGTCTAAGGCCTCAGCAGTTTCAAATTCCTCGATCTGACAATTCTCCTTCCTGATGCATCAGTCTAGTAGCTAAAGAATTTTCCACCCTAGGACCTCGACCAGATGGGCCCACCAAAGCTAATGTACTACTAGTAAGGTGTAAACTACATTAAAAATATAATTGCAGGTCTTCTTTCTTGTCTGTTCATGTTGGCTGTCAATTATTGCGTTTATTTTCTTCTAAAAATAACCCCATTGAAAGTCACTCAAAAGTTGGCAAAAAAAATCAACAAGAGAAAGATTATTACTATTCACGATACTTTTTAGCAAATGGTGCTGCCCATCTTCTTCTTTGCAGGCACCCAACTCTTCTACATTTTGGTCAAACCTTAATTATCGTGGATTTACTGCTTTGCTGGTGGGTCTGCAACTGCAGTGCTTGTGGCTCCTTTTCTGGTAGTTCTCTATATCTACGAGTGCAGGAACAATGAGTAGATGGTGGACGTGTATGAAGATTTGCTGAACGATAATGACATGTCAATGCCTGTCACTTATATATACTATATTTTTAACTACTACCGCAAGATCTTTTTTGCCATTAGTCTGGCCAGCACCATCCCTGGTTTGGTTCAGATTTACTCTTTGATGGCCTTCAATGTCACCCACCTAGCATTTCAGATATACCTAATTGTGTGTGAGGTCTACAGGAGCAAATCTAAGGTGGTTATCAAGTTCATCAGCAGTGTCTGCATCATCGTGTTATAAGTTTTGATCGTTATCTACAACGTTAATAACTACAGCAATCAGGCTAATGTCAACATAGGCATGTCCTGCTTCTATATAGCCATAGCAACTGCAATATTAGGCATCATCGATGCAGTCATCAAGATTGTGGACACCATTCAGCAGGAAGTCGACGGCAAAAAGGTCAAACCAGCCAAACCAACCAACGATCACATCAGCAAGCCCATACTGAAATAATTCAGAAAATAAATCAGATGCAATTTAGGAGAGGAGATCACCCATAAACCCAAAGATCCCAAATAGTTAAAATTCAAAATGGACAAAGAATTGATGGAAAACACAATCAGGCCAAAAGAAGAAGGCGAAGAAAGCAGCTAGGGGGTCAGTGATCGGGATAAACCAGATGGGTAAGCTGTCGATTTGGTCTATATTGATGACTAATGGATGAATGTCTATCCAGAAAAGAAGGATATCTCGCCTGAGCTGATCTTCTAGTTTGAAGAAGAGGATGACGCAGAAAGAGAGAAAAAATAGTAACCTATGAGGGTAGAAATGTACTCCATTCCACCATAAATAAGCAGACAGGCTATGAAGATATCCAAAACTAGGATGAAAAGAAGCCTCAAGAGGAAATCAAGCAAATACTAAGTCCCTTAAGAACCTTCCTATTAATTTTTAGCTTCCAAATCTTCCAATCGAGCCCGAATTCATGACAAAAAAAACCACATGCAGGTCCGGCCAATAAACGAGAGCCAGGAGGAGATCAGCGAATACGATCCGAATCAATGAGATCAATTAGTATATAGTATATATTGACTATGATCACAGAAAATCAGTCATAAATGTACTTGGGTAGAACCACCTTCCTTCCGTATAGGTACACCTGGTCATTGTCAAAAGTAATCGGCTTGAATTTCCTTCCCTCCTCGTTTTTCATCTTCTCCAATTTTTGCACAATGCGTCTTGGGTCGGCAGCAATCTCGAATGTTTCATCTTTTATTTAATTGGACTCAGTGTGGAATTTGACAACTTCTGTTACTTTTTGCTCCTAGTAACGAGGTGTTTCCTAATCTATTTATTAGAGATTGACAATTTTGATTGTTTTGGGAATTGACATGAAAAGTGAGTCGTTGACTTTGCTGTTCGCCACCATCTTTTTCTCATATTTATTCATAGAAAGAGCCTTGAGGCAATTGATGAGCAATAGACTGTAAACCTTCATCTTAGAGTCATAGACCTCATCGCATCGACGCTGAATGCTTTTTATTTTATCCAAAACACAACCACTTTCAAATCCATCCTTGATTTCTTCTTCCAGCCATTGCTTCCGGAATATGAGTGTATACCTCAGATCCGAAAATATAAAACCGAGCACTTCTCTCTTCATGACGTCCAAACCTTCATAGTAAACTCTGATTATTTCCTCCATTTAACTGAAATTGGTAACCATGTTGTTCCAATTGCTACCTTCCTCATTTGTCCAATCCAGTAAAATGTTTATGGGATTGTACATATTTCCTATTTGCACTAAAATTTAATGGAAGTTCTTCTTTTATTTGCTTAGAGTTATGGCCATCGTGAAGAGATACTTGAACTTGCCGATCAGGTTGTGAAATAGTGTAACCACCTTGACCAGCATATGACTATTCTTGAAAATTCGCTCCTTTTTCCATTACTCGTTTTCATCTGCCTTGATAACTAGCTCAGGTTCATCTCTGCCGATTGTTTAGACCTTGCTCATCAAATTGCCCAGATCGTCCATCAATAACAGCTTGATTTCGTTTCGCTTGATGCACTCGTTTTCCATCTCCTAGCATTCCTTCCGTAACCTTTCGTATATGAAAATTATCAGATTTGCTAAACTCTCTATCTTGACGTCGTATTTGTCCTCGAAGCGCTCGATCATTTCGTGCATTCTGATGCGGTCTTATTTGAGATAGTATTTCTGCACTTTCTTTAGTCGGATTTTTGTGGTTTGCTGACTCTTGATTTAGTCGAATTCCTTCTCTTTCTTCATGAACAACTCGACCAACTCTTAGAGACTTGCCATGAACTTCTTATCAATTTTTATTCCTTTCCCCTCATTAGAAAATGCTTTCTCAACCACTGCTACCTTCTTTGGTGGCTTATTGACCTGGCTTTGCAGCAATTTATTCTCTAGATCTTCATTTTCCTTATGCAAGGCTACTTTAAACTGCTTAAGATTGCCCAATGTTTCCTCTTGACCCTGCATCATTTGTTTGAAGGATTTGCTGTTGATGATTTTGACAGATTCTGTCTGACGTTGGATGCTGTTGGCCAGATATGAAATGTGCTTGTATTTCTAGACTTTTGCTGTCTAAATCTCTACTTGCTTTCGGACATGAGCAACGTTTTTCTTAAGGTGGGTGAGTGATGTCTCCAGATTGGCTATCTCAGTTTTTAGGCCATCCTTTTCTTGCTCAATGACCAAAATGTTCTATTTGATTTACTCGATTTGCTAAGCATCAATAGGTTTAGGTTTGTACACTCGGCTCAGCAGACCAGTAGCAGGTCTACAAGGAGTCTAGCTCCGATTATGCATTTGTTTAAAACATTCCTGCGAATTCCTGATTTTGGCACGTTTGACCCTATTGTCTTCCCTGACCTGTGCCAACAGCTACTTGTATTCATTGTTAAGTGAGTTGTTATTTTTCGCTTGTTTGTTGCGATAGATCAAATGAAATTTGAACTACTCGAACAATTCTTTCAGATTGTTATCCCCAGCTTACTTCTTTTACATGGAGCTATATTATACTTTTCGAAATATAGAAAAAATATCAGAAGGAGTCAGTTCTGAGAATATCGCCGCATCCATGGATGTGAGATAGCTTAATCGAGGGTCATGCGCTTTGAGGGGTCTTTTGTCAAGAGACGTTGGATAAAGTCTTTGATATCGGTGGAGAGGTAACGTGGAAATTTCAGGTCAACTTTCAGGATTTTTTTGTAAGTCTACTCCCGACTCCTTTTGGATTCAAAAGGAGCATGACCCGTGCATATTTCATAGCATAAAACTCCTACACTCCACACATCCACCATTTAATCATATTCATCTCCCATCACAATTTCCGGAGAAACATAGTCCAATGTCCCACAGAAGGTCTTTCTTTTCGAACTGAATAAATATATAACTACTTGTTGTCGAGATATACTGACCATCCGAAATCTGCTAATTTGACCACGTTGTTGATCAGGACAATGTTTTCAGGTTTGATATCTCGATGGATGACCCCACGTTCATGCATATATCTCAAAGCTTTGATGGTCTGACTAATATAGTAGCATGTCTCAATTTCAGAAAAGAATTTCTTCTATCTTAGCTTGTCAAATAGCGAATAATCTCCATGCTCGACCAGAAGATAAAGGTTGTTACCCTCCTTGACATATTTGTACATATCTAAGATGTACTCATGTTTGAGGAAAGATTGAATTTTTATCTACCAACTCAACCTTTATATTAAGGCTTTGCTGACCTTTTCCAGAGAAATTCTTTTGACAGCGACAATGAAGTTGGAAGGGACGTGCCTGGCGCTGTAAACGTTTCCGAATCTACCCCTGCCCAATACTTTGATGAATTTGAATTATTCAGTGAAAGGTATTTGCTTTTTGAGGAGAATTTTGGGCTTTCTTGGCTCAAGATAAGGAGTAGAAGAAGGGATGTTTTTATTAATTGGAGCCAAAATATTTGTCTCCAGATCATGAAACAGTCGGTTAATTTTGTTGATAGTAGTTTGGTATTCCTCCTGCACTTGCTTTGTATTGCTCTCTTTTCTTTTGGATCTGTCGGTCCTCTCCCTTTCTATCTTGCTTGGTTTGATACTGATGAAATTGGGATTATAGTGTGGACTGTTGTTGGCACTGGCAAAATTTTTCTGGCTCCTGCAACTTTTCAACTATCTGGATATCTACCTTTCCTTGTTGTTTTGGACCTGCAACTGGCGGATCATGTTATCGAAATTGAGTGTATAATTTTTGACAGGAGATGGCATTCTGAATTGGAGGGTCGGAGTGTATGGCTTTTATTATTTTGATCTTCTGCTGTAGAAATTTAGATCTTTCAGGCTACGGTTGTGCTTCATTATCCTTTTAGTATTAATTTATATTACTATTTTTGACCATATCAATCACACATAGCATCTCAGGAACTAATTAGTTTATGGCCATAAAAACCAATAGAGTTGTTATTGACCCACAGGAAAATTGCAACTGCGATAATTTTAATAAAAGAAAATACAGTCGATGAATAGTCACACCTCTCGCAAACTTTTCCGATAAAGGAGTTTTTCAAGCATTCCTTCTAGACAGTTTTCAGTTGCTGATGTGATTAGTCAGCGCCAATCTGTATTTTTTATACCATTCAGGTTATTTTAGACCAAAAACGAAGGAAGGAAGAATAAAAGAGCATGGTGATGGTCAAAGATGTCGAGATCAGCAAATTGAGAAGAAACCTCTAGACTGCTGTCAGCACAGCTTTGCATGAAAGGTTGGAAAACTCCAAGACAAAAGAAGATATAGTAACACATACACATCATAAACTATTCCTCGAAAATAAAATAAAAACCCTCGACAAGTAAAATAAACATCTCAAAGCTATGCTGATTGATAGAGATACATAAGTAAAAACCCTTTCAGACTCAGTTGCTGTTTACAGCGATAAATGTCAAGATTTGGAGTAGAATTTGAAGGTAAAAATTGATGAGCTCTAGAAAAAAGAATGTTTGTATGGGGAGATAGAGAGGTATAAACTGTTGCTGAAGGATATCGATCCTTTGAAGCAAAGAATAATGACAGTTGAGGAGTAAATTAGAGCCGAGAAAATAAATAAAAAATAAGCTTAGAAAAAGCTGAAAATTACTGAGAAGGAGAAATAATAACTGAAGGTTGAGCTATCAACGGTCAAACCTCGCGAGCAGGAGCTGAGATAAAGAATAGCCTACTTCTAAAGAGTCAATCTTGACATGGAAAGAAAAATGGAAGATTTCAACCGTCGGTAGAACGAGTACATTAAAAACATTACGAACCTCAAAACTAATCTCACTAGAGTAACAGCTGATCGCAACCATTACAAGACAGTTTTCGAGTAGACACGGGAAAAGTTTGAGAAAAAGGTGGAAGACTACAATGTTTTGGAATAGCAGTACAACTCACGAGAAAGCATCATCAGTACTTTGACACAGTAACTTGAGGTTGAAAAAGAGAAGGCTGAAGATCTGAAAGCATAAATAGAAGACACAACCCTTTTCTTCAAGCAACAAGGAGAATAGAACGAGTGCTTGAAGAATAGGAACAAGATTTTGCAGGAGGTGGAGCTCGAGCTAAGAAGAGTCATTGAAGGTCATGTAAAAATATCAGAATAAGTCAATCTAACAATAGTCAAAAATTTCGAGTAAATAAAAAAGCTCAAAACTACAATATAAGCCTACTAGTCTCAAATCAAGGATGTATAGCAAAAATTCTAGAAATTTAACAACCTTTTCAACTAAGGTTCTGAAAAAGGGTACAGTCAAGTGAGGGAAGGATTTTATGGCGTGATGAGAATCAACTCTTAAAATGCAATAAAGATAAAATAAATGGATGCTGAGTTTACCTAGAAGTTGATGATAATGGGAGAACAAAGAGATCTAATAGTCAGAAGTCAATAGATGAGAAGCATTTAACCTCCAAATGATTAAAATCAATTCTTGTCTATCTTCCACGAAAAGACATAAGCCATGATTTTGCTCTAAAACTCCAACGACCAGCTTCTAAAAATCAAGAAATAATATGAAGCTAAAATTTAATAGCTGTATGGGTAAATTTAAAAGGAAAAAAAAGAAATGACTCTCCTAAAATTAAAAACAGCTGAAATGTTCAGAGCCAAGAAAGATCTCGATTAAGCCCGAAAAAAAATGGAACGGTATCAGGAGATGATCCAATAACAAAATTAAGTGGCAGTTGACATGCAATCACAAATGTCAGTCTTGCGTGAAAAAAATGCATAGATCAATTAAAAATATTTCGTTTTGGAACTTGAGAAGAAAAATTTGTAGGTAAAACTTCAAGAGTTAAATGATGTTATCAAAGAGTTAGACGCTGATGTTCTGCAGAAAAATAAGCAAATCAATTAGAAAAACTCCCACCTCATTCAAGATTCTCTACAAAAAATAGATTCAGCCATCGTAGTTTATTTTGTATTCAGAAATCCCTATCTTTCTACTTCAATTGTGCCTTCTGCAACGAGCTACCTCTTACACCTGTGACCTTGGCTTTGTGCGGTCATACATACTGCACAAAATGTAAGGAGGCCTACGCTTAATCCTGTTACGAATGCGACACTGGCATGCCAATAGAGAAAGTGTTCCAAAACCGGTTTTTGAAAGATGCCTCAGGAAAGTACAAATTTCTAATGATGGTTCTGAAAGAGCTTAAGGCTAATTTCATTGAAAAGAACTGATTTTTATGTGATGCATGATAATATTATAACGATCATTTCTCTGGCGAGTTACTCCTGATGACCATGAATCCATTTCGATCAGCCTTCCTGACCTTCTGAATCCTCAACCTGGCTAATTGCATTCTTTCCAATTTTTGCTTCAGCTCAATCGAATAACTATGCCTAGCCACAATTTTATTCGATCTATCTGTCGCTCTGAATTTATCTTCAATACTGCTTTCATTTCTTGTCTCCTTGTTTGCTGTCCTGATCGCATCATCCCTTTTCCTCCTCTCTATGGTGGTGTTGAACATGGAATGTATCTTGAACTGATTCTCAGGCATAATCGTTGCAATATTTTCAGCAACGCTATAAGATTTAGTTTATCTTGTGTGACGGATGAACTTGTCGTCGAATTTGATATTGACGTTGTTGACCTGCATGGGAAGGATGTATTTTTTCTTTTCTTTCTATCTGTCTCGTTTCACCCTCTTGTCATACATTATACCTTCTTCTTTCTTTATTAGCTATATCTCTTGTTCAGAATGAAACTCGATGGGAGGCGGACTATCATCTAACATATTTTTTGTCACCGGCAAAGAAGAAGGAGACAACTAATCATGCTAAACCACATCTCTTAGTTGCCGTAATTTTGTACGTTTGAAGTTGCTGACCACCTGATAGTATGAGATTGAGTTGCCCCGCTAACGGATGTGATTCAGGAAAGGTTCGTCGTATTTTTCATTGCTAAAAGGAAGTTTACGAGTGATTGGAGGTACCAAAGACCTGACTGTTTTCTATTTTTTGTTTAATTTGAGTAGACTCTCGTAGATCTTTATTGTTTACTCGTTTTGAGGTCGAATATCCAAAGGATACAATCTCCTGAAAGCCCCCAATTATTAGCTTTAAGCCTCCTTAGTAGTATTTTTGTTGTACGTTCTCATAATTTGAATGTTGTGGATATTGTCCTGTTCGTTTCTGCTTTTGAGGTAATTTATTTTATCCTATTTGTTAAGGTTGAGCATGTTGAGTGTATCAAGAAGCAAATGTTTTTTGATGATCATATCCAGAGGTGTTTATGTACAGAAACTAGGACTGTGATTAACCTACAATAACAAAGGTGTAAAATCCTCTTTTATTAGTATGTCAAATCCAAGTATCTCGAAACATAGACAATCCTGATCATCCTTTATTTCTCTTGCTTCCTTGTATTTTTTGTTCAAAATGTGATGGCCTGCTATAATGGTCTTCACTATTATTTTGTCTATCTCCTTTCTAAGATGTTCAACATCACAACCTTTCTTCTCCAGCATCTGAGTGAAAAAATACATACTCTATAGATAGCATTCAAAGATCTTTTGTGTCCGATATCGTCCTCTAACTCGCTCTGATTAAATATAAAATCAGGGCTAGCTTTATTTATCGCATAGTTGGTGAGATGAACTCTCATATTTTTCTGATTCGAACTGCTCGGTTTCTCGTAGCTACAAGTCGCCAATCTGCTGAGTCCTTCTGAAAAAAGATATATCTTCAGAGGATTGACACTTCTCAACAGCACATACAACCTCAGATCAAATTTAGCCGAGTCTATCAAAAGAGGATCATCGACATATTCCTGTACAACTATTTCCTCTTTGCAGTTGAGATCTGGTTGTTTGGTGAGATATATGCCTCTGCCCTGACTGTCACTGCTTGGCTTGACTATGTAGTATGAATTTTATCGATTTTTTGAAAATCTGAGTTGATGATATATGTACCTTTAAAATTATTACACTTCGCTTGGGAAGTTGAAAGACATCGGGAAAAATTCATACTACTTGAGCGCCATTTTTTTCATACGGTTGAGAGATGCTGTCAATAGATTTTTCTTGCCCAAACATTCTGAACCAGGAAAATGGTTGACCCTTTGATAAGGCTTCATTTTCCTCACAAACTCCTCATGAACATAGGTGTCATTCCAATACACATTGACTTCCTCTTTGGACTCTACATTATATGTTGGTCTTACCTTAACGAGTCCAGACTCGCCACCCGAGCTACCCAGTAGCTACTGCTCTCAGCAAAGGATACTAAGTCTTGCCGATATCTATCTTGATCCTGTTTTATTTTTTGACATTTCTCTTCGCATTCTGCAATCGCAATAAATTGGGACTCTGCACTTCTACCTCCTGGTTGGTAGGCTCTTGCATCTTTGTGTGTATTATATTTTATTGGATTTCAGACCAATTATAATAAGCTCAGTCACAATTATTAGCACACCAATCAATGTTTCTTTAAATCAAGAACGGCATCGTCTAGAGGTTACCACTCGGGAAGCCATTCCTTATAGGCTATCGAAATGCGATAAATGTACTATTGGCATGGCACCTTCTTCTTTGAGTCTCGGTAGCGCTTGATAGTGCCACCTTCGGCAATGTTGGGGAAGCAAAGTATTATCATTATGTCATAAATGAACTCTATCTTGACTCCTTTTTTGAATAAAATTGTTGAAGAGGCTATCTAGTCGCTAAGATTTTTGGCATAATCTTCAACGATTGTTTGACTAAAATAGAAAAAGAGATCGAGGAAGCAGTCATTAAAAGCCAGAATCAAACTTCTGGTTTAAAACAGATGATCGAGATAAGCATCTTCCCTCGGTCGTAACTTGATACCTTCCTTTCGCTGGTAGGCATAAAAATATTATTTGGTTTTTCCCCATTCTTATTTGAACTATTAATATAACCTATCGACCTCAGATCTCAAAGTTTTTTCATAAATGTTCCTTCCTTCAATCAACTCGATAAACTCAGCTTTCGGTATGCTGATATTACCTTGTCTATGGGTTCCAAACAGAAAAATTTGCTGTAGATCTTTAGCAATGATGTAGCATCTTTTGACCAGAAGAAATTAACATTTTCTGAACATGCCTTCAGGAATGATTATCTTCTTGAAATTGCAAGCTCTCAGGTAGTCCAGGTTGTCCTTGAAAAAAAGAATATGCTACTTGAAATTGTTCAACCTTCGGTAGGCCTATCTTGCCAGATCTTTGGTGAATTGGGAAGCTCGCACTCCATTTTTGACCTCAATAGATCTCCTCTCCAGCTATGCTTGGCTGATGTCGCTGGTCATGAGACTGTTTGTCATGAATTAGTCCTTTGTTATTTATTTTGATTCGTATGATACTTCCTACTTTGCTATTTATTTTTGAAGCTTAGTGATTTCATTGCTTAGATACTCGTGTTCGGCAGCTTGCTAGATCGTTATTCTGGCAGATTAGTCAACTGTCAGCATTCTCTGCAGAAGGTCTCTCAGCAAAGGCGATATATTGGCCTAGGGTATGGGCACTTCTTAGCCAATTTCCTTTAGAATTCCTAACACTTTCATCGAAACCCATGGTACTTTAAGGAACAGCATATAGAAAATGGTGATTCCTAGGGACCAGACGTCAGTTTGGAAGGTGTACTTCTCTTGTCTTAAGATTTGTGGACTCATGAACTGAATCGTTCCAGAAAATGTGGTAGTTTATTGGTCACTATTGTGATTATTGATAATTTTTGCCACCCCGAAATCTGATATTTTGATTCCGTCCTAATGAATTAGAATATTTTTAGGCTTGATATCCCGATGGATAATATTTTTATCCTTCAGAAACCTCAAAGCAATCACCATTTGAGCTATAAATCTTTTGATCATTTCCTCACTTAATCCTTCGGGGTGTTCCAGCACGAAGTCCTATAGAGTACCTTTGTTGCAAAACTAAATGAACAGAAACAATGAATTGGGAGTTTTCTTAGCATCGATGTATTTGAGAATGTAGGGATGTGTGATTTTTCTCAACAAGTTGATTTATTGGAGCAAGGCATCAGTTGCGATCATGGATGAGTTGGTAGGTATTTCCTTCACGGCAAACATGGTACTGACATCACTTTCTCCAGCTTTGTAGTAACCCAAATAGACCTTGGCCATGGCTCCCTTGCCCAGCATGTTCGTGTAGTCGATCTGGTACTTCCCTACAATCAAGTACTTTCTCTAGCTGTTCATCTTATTAATAAGCTAATTATTAGTAAAGAATATCAGTATTTATCGTTAAAATTGTCAAATGGCAGGTCGAATTGCTACCATCCACATATTTCAGGGATGTTCTCATCCTCCTCACGCCTCTTTTTCTTTTGCTTGAAAGTTTTAGGCTTCATGTTTTACTCCTAAGGTTGCTCCATTTATTCTAACTATTTTTTAGAACGGATGTAGTCGCCTATGCGAGTTGTCCGACGTTTGTCCTTCGTGCATAATTTGAATTTGGCACCCATTATATTCTCCTAGGATGGTTGACTACCCATATTCTATATTTATGGAGGTGTTTGAGGCTTGGATATTGGATTACTTTCGACAGGAGCGGTCTAAGCTACAGCATTGGCTTTTCCATAGTTGATAACAAAATCTGACTCTTGCTTGTAACCCTCCAAACTTGCCTTAATAAATTATGGTATCTTCTGGTTAACTATGTTCTTTCTGGATTTTTTCTCCCCTCCAGTTAACTCTATGAAATCATGAGTTCTATCCTTCTCCATCGAAACATTTTTAGAGTCACCTTTAGGCTCAGTCTTTTTTATGTCGTATTTGACAGATGGCCTCTGTTTGGGCGGTCTCTGACTCTCTTTGATAATGATTTTATCAATATTTGTAATTGTTAGTTTAGATTTGGGAAGCAATTTATCTGCGATTTGCTTCTTGATATCTTTATCATCCTAGCAGTCTTACTCGAGTTATATTGAATTCATTTTGAATATTCGCTTGACTGATTATTTGCTCTAGGATTTTCTTCTAACTTCTGGATAGCTGATTGTGTCAAAATTTATGTGCTGCTCGGATTCGATAATGTTGTTGGTTCTGCCCGTTGCATTTCTGTGCTTGCTTCTTGTGTTGACTTATAAAAATTTTTAGCATTCTTCATCTTTTTTTGTATTTTCTTCCAGACATAGCTATTTTTTGCCTCTTAGAATATTGAGCAAACTGATCGGCTGAGCCTTCATCTCATGAGGCTCAGGTTTGAGGCATTGATTGCCAATAGTCTCAGCTCTAGCTTTCTGTCTGGCCTAATTGCGTTTGTTATTGAAATTGCTTGCAGTCTTCGGCTTCATTGCCAGTATTTACTGCACCATTGAGGCCAAGTTATAGTTATTTTATTCACCATCCAACCGATGCTTGATCTTGACAGGTTTGGGAGATTTTCTTCTAAAATCAATGCCATAGGAGGTTGTTCTAGTGATGGGCTAGATCGAGATATGTCGGGTGAACTGCTTGGACTGATGTTGACTGTAGTGCTGCTCCATTTTGTTATTATGTTGTGTATTGCTTTATAAACATATTGGATGTGCTGTTACTTTAAGGTTAGAATTAGATTTGGCAAATATGATAAAGAAACAATCTAGGACCAATCTGGCTGTATGGTGGCCAATTTGAGTATGTCAACAGATGGGCTGTGGGACTTTATTGTTACATTTTATAACTCTCCTTACTCTCATAAAATAATTATAGTGCAAGTATGGCAACCTTCAATACCTATGATTATGAGTTCCTCATCAAATGCCTCAGTTAGGGCTCAACTATCTTCAAAGCATAATCTCTCAAGAGGTTGAATACTTTGGCAGGAGCAGATAAAAAACAATTCATCAACCATCTGCGACCCCTCCTCACAGAAATGGAAGTTCTCTATCGATAAGACAAAGAATAAATCGGGTATCAGAGCATACTACTCCTCAATTAGATCATCATCAACATTCAAAGTAAAGAACTTGCTCATTTGCTCTACAACAAACATCTACCTTTGATTATACCAGCTTTGGGACATGCCACTAAAAGTACATTTCGTAAAGCGGCTCATACAGTTCTTCTCAATACTGTCAAAAATTACCCTCAATTCACAACTCTCGGATAAATTTACCTCAATTACGGCTTTAGGGCAGATATTGACCTGGTTCAGCAAAAATCAATCAACAGCTTTCAATCGATCCTCATCCTTGAGGCCAAACATTTTGATTGGAGTGATTAACGCTCCAAAGAATTAGTCCAAACTCTAATCAATAAAATATAGCACTAAAGTTTGTTTATTTCTAAGGCCTCCTCTCAATGCATACTGTCTATGTGCAAAATGGAAGGCATCAGGACTGTCGCTAAGAAAATGGATGAATATTATCTGAAAAAGTTGAAAAGGTTTCTTGAAGATATTGTGCAAAAGCTACCCACTGATAACTTCTTCATTACGCCCAACTATATCAATGACTTGTTGACCGATTAGCGAGAGACAGGAGTCGCTATACATAGATATTAAACCGTGGTGCCCAAAAATAAAACCCCTTCAGTTGTGGAATATGTCCCTGAGAAAGAAATGGTGACTATTGAACCTCCAAAAAATAACTCTAACCATCGCAGACTGGAAAAAATAAAAAAATCAATCAAGCAGGAATAAAAAAGAGCATAGAGTAAAGAGATGATGGGTGGTAAACTTTTCTCTTTTGTCACTGGTGAAGGAAGCATCAAGGAAAAGACAGAAGCTATGGAGGATCTTCTCTTCAAAATGCAAGTCAGCAAGCAAAAACCTGAATTTGAGTTGTCAATGAGAGCTGTCTTTCCGATTTTGCTAAAAATGCTCAAAGATTCAAATCCCAAGATAGTAAGTCTGACTCTCCGTATTCTTGAAAACTGCATCGAGTGGATCGCTTCATCAGAACAGCAATTAAACAATTTAGTCACTATAATTGTTGAAAAACTGGGAGATCAAAAAATATCGATTCGTCAGAATGTCTCCAAAGTCATCAGAGACCTAGCCGTACTTCATTTGATTTACATAGATGAAAACAAATAAAGCTGTCTGGATTCGGTAATTGTTGTAAAACCTCAAGAGAAATACTGGTGCCATATTGAAGGATTAAACTTTGTATCTCGTCCATCACATATACGAGAACAGTACACCTGGATAAGAAATCGATCTACCTACAGCTGACATTTTAGATCAAATCTCTTGCTATACTGATGATTCAAAGACAAAAATAAAAATACGGACATTGGATTGTTTATCAGTCATAGTGTATCATTCAAGAGAAGCTGAGAAATACAATTTAGGACTGAAGAACAGAATGAGTTCCGTTTTTTATCAGATGTATCTGGAGAAGGTGGCAAAACTATAAGAATAATCTCAAAAAAAGAATAGAATAGACAACGAAAGAACATAAAGAAGGCCAAGAAGGTAACTCAATTAAAAAATGACCCAATAATCTTTCAGAAGCTATCGAGACAACACCGATGCCAGAAGTGAAGGAGACAATGATTATGAAGCCATGAATGTTTCAATGGAAACCATCAAGAAAAGAGTGTCACTGCTGAAGAGACCAAGACATCATCAACTATCTACACAATAAACTATCAGTGTTGATAACTCTTATCATCGGCCTAACTAGAAAAGCAATGTGGAAGATGTCTAGATCGTTCTGCCCAGTTTGTACAAAAAGACAGGAAATAGGTTCATTAACACCAAAAGAGGCGATTTTTCACCAACAAAAACTATTGAAGCATCCAAAACAAGTCAAGGGGATTATCTTTCTAAGGAAGATCTCAAACCTTTGAGAGATCCCGAAAGATAAATAAGGACCATTATGGCAGATCTAAAAAATAGTGATTGGAGAGTCCAATTCTAAGCAACGAATAAACTACGTCGGCTTATTTAATTTCATCCCGATGTCATCAGAAATAGCAGTCCCGCTAACCTTCACACTTTAGTCCTCGACATGATTTCATTGGCCGAAAATTTAAGGTCAAGTGTTGCCAAAAATAGTCTCATCTGCATTTATGAGTTCATTCAAATCATGGGACGACAGATCGATGTCTAATGCGATATCCTGCTGGAAAAACTTCTCAAAAGATCGGCAGATACAAACTCATTCATCAGTCAGGAAGTACAAAAATGCCTCAATTCACTTGCCCTCACAGCTACTCCCTTTAAAGTACTTGAAAAGTTCGGAACTTACAAAGAAAGCAAGAGCGGACCCATCAAATAATCAATTGTTGTCACTTTGCTGGCTATGAAAGACAGTGAAAAAGTAAGAGAGAAAGAAGCCAGCAAATTGGCTGAATCTATGGCCTACTACTTGGCAGATGGACAAGTAGAGGTAAGGTCGAAAGCAAAGACTGGAATTGTAGAGTTAGCCAGAGACCTCGGAGATTGGTATCGAGCTCTCCGTGGTAAAATAAATCCCATTTATTTCAAATCGATCTGTTAATTGATGACCAAACCTCCAGCTTTAAGGAAACAATAATTAAATCAGACTATACAGACCATACAGCCCAAGAGTATGACTTTACGTCAATCATAAAAAATGTAGCCTATGGCCGAGGCTCCTCCAACAAAAAGAAAACCTTCCAAAATTTCCCAATTTCCTTCATAATTCAACGAAGTCACTGCTATTTTATAAAATGCTAAAAGTTCAGATTGGAAAAAAAGAATAGAGGCTATTGACAAAGTAAAATAGATCGCCCTTCTGCATCCCTAATAGTTTGTACAGTTCAGATCAGCCACTCACTTCTTGGATGCAATTTGTAAGCAAGTCATTGAACCTAATGTCAAAGTCAGCACCAATGGTATTTCAACTGTTCTTGAGATCTTTGATCCTTTGAGGCAAATCATTGAAACAAATTTGGGCATCATCTGTAATAGTCTTTTCGCCAGTGTCAGCTCAAACAAGCCTGAAGTCAGATAGCTTGGCTAGAAATGCGTAGGAGTCATTTTGGATGAGGTTGATGTCCAA
>Ga0100402_1002548_pt1 | contig 20415 bp, 9 predicted proteins | sample CryGeyme20150102_FD_80419 | JGI IMG/M metagenome (GOLD analysis project Ga0100402, IMG submission 80419) | Groundwater microbial communities from Crystal Geyser aquifers in Utah, USA - Crystal Geyser metaG 2015-0102 | ecosystem: Environmental > Aquatic > Deep subsurface > Groundwater | place...
GTCCGGTTGTGATCAACTATGTCACCCTTCGGGGTGCCAATGGTTGCCTTCGGGTGGCCTTGGCGCCCTGCGGGCGCCATAGTTGTGATCCCCGTAAATTAGATGTTCAATTTTTTTTTTTTGGTATGTTCCTAACAGCGGCCCCGTCGGCTTGAGTTCGCAAGATACTATGGGCGCCATCTGCATGTCTCAAATAAACATTTTGATAAATTACCAGTGCTACCAGGTACTGCAGTGGCAGCTGTTTGGGTTTTAGCATTTTTTGATTTGCTCCGACAAATAATGAGTCGGAAAGGGTTTGTTGCTACTGGTACTTCTCCGAAATATTAATTCTCTCAGTACTCAAATAGTCATCAAATAGCTATTGGGGAACACTATTACGACCGGTAACTGGTAGAATAAGTCTACTAGCTAGTAGAAATAAATCAATGGCCCCTGGTGGGGGGTACGCCAACTACTCTTTTTAGAACTACAAGTATGGACCTACGATAATTGTTGTACCAGGTAACTGGAAAAATTTGATCAACCTGGTGTAGACTCCAGTACACTTTCTACAGGTCTCCCTTTTTGATGTGTACCTACTATAATTGTCATAACTGGAAATATTTGATCAACCTGGTGTAGACTCCAGAACACTTTCTACAGGTCTTTGTTTTTGAAGTGGACCTACGATAATTGTCGTGACTGGAAATATTTGACCAACCTGGTGTAGACTACAGTACACTTTCTACAGGTCTTCAAGCCAATTCACAAATTCACACCACGTCTACCAATAAGAGGTCCGAGGTCCATGCTAAGAATTTGGCATTAATTTGTTCAAAGTACAGGAGGTCCATGGACCTCAAGTTAAGTCTGATTATAGAAAACTTTAGTACTCCATTTACAAAATAGTAAGCTAAATTTTTATCCTGATTGGAATATGAGGTCCGAGCTCCCATCTGTAGGTTTGACTATACAAATTTTCAGTACGCTACTTCCAAAATAGTGAGCTAAATGTTTATCAGTAGCAGACAGATAACACTTTGAAGGCCACCCACTGGCTAGAGTGTGGCGATTATTGATTCCTGCTGCCACTTCTCTGAGGTTACCTAAAAAAGTTAGGGATAATCAACTGTTTCGTGAACATGCATGATGATGGGTGCGTTCATTTGGTTGTGCAGTAGTGTCTGTCTAACATTCGAAAACCTGAGTGGCTCCTGTCTCATTGCTACTGTCGAGTGCAGTAGCATACTTAATGCGTTGCTCTCTTGTTGCTCTCTACTTACTAGATGCCTCGGTTTCGTCGTTGCTGCAGCACGAAGTCCCGGCTTGGATGATACAAGCCAGAATATTTTTCGCAAGCTTGAAAGTCACATGGCCTTACAATACGCTAAGCTTCGACACCCATCTGGGTCTCTCTATGTTGGCCAAGAAGAGCACACTCTGCTTTCCTGTGTCGCCGAGTCATCGGCAACTGACGAAACAGCAACAAACTTCAAATGAGGAAGAAAATGCGGCCACTTCTACAGGCACGTTTGTGTTGGAATTTGGGCTAAACTGTTGATCGCTTTCGCCGGCGTGGCGATGTTAGTGTTTCAGAAGTGATGCAAAGTTGTAATCATTTCGATGGCAACTATCGTACTACTAGTCTAGTGGACATGTTCTGATTTTTTCATTCATTCCACTGAATTCATTTTGTAGTGCAACTGGTACCTGGTACACACTAGTAGCTAGCACCGTAGACGACCCTACTGTATCTGCGACCAGTTTATGCGGCATCTTTTCGCATTTATTCATCCGTGGTTCGTTGTTACTGCACCGTATGGACAACAAGACCTCGGTAGAATTGGTACAGCCTGGTACCTGGTAGGTATGGTAGTACCTGGTACCTGGTACTCTGAATCGCTACCAACCTAGTACCAGGTAGTCCTACTACTAGTAGTACCACTACCAGGTAACTGGTATTCGAAGATATCTACCGATTACTAGGTCATCAGAATTATGAATTTGAAGGAAGCGTACAAGTATGGTACCGTACCAGGTACTGTACCAGATACAGTACTTCACACTTCCAATAATAGTCAGTCTTGTATAAGGCTTTTATACTAGGTTGAAACATGAATAGAACATGTCTAAAATGTCAGATCTTACGGTACGAGGTTTCCCAGGAAGAGTTACGGTAACCTTACGGTAACAGTACCTGGTACCATAGGGTACTCTACTCTACCTACCTGGTACCATAGTGCACTTGCTTTGGACAATAATTGCAAATATCACTGGTTGCTACTCTGAAAAAGTGATTAATTTTACTCACTTATTGATGAATCCCCACCCACCAGCCACGTAGCCAGCCAACTAGTCTACTATTAGAACTGCGAAGTAGTTGTAGCCTTACCTTCATTTTCTGCAACTGATAGTATTCTGAGTGTTGTTCACTTTCACTAGTAGTCTACTCACTACTGTCACAAATTAGCTTAACAGAGCACAGCCCTTGTCAAATATATTATTTTCTTGACCATGAATCCAACCATGCAAAATGAGCCCAACGTTGGCGTCAAGGCTTTCAATCGACGAAAAGCCGCTCTCTTGGCCGCTCATGACGAGCGAGGTCCAGCTGCCAGTGCTGCACCCCAACAAAAGGTTTTAAGTTTTACCGACGACTCCGCATTGTCGATATACCTCAGAAGCAATCATTCGAGTGTCAGCAGCGAGATAAGCGAGGACAGCAGCATCTCGACTTTTGGCCGGGACGATGAGCCTACCAAAGAATCATCCAAACCAGACGTCTGTGCGAGTCAGCGTCCTTCGAAAACATGCTTGACAGTGGAAGAAGAGCTCGAATTCAGTATTCCATCATTAGATCAAAAAGCTTTGACGATGCTTAATGTTAACGATAGCCAATTCCTTCATTCAAGTACAACTTCTCCCATCCAGCCAGTGCGAGAGCCCTCCAATCCAAATCTATGTCCCAGCTTTCGTTCCTCTCGAACATGCCTTCCAACAACGAACCAGGGGAAAACTGATCTATCCAAGGATGGAGCTTCCGCAGATGCAGTGTCAGACTTTGACGTACCACCAGCCAGCATCTTAAACTCGAAGCAGCCTCTTCGCATGGCATCAGTAAAATCTTTACCGTCTCTTGAGCCCGCTTCTTCTTCTCTAATGACAGAGGAAGAAGACGGCGATGAAGCAGAAGACATTCAATCTCAGCCAGATGATGGAGAGAACGTCCTGTCACCCAACTGTACTATTCCAAAAGACAGCGAGCTCGTGGCCTTAAAGAAGAGCCTAACGGATCTGGGTCAGTGCATTGAAGCCATTGAAAAGCCAAATTACCAAGCATCCTTGCTAGAAAAGAAACGTATCAGAGAAGCTTGGGATAGTTTTATAAATTTGATTGACAGTACTCTTCTTCATGATCAATATCAACCATCCAGAAGCAAGACGAAGCTGTCGAAAGCAATCAGATCTAAAGATGTAAGCAAAAGCCGCAGTCGATCATCCGTCAACACTAAGGAATCCGTGATATCGGTGCAGTCACGAGCTTGCAATAGCGCTCCCCCTCTGTCCTCTAACGAAAAGACGCAAAGTCGTTCATCCAGCAGCCGCACGGCTATCAGGCGAAAGCATACTCGCAAGGTGATGAGTGAACGATCGGGCAGATCTACAACCTCCAAGATGCGAGAGGCCAGGCAGGGTTCATCAAAAAAGCTTGTTACGGAAAGCAAAAGCAAAAGCAAATCGACCGAATCCGTAGACGATTCAAGGTCACACCGTCGCACTAAAAAAGAACCAGGGATGCGACGATCGGTAACGACTCCTTCACGTCGAAAGCAGCGCACTTATCGGGAACGCAGTAGTCATTCTTCTGTTCGTTCCCTCTCCGTTGCTGATCTCTACAACCCCAATACCAGCCAACGTCGCTTACTGGTCCGAAAAGAACACAACAGCCGCAGAAGCATTACATCATCATCATCTGATTCCACGAGTCTTCCCATTAATAGTAACAATGATGTGTCATTGACGTCCGTGTCGAGTGTCGATACTCGACCGACTTCCAGCACTAGCGGTGGCTTGCACTTGCCGCTACTTCAACGCTATCGACGTAAAAGACTACTGGATCGGAATCGAATATCTTCGATCACTGCTACTACTATTACTGGAATCCATGAAGGGCCACAAAAGGATTCGAGAGGTTCGTCGAATGGCAAGAACCAGAAAAAAATCATGTCGCGTTAAAATCTCGCCTCAAACGCGCGCACTCGAGAGAGATGGATTGTTTTCTTTTTTTCTTGTATAGCGTTGCTTCACGACGGACAAAATACTGTAATACAAGCCGGTCACCTCATGGTAGATTCAGAAATAAAAAGATTAAAGCGATGTACTGTAGCTACTGTATGTTTTTTATGAAACAAGGGACTTCTTGTATTTACGCAAGATGACACACCCCACACCCAAGTACATGACTGGGTAGGCAAAATCCTCGTTTTTGACCAAGTCTCTCCCCTACAACTGCATAAAAGTATAGTAAAGTAAGATACCTTGAGAACAAATGTACCACTACTACGGTACATTCTGGAAGAACAGAAGCTACTCGATTACTGGTACTGGCTTCTGGCACGAGTAGTAGGTAGTTTTGGGTCGTGGCTGCAGTCATTAATTCGAATTGATGTGCTGTATGGTACCATAATATTATTATCATCTTCAAAAAAGTCATGATAATCCATACTACAGTAACTCTAACAACGGGCTCATTTAGTTACGAGTGGTACGGTAGATACTCGTCTGTGCATGCAGTTTTCTGGTTGGTTTCTGCGCATGCAGTTTTGGGGGCCGGGGGGGCTAGTAGTAGACTACTACGAGTACTCGACATAGCTAGCTAGTAGTACTACTCTACTACCTAGACTACTCCTCCGAGTACTACTACTACTACTGTAAAAGGTACTACTGCTGGTCCTACTGCAACCGAGTAATGTAACTGCTCGCTATCGCTTGCTACTAGCTAGTAGCTAGCTAGTACTCGAGTAGGTACCTGGTAGGCAGTGAAACCGTGGTAGACGACTAGAGTACTGTTCAGTGAGCAGTTGACGCACATTCCTATCAACAGAGTTGTCGTACAGCCAGTAGACTACTCCGGAGTACTTCACAACGAATTTGTAGCATTTACGCCCCCCCACACTGCTGCCTGATCTTTTAGTTCGTATTGGCAGGCAGCTATATACCACCTATAACATAACATCCATACAACACGAATACATGAAAACGAGGCTGCAGTGGGAAATACCAAGAATAAGAGAAGAGCAAAGACTGACCATGGTTTGTGATGCTCCACTCGTAGATGACTCTTTTTCGGAAGTAACAGCAGCAGCAGCAGCAGCAGCAGCAGCAACAACAACAGGAACAGCAACAACAACAGGAACAGCAACAGCAAGACCTGCCGCCGTAAATTGTCCGGAATGCCAATTGTCGTTTACGACGGACGACGGAAGCCATCGGCTTCCAACCAGTTGTCAATTTTGTCTCCACACGGTGTGTGCGTCCTGTGCCAAGAAGACTGCGAAGAAGACGATGACTTCGAAGAAGGACAGGAAGCAACAACAACAACCTAAATCATCATCATCACCGTCATTACAGCCAAGCAACCGCAACCACAATAACAATCACAATAACAATAACAACAGCAATACGTGTCCATCTTGTGGAAAAGCAGGAGGATTCTTGACGCGTCACGACGATCCAACACAGCCTGTAGTACACAATCTTTCGAAAAAGCTTTTACTGCAAATCAGGGACCTTCAAAGTAAATTGCAGCATCATCAGCAACAAATACAGAAAGAACAACAACAGCAACAACAGTCAAAACAAATTACGACAAAAACAGCAACAGTTTCTACGGAAGATTCGCCGATACGACGGAACGCTACAACGACTTCCGTCATGCCCAATATTATTTATCCGAAATATACAGAAGTTTTTCGCGGTAACATGTTCGGTCGCATTCAAAAGTGTTCTTTGGAACAGTACAAGTATGCCATTCAGTACGGCAATGGTGATCCTCATTGGGTGTCTCAGACCGTTCTGGATGAACTGTTAAAAGCAGCCGTTGCTCAAAAGCGTAAATTGGAAACCGATGAACACTATTCGGCCACTTTATGTGAACAAACACAGCAACCACCAGCACCACCACCACCACCACCACCACCAGCAGCAGCAAGGTCTCAACAGCAACAACAACAGCTGATCCGGGGACATGTTCTTCACGGATCTCACTCTGTGGGAGGTCGTCATCATTCCAATCTGCGGATTGCGAATGCTATTCATTATGATCCCGAACGAAATTACATTGGTCGACACGTTTATAAAACATTTCCAGGATTGGGATCGTTTTGGGGAACTGTTAAAGCTGTTCGGAAAGAACGGTATTACACTGTACACTGGAATGATCCTGTCACACGTATACGGTCCGAACGGATTATGGTCCAAGATTTGCCTGATCTTGTTGAAGCAGCAAGAATTCATCGTTTGGAACATCCCAAAAAAATGGCACCTGTTGTGAATTCTAATTTTACTACTCAATCGACGGTCGTTGTTCATTCTAGTTCTCGACCACAAAATCATCAACAACAAAAACACCACCACCACCACCATCACCTACAACAGCAACAGCAACAACAAAAATCGTATCGAGGAGTTCCAAGAACATCACCACGAGCTGTAAAAGCAGTTGCTATGCGACCACTACGACAAGACAATTACCGTAAAGATAGTACCAGTGCTACACTGGTATATTCAAAACGACCATCATCGTCGTCACCACCACCGCCACCGCCACCGCCACCGCCAATAGCAGAAAATTCAAACGTATCCAGCATAGAACTAATAAGATACAACAACAATCAGCAGGATCAATATGATACCATTGCTTGTGATGCTGCAAATCCTCCTCCTGCTGCTGCTGCTGCATTCGCAGTGGAACTGAAGAGTCGAGGTGTTTCGGAGTCGCCCATTTGCCTCGACGATGATTCTTCCGCCGACTACCCAAAAAGTGAAAAGAACAAAGATTGTCTTGATGGCGGTAGCGAGGGTGGTGATAACGAAGACGATGACGATGACGATGACAATTCCAATTATCGAAGCCAAACGGATTCGGATATCGAAATGGATGACAAATCGACTTCGTCGAAAATGTCCCAAGCTCTGTCCAAATCTTCACAGCAACAGCAGCACCGGCGACCACAAAATTCGACTAGGGTGTCAGCTGTTTCGATGCAGCACATCGGAGGACCACTCTTCATGCCAGTACAAGCCAAGGGTACAGGATGGAGAGGATTCGAAGAATTTGTTACGGATGACACGCTACCCGAACAGCTCATCGAAATTATTGAGTTGTTGGAATTTCTCTTTCCCGTGGCCAATCCTGAGGGTAACGAGGAATGTGGCTTTTTGTTTTGCCTCTGGGAAAAGTGTGCCCGAAAAACGAAAAGGATGAAGCTCGGACAAGAGCTAAGATTAGTGTTGCGGACCATTCAAAGAGAGGATCCCGCTTGCAAAGGGTTGCATTGGCATCGGATGAATTTACCGTTTGTTCCCCGCTCAAAATCGGACTTGGCCGATTTTATGGAATTGCTGATGAGTCTCGATATTGCACCGCGTCTCAAGGACCCGTCCGATCGATTCCGCCACTTTTCGATGAAAAATATAACCAGTGGCGATCATCCCCTGCGGCTGTTCCCGCAGGAACTCCACAAAGACAACACTAGTAGCTATCAACAATTTGTTGGGAGGAAAACGGTGTCGCCGGAATACACAACAGAATCGCTGGATGATTTCGTTGAGATAAATCTTCTCAAGAATGATGCTCTTGCACTCCGTTCAGGCGTGGCCACAAAGCGCTTCGACGACCACTACCATCGAGACAACACATTTCCTGGCCAACTGGATGATTCCCAAGATGTGGTGATTTCAGTCGGCAACCTCGAGTTTCCAAGCGCGGCTAGAGGGACTGGTTGGAACGGTTTTGATCGGTACCTTATGGACAAATATCTACCCGCAAAATTGAGGGATGTATTTCTTCTTTTGGATTTTCTTTTTCCAGGAGAAGCACCCGAGGGAAGCACTTTTGTCGATCACTTTTACGACAAGGATGCCGTGGATGGTCGTGCCCCAGCGAGAAGTTTCCGTGCCAAGATATGCTATATAAAGAGAAAGGGAGGCCCTGCGGTCAAAGGTCTAGAATGGCATTATCCCAGTACATCGCTGGTACCAAAAAATGTTCGGGACATGGCTTCCTACATGGAATTCATTATAGACTTGGCTAGGAAAGGCCGACACAAACAAGCTCCGCCGGTAGCGAAATCCAGCCCGTCTGTGTGCTACATAAAGGCTTTGAGGGGAACCAAGCGAGCCTTTAGCTGCTGCGGAGACAAGATGGAGCTTTCTGATTACATGCGAATGCCTACGGATGCCAGGGGTACTGGATGGGACGGGTTTCGCGCAAATGTCACCGATTCTTCTCTGCCCAAGTCAAGCAGAGATGTCTTGCGGCTCATCGACTTTTTATTTCCGGTGGCAGATGGTCAGCCTACTTTCACGTACCATTATTATGACAAAACTGGTAACGGAAATGGCATCCATCAATGCGTGAGTATGATTAAAAAGAAGGAAGGCGTTCACGAAGAAGGTTTGCAGTGGCACGAGCCTCATAAGCCTCTCGTTCCGTCTACTAAAGACGATCTTGCATCATATGTGGCTTTTATTTTGAGACAGCCGAACAGTCCTGAAATAGCCAATGATATTCTAGCTTTGAAACCAAAACCAAAAAGGAGACGAAAAATAACTAAGATGCAGATTCGAGATACAGGCAAGATAGCTGAATCTCTTCCACCAAAAATAAACCTACCGGCATCTGCCAGGGGAAGCGGATGGGAAGGTTTTAACAAGCATGTTTCAGATGAATGTCTGCCAAAAAAACTGCATGAAGTACTACTTCTTATTGACTTATTCTTTCCAGTTGCCGAAGGCGAGCCTACTTTCACCTTTTTTTATTATACGAAAGACAAACGTGCATCCGGAAAGGCAGGTAGAGAACTGCACAACAAGCTGTCGGAGTTGAAAAGGAAAAACCCTTCCGTGAAAGGGCTTTTATGGCATCGGTCGAATCAGCCGTTTGCGCCCAATACGAAAGAGGACTTAGCATCATTTATTGAGCTAATAATAAACTTGAAGAAGTCGCCGAAGCTTCTCCAGGAAAAGCAGTACGGAAAAGAGAAGAAAATCATCGCCCACTCAAGGAAGTGCTTGGCCGCCTGCACGACTCCAAGTAGCAACAGATTGTCTCAGGCTTGTAGTAGCAAGAAAACGGTTAAATTAGAATCTTCAGATGTAGCGTCTCTGGACGCCACTACAACAGGACATGCTGCCGATTTGTTGCGGTTGAAGAAGAGCATGGGGTTGCCAGACGCGGCATGGGGTAAAGGGTGGCGTGGATTCATGAAATATGTCGGCTACAGGTTTCCGACAGAGCTGCGTGATGTATTCTTACTCGTTGATATTTTCTTTCCATCCGTTCTTTCAGATGAAGAAGCATTTGTAATTAGAGCATACGACAATGGCGACTCACGCCAGCGTGTTTGTGAGTTACTGAACGAGGAAGATGCTAAGGGAAACGAACGCCTCAGCTGGCACAGTCCAGGAAGTCCATATGTGCCGGAGACCAAAGTTGACTTGAAATCATTCATGCTCCTACTCATGGATATCGGCCAAAAGCTCACACGAAAAGGAAGGCCGAAAAGGGCCATCCCTTGGGGCAATGTGCCACCAGCTTCAATGTATACACTCCTAGAACCCAATGTAAACCTCGTAGAGCCCCACACTCCATCTGTCTCGAGTTACGCGACGATAGATGAGCAAGAAAAAAATTGATTTGACCTCGCTCCCCTACATACAGTGTGGATTCTCTCCGAAGCATTGGAGGTGATTTTCGTCTGCCTCGAAAAGCCCAGGATGGAGGCTGGGATGCCTTTGATCATTATGCGAGCGATGATCTCTTGCCAAAAACCCTCCCGTCCATCAAAAGTGCAGTTGATAATTTATTTGTTTCGCAGCTAAAGAGCGGTGTGTCATTCAGAGAACGTCTCTTAGGAAAATTGCGAGGGAAATTAAACCTATATGCTGAGCTGAGAAGGATGCAACAGCGATGTCCCAATCGTCTGGGGTTGGTATGGAGAAACCAAAAAGGCTCCTTGTCCCCCCAAAGCCAGGAAGACCTCCGGAAATTCATAAAGGTGCTATGGGCTTTTTACAGTGGAGAAAATCCAATCGATACGGCATTATAATACTGTTCATAGAAAAAAGGTTTCAGGAATTGTGTGTAGCAATAATCATACTAGCTTGACATTAGCCGCTGAAGGGCAGGTACTGGCATTTTTCGAGCTGTCTGAGATGGTTTCAAATAGCTTCGAGGAATACAGAGGCCACATTTTAGCGTTAACATTCGCTGTTTCGCTTCCATTTTGGCGGCTGAACGGATTTGCCGTAGCAACGAATTTTTGCTTGTGTTCGGAAATTTTTTTTAAGAGCGCTGCTAGTCTTTTTCGTCGCTTTTTAAAGGTTTGCTGGTCGGGGCGAGCATAGTCGGGAAGCGTTTCTGGCATGAAGAAAATGTACAAAAAGAGCGGCACCAGCGAAATCACTCCCAGCGCAGTAAAAGCAAAGGTGTAGCCGTAGTCTTGAGCAATGGCTTGGCCAATATAACCCGAAACAGTTCCGCCGAGAACCATTGCAGCAGTGGTCACACCCAACATGAGAGAAAAGCGACCAGTTCCACCGGATATATCATTGGTAACCAAAATATGAAGGCATCCTAAGATCCCAGCGCCGACCGCATCCAAAAGTTGTGTGGAAAGGATCAAAGCCTTCAAAAGATGTGATCCTCCATCGTATTCTTCAAAAACTTCTTCGGAATATACCAAGCCAGAAAGGAGAAAGCAACGAATTGTCAGGGACGCCAAGCCCACCAACATCAAGTTCTTTCGACCCCAAAGGGGAGAATAGTCTCCACATATTTTGGCAAAGTAACTCATGACTGCCTGTGCAATAAGGATACAAAGACCCGAGAGCAAAATTCCGGATTGTGGATCTTCTAGTGCCAGGCTCTGCATGACCAGCGGCAAGACGGATGAATTGGCCAAATTGAAAAAGAAAATAATGGCCGTGAACATCATCAGAGTAGGATCCATGAGTACGGCAAACGGAGTTCTCGCTCGTCGCAATGGTCCGGGATTGTAGGGTGCATTCTTTCCCCACGTTTGATTGACACTTCCTTGTAGATTGAAATCTGCAAGATTCGGATTGGGGGAAGGTTCCGATTGTGGCTTGCACGGACTACAGCCAGCACCATAGCCCATATTGAAACTAGGACCCGAGTCACAGGATTTTTTACTACCTCCTGTCTCTTTGGAAGACCCGTCCGATACACATGGTGCACCTGAATCTTTGCGTTGCGGTTGACATGAGGCATTGTAATTGATAGTGGTGTTCTTGTTAGTATAAGGAGGTGTATTCTGATTGTTGGTATTTTCGGTAACGGGCATTGGAATTTGAAATCCATCGTAGAATGATTCGTGCACGGGGGATGTCAGCAGTACACTCGTTTGCTTTGCCACACTTGAGTTGAATACATCTGGAGGCATATAAGACGAGGAGGTCGCAGAAAGAACCGGTGATATTACTCTTTCCGCATCAATTGCCGGCACTGTGTTCATGTTGTTGTGGCTGTTGTCTACTCGTATGCTGGAAACATTCGCACCATCATTGAAACTCACCGAAGGAGTTGTCAAGTTGCTCAATTGATTCAAGATTTCGGTTTGGTGTTGTTCTCTGGTAGAATCCGAGAGGTCAGCGTAATCTTCATCGTCCATTCGTTGCCAGCTGAGTGCTGCTACTGCGACGGCAGCTTCATCTTGTTGCTCATCGTAACGTTCGTATTCGTTCATGGTTGGTGATTCAATAATGAGTCCGCGAGCAGCATCTCGATTCACGTGGGTTGGTTTGATTCGCCGTAAATTGTACGCCATTCCAATGGCGGCGATAGGACTAACAATAAACAGAGAGCCAATGTTGGGATACAAAAAGTAGGCCAGCAGTGATCCGAAGGCCACAATTAGTGCAGTTCCTACATGATTCATCATTCGATTGCGTGATACCTGGTGCGTAAATCCAGTAGATCCTACAATTCCCAACGTAATGCCATTAAAACCGGGTGGTAGAATAGCCGTTATGCCTCCTTGTAATATTTTCAGTAGCATCATTAGTCCCATATTGGCACCATTTTCTTCCGCAGTAATGGCTGTTATAACTGTCAAGATGCTCGCGGCGACACCAGCAATGAGGACCCAATCAATTTTATTATTGGAATAATCCAAAAAGTATCCAGCCGGGGCCATGCAAAAGAACTGTGAAATGCCAAAACAGAAAAAAAGTATACCCACTTGCTTTTCTCCAAAACCTTTGGCTGATATTAAAAATGCAGCTTGCATATTCAACTGCGAAGCACAAACGTGTGTAGATGGCAGGAGAAGCAAAGGATTAGAATTAGAATTTGGAAATGGTTCTGATTTGTGATCAGCCGTCAAGTGAGGATAAGGAGACAAGAGGGATCTCGTACTAGTTGGATCCAAAATCAAGCCTTCAGAAAGCAAACAAGATGCAGTACGGCACACATCTCACTCTGTCTCGTCCTCTGCTCTAAAGTCTTGTTATTGCTTTTGATTTCTTACCATGGGAAGTCCATCACGTAAATCTCCCATATAAAAGGCAGCCAAGGGTAGAATGGGTCTTGCATCAACGACTTGTGGAACGTGACTCCAATCATCTCCACCACTGAAATCACAATCAGCATGATTTTGATGCTGCTGTTGTTGCTTTTGCTGCTGCTGCTGTTGCTGCTGCTCATGATGATATTGATAGTTGCCCTCTTGTGCTGTCGTTACTCTCCCTGTATAGGAAGCAGCAGCAGCAGCAGCAGCAGCAACAGATGAAGTACAAGTTGTTCTTGTTGCATTGCAACCTCCTATAGCATCAGTGTTGATGTGATTATTGGTGTCAATTGGTATGGATGTCATGTAATAATATCGACCTAGTCTATTATTATTTTATAGTTCCCTCTCCTTCGTACAACTAGTAGACTACTAGTAGGAGTAATGATTTGTTGTTGTTGCTACAGTATTTATTATTATTATTTTTATTTTTATCTTTATTTTGTGAGACTACGGAACTGTCATTCAGGACGCATGCCAGGTTGGAACGGTACTATAAGTGCAAATCCTGATCGTCTTGATCACTTAAAAAGTTTCCGGAATTTGTCACAACAACAGTCTTGGTAGTCGGTAGTTAAGCAAAAGTACAGGCTACTACTACCATACTACTACTAGTAGTAGTAATACTAGCTAGAGCGAGGGTTAAGTTCAACTGAATTTTTTCTTTTCAATCACGGGTATCACGGGAGTGACTTCTTTGGAAGGAGGAGATTGTGATGTCTGTTGTCTTTTTAATTATTTTTTGAGAGCCACACAAGATCTTTCATTGAGAGCTTGTATCCCAAATCTATCCATAGTAGCCATTAATAATTATTACAAGCAAGCAGGTCTCTCTATCAATTGAAAAAATGCCAACAAACATACGTAATGCCTTTCATGTAATGATTCGTGTGCAATTGCTGCTCCTGTCGGTAGTAGTAGTAGTAGTAGTACCAACAATGGCATTATTTGTGGATGCCTTTGCTCCCATTCGACTTGTTCCGGCTACTACTACTACTAGTAGTAGTAGTATAGCATTGTTATCATCACCTGCTGGTACTACTACTACTACTACTACTACTACTACTACTACTACTACTACTACTACTACTAATAGTATTACAAGAAAAAGAACGATTTGCCAAGCTAGAAAAAAGAACAAGAGAATGGAAAGTATGGCCGATAAACGAAAACGAAGATTCGAAGCAACCAATCGCAAAAAACAAGCACTGGAAGAATTCACTGCCACCTTGCCCAAATCCAAACTCGATTTTCAAACAGCAACAACTTCTGTGACAACTACAATGCAACAAAGACAACAAGAACAAGAAGAAAAAGCTAACAACAAATCTGACGACAATAGCAGCACCAATAGCAAGGCTAAGCAATTGGTAGATGCTCAAATGGAATCTGTGAAAATGTTATCACACGTTGCCGAACGCTTGAATGAAACATTGGAACGTCAAGGAGGTATAGAAAACTTCTTTTGTTCGAATGAAAAGTGTAATTACTTGGTAGTGGATGGTTTTTTATCACCAAAGTACTGTAATGAACTCCAACAAGAATCAGAGTACTTGTACAATACTGATGATTCCGTGATTCCGGGTGCATTGGGAACGGGTGAATTTGTAATACGTCTGGAAGGAGGAGAACAGCAATATCCCAAATGTCCACGAAGTATTGAATTTATTGTTAGTATGACAAAAACATTGGCTACCATGTTGAATCATCGTATTGCTGTAACGCAACAACAACAACAACAACAACATGAACCAGAATCAAAATCAAAATCAATATCCAGCAACAGCAAGGGCAACAGCAAGGGCAACACCAGCAATATTACTGTTGAATTGGACGATGGAGTTTGTGCACAAGCCACTGCTCGTATATTTGATCGATCAGCATTATTGGCATCGTTGCGTTTGTTGTTAGGGTCGAACAACAATAATGGCAATAGCAACAATGACGACGACGACGACGACGACGACGATGTCCAGCAACAACAGGAGGAGGAAGAAACAATCATTGAAAAAGTCAATTCGACGTCCCGTCCCCTTCAACTGTTATCACAACACGATCCGGTAATTGATAATAGTAGCAGTGATAATACAACCACCACGAATAACAGTGAAAGAGATTTGCGAACTGTTTCGATATTGTACTATTTGGTACCATCCGAATGGAACGAAGAATGCGGAGGACATTTGACATTTCGTAGGGGGAACAATGATGATGACAGTGATAATAAAGATGATGATGATGATGATGATGATTCAAATGTTGTGACGGTCTATGCCAAACGAAATCGTCTTGTTTTGTGGAAATCCCAGGATACGGTGTACCGTAGGGAACCTTTCCTCGGGAAGAACGATCGAAATAACACTAATAATGTCACCAGGGCCAGTACCATTGAACTGCACTTGGTTGAACGAAAACAATAATAATTACAACAACGCAAAATACAAAACCCTGAAATAAACCGAATACTGCAGCGACTACGATATTCATTAATAACAAAAATGTTTGTACGGCTATAGTCAGTGTCATTGCGAACAAATATTACTGTAAAATAGTAACAATAATGATAGATATTTGTTTCTTTAATACCCCGTTTTGGAAAGGTATTTTGAGGCCAATTCCTTGTGCTTGGTACCACGCAAGGCTAGCATTAGATTAGTATCGTCCATCAACAATGATGCAATTGGCCAAGCTCCTCCCATACCCGTCAGTGTCGACCGGTAACTCAAACTAGCAGTAGTGGGAGTTTGTAACAAGACAACGTGAGCTTCGGCAAGCCGTTGTAGCAATACCAAGGTTTCATCGAATCGGGGTGCAGGTAAGTACTGTTCATCACCAAAGGCACCAGCAACACCGTCCATTTTGGTCAATAGTTCTTCCACGTCAAAACCTTTGTTTTCGCGACCGGTGCTCCGACTCAAAGATGCCAACGAAACGAGTAATAGGGCTTCGAGTGGTGTCGATTGGGCAACCGACCTATTAATAGCCGAATCGGCAGCCTCTCGACTCACCTTTTGAACGTTGGGAATGCGAACCAAGGGAGGAGGTGAGGGAGCCGTCGTCGTCGTCGTTGTTGTTTCAATCGCAGTAGCAGTAGCAGTGGAAGTTGTTGTTGCTGTTGTTGTACTGTGGTTCGCCAGAACCATTTCCGCGGCCGAACGACAAATGGAAAAGGCTTTTCGGACATCGCCAGAAACAGCAGCCGTCTTTCGAGCGGCAAATAAAATGGCATCCTTGTCGAATACGGGAACATGCTGTGGTTGTGCAACGCAGGCAAACGTGTTGTGAGAAGATGCTAGCAAACAATAATGGCTGCAAGACAGGCGCAAGCAAACCCACAAACCATAAGATTGATCTTACCGGCGACGCCTGAGTGATTTTCGATTCCAGAATGGATTGGATTTCCTTGACATTGTAGGACTTGAAGTAGCAACGGCGATTGCCAATTCTGGATTGAACTCTAGGCTGTAAGCGCTCGGGCAAGTTTAGAGTATTAGAGACGCCAATCACCACCAGGCGCTTCGTTTGGCCAGTTGCTGAACACATGGCCACGGACCGCCGGGGCCAATCAAAGAAATTGTACATGACTGTTTGCTTCTGGGTGACTAGATAGTCAATCTCGTCCAACAGGACCACAGTGACAATATCCTCATCTTTTTTGACTGACTTGGAAGGAACGGTAAAGTACTTTTGCAAAGCATCCGCAGCTTCCTCTTCTGACTTACGAATTTTCAATCCCCCCTGCAGTGCTTCGAGCAAGCGAACGTACGCTTCAAACGGGTGGCGCATTTCCATGCCGTTTAGGGACACAAACCGAAAGGCAGGAACGAGTCCTTGGGCCTGGTCGCGCTGGAGCTTTGCGATCGCTGCTCGAATGCAAGCAGTCTTACCGACACCAGGAGGTCCGGCGACAAACATAGAGGAACCAGTCTCGTCGCTTCCGCCACAAATGGCCTCCTTCAAAAAAGAGCGGATCTCTTTCTGTTCCTTGTCTCGTCCAATCATCAACGACTCAGATGACTCCTTCGAAGCATCCGTCAGAGAAAGCTTTTGAATGACATTTTGGAAGGCTTCTTTCCAACTTCCTTGTTTCACCGACGTCATGATCGCTTCTGCAGCTTGCTTCGGACCACATGACGGACACATTAATTCACGCAAGACAGCGTCCTCCCGAACGTATCGCGAACGCGACCTTCCCCGAGTGACTCGCAGGTCGAGGCCGCCACAAGGAACTAGAGACCTACGCACAACCGACCAGAAACGACGACAGTGAAAGCGTAGCACTGGCATCCCCTTATCAAAGTGGCACGTGTCAGTACGTGCTGCGCAAGAGTGAAGGATCGCAGGAGCGAGCAGCGACGTTGCTGGAAGGTCTTCAATGTGATCACTTTCAAATACTTCTTCGTATTCGTCAACAGACCCGTCGAATGCCTTTCCTCCTTCGTTTGCAAAACCTGGAACTTCCTTTTTTCGGTAGAACCAGCGGCACTCTACCATCATACCGTCCACAGCAGCACCTCGCCTCGTCTGCTTTCGTGATTTATCCGACTGTTCGAGATGCCAGATGCTCACAACTTCTGCAACTCCCCAAGATCCCAAGAATGGGTAGTGTTTAGACATTTCTCGAGAAGCAATGGGTTGCTTGAGAGTGTTGGGCTCAAAAAATGCCGAGCCACCGGCTTTTTCGTTGTTGATGTAACTAATGACTACGACTTCTCCCACACGAAGATCCCACCTGTCATGATCAGTATTGGGAGAATTTGTCAATATGGCATAGTCCGAAAAGGGCTGAACTATCTGTATATGATCGTAATAGGCTCGACCAGATGATTCGTCTTTGTGGATGGGTTTGGAAGGCACCAAAATACGATCTTCGTTGGGGATTGTGGATTCCGTCGAAATCGCCGCAGGCGACTCTGGGGTTCGTCGTTCAAGTGGAGTTGATGACCGATACTCGTCCTGAAAGTCTGCCATGAATTTAGGCAGGGCATTGCGACAAGTATTTTCGTTTGTCGATGACACGCCGATACGTTTTGGATTGGATCTGGTCGGCTTTACGGGAGGCAGTTGGGTTTTGGCGGGTCCTTTTTTCTTGGTTGCCGTCGCAGATTCTCCGTTGTTCGTCCACCCAACAATTGTCTTTCCTTTTCCCAAGAATGCCCTGTACTTTTCCACCACGTCCGCGAGGTCCTTCTCTACCTTGGCGAGCCTAAGCCATGGTTGGAATCCTCCCTTGTTTAGACGCTCATAGTACGTATCGTAGCCTTGTGCGTCGTAGAAGAAATTGGAAATGGATCCTTCACCCAAAAATGTCTTGTTGCTGTATTTCTCACTTTCGTCCAAATGGGTTGCGTATCGACACTGCAACGTCAAAGATGGTGGTATGGTCGCTATTGCCGTCGTAGCTCCCGAGTCGACGGATGATGCAGCCGATGACACTATTTTGAGTTTACCCAATGCCGCTGTGACAGAAAAACGGTTGACAACGTCACTTTCAATCACCATGTGAGGGATTGCTTGCAACTCGGTAGCAATTGTGGTCCCATTTTCCTGATCGGCTTTCAAAAGTCGCTGTTGGACGTTCTTGTGCAAATCGCCCCAGCGAATCAACCACTGAATGTCCATTCGGTACTTAGAGGAATCAGCCGAGTCTTCCGCCTGCATCACTGTCATCTTTTGGGCATCCTCGTAAATGGCCAAGACTATTGCGGGACACCACATAAGATTAAAGGGGAACCACTCGTTGTTTTGTGTCCTGGTTTTCTTCCTCAACGTAGTTTTGTCGTGCGGTGGAGGCGCACGATTCGAACTTGCCACGGCAATGACATCTCCTACATGAAATGTCCAGCTTGGTTCGCTGGTACTGCTACCCGACAGTTGTTGCTCTTTTTGTTGGCGAACCGCAGCGTCCCATCGCAGAGTGTCCCAGGGAAGTTGAATGGACGTAAAGTATCGAATTTTGTTAACATTATTCACGTGAATTGGCTTACCCACGGGAACGGCGACGTCATCTTTAAATTCTTCTTCCTGCTCATGCTGTGCTTGTGTCGAACGAGCTTTTTTGGATTTGGGAATAAAAGAAGTCCTTTCGGTGGCCGTCTTGGACGTATTATTGGTAGAAGTAGTAGACAATGACCGTTTCTTTCCAGTGGAGACTTTTGGTTTGGCCGCTTTGTTCTTTGCTTTTGTAGCTATGTTTGTAATCTTTTCTTTTGATATTTTGGTGGTGGTAGTCTTGTTGGCTGTCGCTTTTTTCTTGGGTGCGGTTGTTTTTGTTACAGTTTTCTTCTTGACTGTAGTAGCCTTTTTGGTAGTCGTCTTTTTTGAATTGGTCGTGACCGAGGTAGTTTTCTTTTCGAACTCTTCTTGTCGAACTTGATTTTGCCGTTCCTGTGCCTTTAAAATTTGGTCTTGTTTCTCCTGCAATTGTCGCCGATACGCTAACTTTTGTGGAGCATCTTGTTCAAAAATGCGTTTGGAAGCATCCAAGAACTGCTGCATCTGATCAATTTGTCCTTCTCGTAAAATGTCCGACGATCGCATCCAGACATCTTTGGCATCCCATGCACGCTGCAAGACGAGCGGCACGCTGTTACTTTGTTCACATGAGTTAATGGTATGCCATCCAATGGTTTTTTCCGTGGCACTCAGCGTAGTATCCTTGAATCGGTGCGGAACGGCAAATTGCAGAATCACCATGCCACCTTGGTGATTGGTCAAGTCTTGTAGGACAATGTCTTCTCGTTCTTCCGGAGTGTCAACCAACTGAACTGCGACGACCGGAATAATACGAGCGACACTGATGCGTTCCTGAAAGTGATTGGATTCGATCAGCATGGAATAACGCTTTTCAATGCGAAATCGTTTGGAAAAGTCTGATTTGTAAGGCATGTTGGGTGGTATGTGAATGTCCCGATGCAGCCACTGAACGGCCATATCGTAGGTTTCTTCTTCTCCCGTTTGCTTCACGGTAGCCCACAAGCTCAAAATGAGACCCACCTTCCATGGTCGATCAGGTTGAAAGGGATGATATCCGTCTCGACCAGGACAAGGAGGAATCTCAATGGTATCATCGTCTTCGGGACAGTCAATGCAGACAACGTCACCCACGTAGATCTTTCTACTACTAATACTACTGCTTCGAGTATCGCTGCTGGAGGACACGAGCAGCGTCAAGGAGTGGTAGTATTGGATGGTCTCTCCAGTTTTTCTTTGCGTACTGAAATAGATATCTGAATTGGCATGAATTTCTTGAATGACGGGAAGATTTAACAAAGCACTACTACTGCTAGATGTCGTTGTGGTGCATAAAGTAGCAGTCACAGGATGTTTTGGCATGACTTTGGAGATAGCTTATGGTGAAATACTAAAGTATGCAAGATTACAATAGCAACAGTAGCAACAATAGCAACCAACAGTTCCACCAAACTGGAAATCCAATGCTGAAAATGATGCATCCATCCTTGCGTAATCAGCTTTTTCGTTCACTTTTTAGTTTTAACCAATCAGAGCCAGCCGAAGGGAACGTGAGACAAGGAGACCCGAATCCGACGTCACCGGAATGACCCGAAATGCCCCATCCCGTCTCCCACTCAGAAACAGGAACACATCGGGAGAAATCGGA
>Ga0100402_1002551_pt1 | contig 20403 bp, 13 predicted proteins | sample CryGeyme20150102_FD_80419 | JGI IMG/M metagenome (GOLD analysis project Ga0100402, IMG submission 80419) | Groundwater microbial communities from Crystal Geyser aquifers in Utah, USA - Crystal Geyser metaG 2015-0102 | ecosystem: Environmental > Aquatic > Deep subsurface > Groundwater | place...
GGGCGCCTCGGAACGGAGAAAAGGTCGGCCCTAGTAAATTGCCGAGTTTCTCCAAACCACCCTACCTAGCCGAACGTAGCCCTAGAGAGCTGGCATAGTCGAGAGAACGCGGTAGCGTTCGCTGGAGGAGGCAAATTAAATACCCCAACCCTATCATGAGTCCACTGATGATGACCGAAGTGCCGACGAAAAACAAAAACAAAAAACCTGCACAGATGATGGTGGTACACTTCAAAAAAGACGCGAGCATAACTCTAAATTTTATCATTATTTATCTATCGTAAGGGAAGGAACCGCGGGGGAAATGCTTCTTGCGAAACCTAGAGCGCAATAAGTGGCTAGTATGATCAGGCGTGACCCGTGACACCCGTTCACCCAACTTTGGTTTCACGTTGATCAGACTTCCACATTCTGGCGCGTCTTCCCAACTTCCACAGTCGCTGTTTTCACTTCTAGCCGAAGATGCATCGCTTGTACAATAGCTACTGCTACTGATACTTCTACTACACCTGCTCCTGTCATCGTCAGAATGTGATGACGTGGATCCGCTGGCATCGGACAGGAAGGCGCTGCCGTTTCTTTCTGTCCGATCGGAGACTACCGTCGACGCTTCAGAGAAGGAAGACGCGTATTTATCTTTCGAAAGCACCTGCTGATCTTCACTGTCTTCATCAGCGTCCAAAATTTCGCTGAGTCCAGTACTTTCAACCTCATCAAGGTCCATTTCTATTCGAGGCTTGTGCTTTGGTTGCGGAGGTTTCCCCAAAAAGGAGTCGAATATATTGTTGACGCCTGCTGCCATGATACCGAGGCCTAGATCTGCCGTAAAAAGAGTCGAACCATCTCCAAACGGATCTTCTGAATAAAGAGTTGAGCTGGCGTCATAGCCAGTTCGAGTTGTACCTGTACCTGTCACAGATTGCGAATACTGTGAATAAGATTGATCGCTACGATCTCGATTGCCATCAAAATCTGTTTCATCATCGCTCAAGGTACGAGCTGTAAGGGCACTAGTATTGTTTTTCTCGCCACCGTCGTCAGTCACTTTGCTAGCATCAGTTATTTTAGAGGATTTGCTTGAAAAGGTGGATTTGGTAGCGACAGTGGCCTTTGAGTTTGTAGTTTTACTACGTGTCCAAGATGTCGTCGATTCACCCCCCGTATGAATACAGTCGATGTCTTCAACGGGCATTTCCATAGAGCGAACGCGAGCTGGTCGAAATTTGACAGGATCATTCCCTCGTTTTCTTCTCAGGCGGCCTGTTGAGATTATTTTCATTGTAAGTGGTGAGCTCGAGTTTTGTGTATGTCAAAGACAACAAGGCAATGTTTCAGACAAACGACTGCCGGTGTTGACCTATCGTACTTACCGAACCAATTCCGCTCGACTGCGCTCTGCTCGTGTAGAAAATGTTGAAGAACAAAACGATTCTCCCAAGGGACATCGTCGCGAGGGTCAACTGCGTGGTTCACAGCTGCAGAGTCCAGTAAGGAGTGTTGATCAACACCTTCGTATCCAGGGCTATCCTTGCATCTCTTTTGATACGGCAGGGTCCATGCTTTGGGAGCGGACGCCATTTCTTTCGGCACGTGGCGACGGGCATTGATCTCTTGTTGACGCTGACGACGTTCTTGAGTCATTGCCATCATTTTTCTGACAGCTGCAATCCCCCGAAGTCGCGAAGGACCTTGCGTACAACCCAAGGCCCCTCCAGTCATTTCATCGGAAACAACATCTTCTGCATTTGCATGGCAGGAAAGGCTTAAGAAAAGATCTGTGCTATCACGCTTGTGGTTCGGCTTCCATAGGGCAATATTTTTCATTCGAGTCCACTCAGCTAGATCCTTTCGGTAGCCATAAGCGTATACATCGTTTGCCGACTCATCGGTTATGGTCCAATCGTTGTCCTGCGTCTCGCCTGGCAGCAATCGTTTGTGTTCATTTACGGCTCCAGAGCGCCTTGCCGTTCTTGAAGAGGCAATGTTTATTTTCTTCGGTGATCTTGATGCAGTCTCTTCGCTTTCATCAGTGCTCTCCTTGATTGCTATGGTTGTATTCCAAGTCACATGTCTGCCGGGAGAGCTAGTACCGATACTGGCATTCCCAACCAATAGTGAGTCAAATACATTCTCATCTGCCTTTTCCTTGTCTTCTTCGCCTGGACAATACCCCATGGGTTCATATCGATTGCGTCCTGCAATAGTGGTACTGACATGACTTGAACAATCCTCGTCTTTTCCGAGGCCATCAAAAGAATCCCAAGTCGGCTGCTGTTGAATGCAGCTCTCATCAAGTGTTATATCTAGTGATTTATTGACGTATCCTACATCCAAATCAACTTCTACCTCCTGCTCTGACTGGTTGATATCACTAGATTTGACAAACGACTCTATAGCCTCCGTGTTCAAGCGAGGCAAATGCCCACCCTCCTTGAGGGAAGCCATGCGAGAAAAATATGCCATGATGTTGTCGGTCTCATCCACCTGTTCGATGATTTCCACTGCTTTGTTCATTTCTTGCTTTTTCTGTTTCGATGATTTCTTCTTCCGCTTTTTACGTTTCTTCTGGACAGTCTTTTCGCTTTCTTCCAAGAGCTGGTCTAAGCATCCTTCCGGCAGCCCAGCTTCCAGAGCCTCCGCTTGGATCATGGCAATTTCCTCTATACCCAAAGGCCTGCCCTTGATGTGGGGCTTAATTAACGAAATAAATTCTTTCTGCTCGTCCGTGGTCCATCTCTCTTCACGATTAACTTTGGACGCTTCCTTTACAGCGGACGACTCTTGCTCTTCTAGTTCTTTTGTACGTCGGTATTGTTCTTCTACCACACACTTGATAGCGTGAAATTTATCCACAGTGGTAACGTTCGTGCGGTGCACCTTCAATTCAGCTGAAGACCTGCCAGCGCTCACATGCTCCGCTAATTCCGTCGAATGGGAGCACGGGGAGTATGTTTGTAGATCTTTTGGCTGAGAAGTGGAGGTTGTTCCACAATGTCTGACAAATACATCAGTCATCTTGTAAAAAGAGCTGTAACAACAGCCTTCGTATATGTGAAAAATGGTAATCAAATAAAGATATTTCCTCTTGTTTTCTTATCACCTCTTGTAGCTTATCTCCTGCTCAATCAGGTGTGTCCTTTGGTGGATGTTGAATGTTTGTGGAAGAAAGTGTGTTGCTTGAGTATTAGTGTTTGCGAGTCAGGAGCTGAACGAGCCACCGTAATAAAATGCCAACATTGCTATCACGAAATTGGCCACTGCATCCGACTAAAGCATGGCCAACAAGACTGGCTCACTCGCTTGAACCCTCCCAATTTTGTTATTCTTATTTCTAGTACTGTACTACAGTACTGTAGTACTCTACTAGTACTACTAGTAGTAGTAGTAATCTACTACAGTACTAGCTACTACTAGCTAATATACCAGTATTACTAAATAATCATCAATCGCGACGGCAGTTTCTGGGTCGAGAAATAAAATAATAGAATACCGTAATAAAATATGCCAGCAAACGTTATCCGCTGCTAGTAGCAGAGTACTCTACTAGCTAGTAGTAGAGTAGAGTAGCTAGTCTACCAGCGGCTACTAGTAGTAGTAGTCTACTACTCTAGAGTACTCTAGAGAGATTTAACAGCTACTGGAGCTAGAGCTACGACCACCACAACACTACTACTCTAGCTAGTACCAGGTAGCTACTCTAGTAGTACATGGTAGCAAGCGACTGGCACTCTATGTAGCTACTTGTACTAGGAGAGGAGCTATCGTAGTACTACTAGTAGCAGTAGTAGCTACTAGCTAGTAGAGTACCAGGTACCATGGTACTACCGTAACTAAACTACTGAGTAGGTAGCAGCTACTACTAGCTAGCTAGTAGAGGACTAACGCAATCCTTTCCCGTCACATGTGCGCAAGCCAATCGATAACAGACGATCAATAATAATAATCATTGCGCGCAGGTGTCTTGCAGATTCCACTTTTTACTTTTTCTTGCTGTCAATTTTAATAGCGGAATTTGTCAGTCAGGATGGCCATCATCAGTACCGTCATTGCTATCATCACAAGGCACGCAAATCTTTGAAATAAGGTGATAGCTATTTATTTCGTTCTGATGCTGTGGTGCTGTTCAGTTATGTCGTATTAATAGTGGAGTGTCCTACAAAAAGCAACTACTACGATGTGAAACATGTTCTAGTCATCAATCTCCTTTAATCCTTGACTGAGCGATGCCAATTGGTAGGTAAAAAAGCCGCCTATGCAAGGAATGGGTTCCAAGCCAGCAGATCGGAATTTACCCACGAGGACAAACAGAAGAATCAAAAAAGCAAATCTAGCTTGACCAAGTCCGGCACCTTGTATGGCTTCTGTATCATCTACGGAACCACCAATCGATGACACATACTTTCCCAGTCCATAGGTATAGGCCAAGCCAAAACTGGCCCCAAGCAAGTAAGAAAATGGAAAAAAGGGGTTGTCAAATAGCAGCCACAAGGCTGGAAAAATGAGCAAACTGACGTAGGCTGTCTCGCCAACCAAAGCATTGGCTCGTTTTTCATATTTCTCCAGGGCTTCTCGCTTCGCGGTGGACGTTTCCTGACCTTGAAACTCCGCCACCAGTGCTTTTTGTTGCGCCCAAATATCCTCTTTATCCGTGGCCATATTTCTCGTTGTAGAAGGAAGCATGACGGGTTGTTGTGGTGTCTTGGTCACATGCCATACTTGGACTGAGGGCGGCATGTCAGAGAATCTAAGGGAGGACCTGGTCGGCTGAAAGGCGACACCCAGCTTGGGTGCCCATAATAGAACCAGAAAATGGCACCAACATGCAATCATCGAAACAACAATATCTTTCATAATTGCAAAGACGTTTATTTTGTTGGTTGCAGAATGGTTGTGTTGGCTTCAGCGCTTCAGCTAAGCTGTGATACTTAGAACTTAGATACTCGCAAGTTGGACTGACAAACGATAGATCGTATTGAAATTTGTGGCGGTTCGGCTGATGTATTGATAATGACCAAGAATGCCTATAATTGAATTCGTTCTGTTGTTATTGGAAAGCACGAAGTAGAAGGATGTCTATTGGAATTCTATGATATTTTTGGTAAAGTAAGAAGTAAAACAAAAGCGTAGATAGAGAGGACTGTTAGACTCAACGTGAAGCTTCATTTTTATTTGGTTGTTTTCTTCTTCAGGCTTCGGGGCGTTACAATCTTTAACAAACAGGTTATGGTCCCGCCTTGAGACAATGCATCAAACATGGATAGAGTTGGAGTTACAAAATTTCAAACGTGGATACTGGAGCTCTCAACACCATGAGGAACAACAACAAACTCCATCTGGCGCGTGCTGCGGCTGGTTGGATTTCATTCAGTACGTTGCAGTGTGCTTAAACCTGACACGTCTCCTAGCTAGATCACCATTTAATCCGGTCTTACTCTAGTTGCAACGTGCAGAGGTCGGCGAACTGCTTTATAGCGATTGCAACCCGCATCTTTTCAGGTTTCTCTCGACTGTCTTTTTAGTGGATATCGCCTGAATATTTTTTAGATTTAACGAGGAATGTCCTCCGGCCATTCCGCGCTGACACCGATTCCTTTGAATTCGACGACTTCTTGGTCATCCAATGCCTACAAGAAATTATTTAGGGCGACTAAGTAGAGGAGCAGGATGTGACTAGAATGATGAAACCGTCAAATTCGTCTCGAGTGGCAAATCAATCGATTGCAGTGTCATGCTATTGTACTATGTAGACGTCAAAAATGCTATGCGCCTGGAATGATTCCTCCTATTTTTCCATTAGTGTGCCGATTACATCATGGTTCCGACTTGATCGACTGATTCCAAGGCCACAGGCAGGAGGCTGCCAAGGCCTCCTCCATGAAGAATAGCGTCTTGTGCAAGATACGTGGCAATGCCAGCGAAATATCCAATGGCTGCTCCAATACTCACTTTCTTGGCGTACCACAAAAAGTCAACTTTTTCAAGTCCCATCAGCGCAACACCTGAAGCAGACCCGATGACAAGAATAGATCCTCCAGTACCGGCACACAAGGCAATTAATTGCCACAACCGATCATCTGTTCCGTAATCAGCAACGTCGTACATTCCCATTGTTGCAGCCACTAAAGGAACATTGTCGATCAAAGCTGAAGCAATACCAATGACAGTAGCGATAATATCCATGCTGGGAAGGTTATCACTGAGAAAGACAGCAAGCTGTTTCAACAATCCACTTCTGTCCAAAACACCAATACTCATGAGGATTCCCAGAAAGAAAAGAATACCCGACGTGTCTAATTTTGATAAGGCAGCAGGGACCTGGAGGCCTTTGCCATCTTCATCGCCCATGTGCATGACATCTGTCAATGTCCACATGGCACCCAAACCAGTCAACATCGCCAAATATGGAGGGAGTCCAGTTAATTCTGTAAAGACTGGCACACAAAGCAGGGCCAGAATTCCTGTCGCAAAGACAAGCTTTCCACGTGCGGCCAAAGGCGAACCTTCGGGAAGTTGCGAATTCTCCAAAGAGCTGTCCTCTTCAACTTGATTTACCAAAAATGCAAGCGACCCAATCAAGCAAACAAGCGATGGTAAGAAAAGTTCTGTGACGGTTCGGGTCGTTGAAAGATTGTTGTTAATCCAGAGCATGGTTGTTGTCACGTCACCAATAGGAGTCCATACTCCTCCGGCGTTCGCAGCCACCACCACCATAGCACCAAAGAGTTTGCGGTCTTCTGTCACAGGAATCAATTTCCGAAGCAAGGAACACATGACAATTGTAACAGTCAAATTATTGAGGACTGAAGAGAGGAAGAACGTCAAAAACCCGATGACCCAAAACAACTGTTTCTTGGACGTGGTCTTGATTTGGTTAGTCACAACTTCAAAACCTTGGTGAAGATCGATGACCTCCACAATCGTAGACGCCGCCAACAAGAAAAAGCAAATATCGGATACTTCGGCCAGCTGTTCTCCCAGTTCACTAATCACCTGTGGAGAGGCGGTCCCGGCAGAATGGAAATAGTCAGCGTAGGTGACCCACATACCAGTAGACATCAAAAGAGCCACAGCTGCTTTGTTAAACTCAAAGACTTCCTCAAAAATGATGCCAATGTAACCAAGGACAAAGATGCCGATCATCACCAGACTCGAGTTATCGTGAAGCCATTCCGCTTGTGTGAAGAACCCTCCGATAGCTACCGTGGCGAAAAGGGCTGCTCCAGCTCCAATAATATCTCGTTGCGCAGTTTCCGGGTTGTTGGCTTGCTGATTGGCATCAGAAATAAGTTCGGCTCGCAGTTGATCAAGTGGGCTGTTTATTCCAGGATACTTTTTGGCGAGAGATTTCATGCTCAAGCGTTCGTCCTTATGAATGAGTGACATGACATCCTGCATACTAATGACACCGGAAATTTTGCTATCGGTTAATAGTTTTTTATCGTCCGACACTCTGTCGGCCACAATGAGATGGCGCACTCCCGAAGCTTTCATGGCGGAAATAGCCACGTTAGCGGTATCCTCGTCACTGATGGCGAGCAAGCTTTCGGCAGGAGTAACAAAGTCCTTGATTTCGGATACGGTAAATGTGGCCGCCGATTCTTCGTCCCTAGACGCTTCAGCCCTTTTTTGGGAAAACTGAAGCCATTTTTGACCGAATGAAACGTAGGATGAGATAATGTACAGTATTACACACCCTCCATTAACACACACGATAATTTCTCTGGTTCGCAACAGTCATACCTTGATGTAATCGGTTTCTGTAAACAAACCAACCATTTTTTCATCCCCGTCAAAGACCAAGGCCACATCATATCCTCCGCGAGACGTAATAGTATCAATGACATTGGCAACACTTTCTGTAGAGGAGGCTCGGTAGTATCCTTTGTTGGCTCGGCTGGCTTCTGTCACAATTCGTTTCGCTGGAGCAGTGAAACCGTAGCCTTCTGGTGTTAGTGTATTGTCTTTGGTGATGGGTACCAATCCTTCGGGATTGAATTCCTCCTCGGTCGCCGATCCGACATGTCGTCGAGTTTTGAAGGAACGAGGTTGCTGGTCTTGGTGAAGGTTGCTACCAAACGAAGGTACAAAGTTGCTGGTTTGGAGAAAGGAGGCCGATGACACTGACGATCGCGATGACGGATTGGTAAAGGCAAATGCTGGGCTACTGAAAGTAGATGCAAGCAAAGGTGCGAACACCAAAAATTTAGCGGCCGGAGAGTTCATGACAAAATATTAAATATTGTCTTGCAGGGTTGGTTTCGGATTATTTGATCGAATCAATTTATTGACTGAAATAATAATAATGCTCTTTGCTCTGCTAGCTAGAGAAGCATTACTGGTAGTAGACTACTAGTAGACTAGTAAAAAAAATGTTGTGTGGTTCGTCGTCTCCGACATCATCCGAACTTCATTTTTTATTTTAGATGGCAGAGAAGCCCAAACGAAACCAAACGATACTCCTTCTTCTTTAGCTGAGCAAGCAAGTGTGCGTTGTAATAGAAAGATACCCTACTACTAGTAGTATCGAAGAAAAACGCGTACGTGTTCAGTCAGCGCTCCGACTCGAAGAGCGACGTCTCCAAATTCCAGCAAGAGCCAAAGCGACGACATCCATCATCGGCAGACATCACCAGCGCTTGTATCATCGATTTTCAGCATCGCCCATTATTATTATCATTATAATAATATCATTGTCAACAACGCTCTCTGCTTGTACAAGTGCATTCATTATTATTATTTTTATTTCATCTTATCCGCTGTCATTTATTTTCGTCCAACTTTCTCTCCGGTTAAGATATATAAATAAATAAAGGCAAATGATGAAGTTCACAGCACAATCCCTATTATTGATCCTGGTTGCTATCGGAAGCACCGCGGCCTTTGCCCCTGCCAAAAGTCAAAATGCCGCAAAATTCTCTACTGCTCTCAACATGGCTGCCGTAGATGATGGCAAACGTGTTGTGGTTACTGGACTCGGTGTCGTTAGTGGATGCGGAATTGGACACGACGATTTCTTCCAGGCCTGTTTGGATGGAAAATCGAGCATCGGTCAAGTGACCCGATTTGATGCCAAAAATTACCCCTGCACCATCGGATCCGAGGTTACCGATACCATGTTTGATCCCCTGGACTTTTTTACCAACCCGAAAAATGTCAAATCGAACGATAGGTTCACACACTTTGCCGTTGCTGCCGCTCGACAGGCACTAAAGGACGGAGGAGTGGGTGACACTCCAGAAACTTTGAAAAATCCGGAACGAATCGGTGTCATGGTCGGGTCTGCCTTTGGAGGTATGGAAACTTTTGAAAGGGAAACTTTGAAGTTGGCAAGCAAGCCTGATCGGCCCAAGGTAAGAACTATTTTTCGATCTGTTTGTTATTCTATTATTTTTTGTTAAGGTTTTGCCGCATTTTAAACTTTAAACCAACCTTCATGTTACCACCAGGTGTCTCCTTTTACTATCCCTGCCCTTTTGGGAAATACTGCTTCTGGAGTGATCGGCATTGAATGTGGTTGCCAGGGACCCAACTATGGAATCGTCTCGGCCTGTGCTAGTGGAAGTCACACCATTGGAGAAGCCATGGGAATGATACAATCCGGAGAAGCTGATCAAATGTTGGCAGGTGGAACAGAAGCTACCATTACTCCCCTCGCCTTTGCAGGATTCTGCGCCATGAAGGCTATGAATACCAACTATAACGACAACCCGGAGGCATCGTCACGTCCTTTTGATGCTGATCGTGGTGGTTTCATCATGGGAGAGGGCGCTGGTGTCATTCTCATAGAGAGTTTGGAGTCGGCCAAAAAACGTGGAGCCAAGATTTATTGTGAGCTAGTTGGATTTGGAGCTACCTGTGATGCTTACCATATTACAACACCTGCTCCTGAAGGCCGTGGCTTGGCTAAGGCGATGAATATTGCTCTCTCGCAAAGCGGGATGGACAAGGAACATGTTAGTTACATTAATGCCCACGGAACTTCTACTGCTTACAATGACAAATTTGAAACCATGGCCATCAAGGCTGTATTTGGCGACCACGCTACGAAGAAGGATGGATCGTTTGTTGTGTCTTCAACAAAATGCGTTACAGGGCACACTCTTGGTGCTGCCGGAGGTCTTGAAGCTCTTGTAGCCGCCAAAGCCATCTACCACAACGTTGTCCCGCCTACAATCAACTACGATACACCTGACCCTGAGTGCGATCTGGATTACGTACCAAATGAAAAGAGGGAAATGGAAGTCAAGGCTGCCATGAGCACAAATCTTGGATTTGGGGGACACAACGCTGCTCTCTTATTCAAGAAGTACGAAGAGTAAACAGTTTTCGTCGCACGCTGACATCACGCCCCTGCACATACATACCCACTCTCATCTAAGCGCATACTACATCCACTTTATAGCTATCATATTATTATTATTCATTTTTTGTCAGATTTTGGTTTATGATACTATAGGCAGCTGGCCACTATTGCTTTTCTTTCTGCGCCTGCATGTAAGAGAGAGATTTTCCGGTCTTCCAGTCCAACTGTGACATTTTGTTGACTCGGTCGTTCGGATCGTAGGGTCGGAAAGACCCAAAAATATGATCCCAAAGCATAATGTACTGACCGTAATTACTCTGTGGGATGCGATGGTGGACATCGTGCACTTTGGAATCGTACAGGGTGATTCCAAAGAGAGAAATGACCACGTCGTAGCGAGTATGGTTAAGACCTGCCAAGACACCACCAACAGCGAGAAGCAGGATACCTGCTACAATATGGATTTGAAGTCCAAAAGCGTTACAACACAGGTAGAGCGCCAACAGATGATTGTACTCTCCGAGGAAAAACTCAATGGGGTGAACATTCACCGCATCAACGTTGGCTCGACTGGGCGCCTTTTGGTGATGGTGATGTTTGTGTATGTATCCATAAATTCCCTTAATGTGCAACGCCCAGTGAAGAATTGTGTAAAAGAAGTCGTACACAATATACAAACAAGGAAGTGGCAGCAATGTGTTCAACTATCATGCATGAAGTGAAAAAAAAAACAGGTGTGAGAATGTCTGTGTGGTGTGTGGTATAGTTTTATTCAGGCAGGCGGCAGGAAATCGCATTTAAACTATGCCATTCATGACTTACAACAGTAATGTCGTTCAAATCCCAAATAATCTGCTTCTCAAAAAAGGCGTATCGCAAGAAGAAGTAGGCAAAGGGCGCCGATGCCAACTTGTTGAATCCAATGAAGAGGTAGTCTTTCTGAAAATTTATACGACGTCGTAGTTGTGAAACGTTGTCGTAATAGAATGGATGTGATGGTACATAGAGACCGAATGATATTTCAGAAACGCTTGAGACACAAAGTAGATAGAAAACAAGTAGCATTCAAAAACACAGGCTCATAGACAAGATTAACCTACCTTACTTAATTGGTCCAAGTGCTTACCTCGAACGGGAATCAATTTAGCACCAAGCCATCCTGATAGTACATGATACGACGAAGAAGTCCCGTGTAAGTTCAAGATGCTAGAGTATGGGCATCAAAAATACACATACACCAAACGGTACCACAAACACTTACGACCAGAGCCTTCGACAAGGAATTGTAGTAGTTCAAACGCCAAGAGAAAAAAAGCACCAAACAGAATAAGATCTATTTGAGATAGATTCGCTGGTCCCTTCTTCAGACGATCGAAAAAACCTGTTGCTTGTTGAATATTCATATCATCAGTAACACTACCATCCGCTTGAACGTGAAAGGCCAACAACAAAACACCATAGACCATGGCAGTGGCCACCAGTGGATTTGGAGAGTGTTGATGCGAACCGGATCTCAAAGAAGATGCACATGAAGCTGGTAAAGGCATGCCCTCACTTCCCGCCTCTTTCCTAACGTTGGTGGTTTCAAACATGACTGCAATCGTTTATGCTGTAGTCTCGGCCTTATTATTCGTTCTAATTTCACAATTATTTATTTATTCATTCCTCTTCAGTCGGCCCCGGGTACTTTAATTTATTTAATTTGTAGGGGACAGAAGACTAGCTAGTAGCTAGGCTAGTAGAGTAGCTAGTCTACTTGTACCTTGTAGTCGACTACCAGGTACCGAGATGAGCACTGAAGAGTAAAACTGCGTTGTTTCGTACTCTATCATTCTTTCTTCTCTTCGGCCTTGGCCACGACGGCATTAGTCAACACGACTCAGCTTCATGATTCACATAACATTTTCTTGAAACTAAGGAGAATATAGCTTTTTCTATCATTATTATTATTCAGCTGTCTCGGTAGAGTACTTAGGACTTGTGCTGAAGAATGTGCGAAGTTGGGAAAACGAATAAACGCCGCACCTCATTGCACAACAAATGCACCTGCACAGTCATCTTCGATTAATCGCACCTCTGGCGATCGCACCTCTGTCGAACAAGTCCAAACGCGCCTCTGTGCTGATCAAACGAATCTCCATAGCAAACAATCGCACCTCTTCTTCGTCTAGTGCCTCCCCCTCTGCCGGCTTTTCAACCAACTTTAACTGCTAATTATTTAATAATAAAGTTGCCTGACAACACCTGAAAGCTCGCATAAAGCTAGTAGATTTAAAGGAATCATGGTGTCTCCCTTTGAGACAACATACGACCTCTTGTTTCACATTACTGTAAGTAATTCGCAAGAAGAACACGAAGAAAGCCTTACACTCTTTGAGGAGAACGCTTTTGGTACATGCCATAGCACGTAAGGTTGCTGATGCGAATTGTTTCTTATTTTAACTGAAAATTTTCAGCTCGTGAGAGCTATCTCTTGGATAGGAGAGAGAATGATGCGTTTAGACTAAGTCTACTACTCTATCTTTTAGGACTGTAAGCCCTCTGCCAGCTGCCATTGGATCACCAATGGCAGATTTGCTTCCATGGATTTCTTTTTCGTTGTTTCTCCGATGGAAACCCTCACCTTATGAGAAGTCGCCATCTGTGTTAAGCGGACATCAAATTGGGGTGCAGGAAAGGTCCAAAAATGATAATAGAAAGCGTTATCTTGGTCGACGGTATTCACTGGTTTCCACCCAGGTCGCCACATCAGCATATTTTGAACAACGTACCTGGTACGGTAGAAACTTCCGAAAGGAGTGAATTTCTTTTTTCTTTTTCGCTCCCGTTCCGCCAAATTAATGTATCAATGAAATCCTTGAAGATCAATAATAATAATATATCATTATTTTCATAGATCAAGCGTTCCTGGTTCCTTTATTTTCTAACAAACAACAAACCCATCTCTAGAATATAGTAATAAAAAATGAGAGTCCCATCACCAGCTCTGGGACGGCTTTCAAAGGACGTGCTTCCCGAATTGGCTCGCATGTCAGGGGTTTCTGTTCCTCAATATGATCGATCCCTTCTACAGCCGGGAATTTTGCACATTGGACTTGGTATGTTTGCAGAATACGTTTTTCTTCTCGCGGAATGGCGCTTTCTTTTTTAGCTGATTTTGCTAAATTTTTGCTATCTCCAATGCCTATCATACCATATACACGAACTGGTTTTCTTCAGGCAACTTCCACCGAGCTCACATGGCTTCCTACATGGACGATTATTTTAACGACGCAAAAGAAGACCCAGAAAAAAATCAATGGGGAATTGTTGGAGCAGGAATCATGCATTTCGATCAAACCAAGCGAGATCTTCTGGAACCCCAAGATTGGATGCAAACTCTCGTAATGCAAGATGGTGAATCCACCAAAGCCAAAATTATTGGTTCCATGATCGATTTTCTGCCAGTGGACGTTGCGGCTATCCAAAAGGCATTGGACGGGGATAAAATTAAAATTGTGTCTCTCACGGTTACAGAAGGTGGATACTACCTGCATGATGGAAAATTTGATCCTGGCCATCCACAAATTGTGCAGGACATCAAGACTCCAGATGATCCAAAAACAATCTTTGGTATTATTGTCAAGTCCTTGAAGAAATACAAGGAATCCAATGGTAGAACTCCCTTTACGGTCATGAGCTGCGACAATATTCCACACAACGGAGACATTGCCAAAACAGTTGTTGTTGGATTGGCGTCTGCAACAGATCCTTCTTTGGCCGAGTGGATTGAGGAGCATGTAGGCTTCCCCAACTCAATGGTTGACCGTATCACACCTGCTACAACCGATGAACAACGAGAGTTTGTCATGTCGACCTATGGTTTAGAGGATGCTTCTCCCGTATTTTGCGAACCTTTCCGCCAATGGGTTCTGGAAGATAAGTTCACTGCCGGACGCCCCAACCTCGATATTCTGGACAACGTGAAGTTTGTTGACGATGTCGGACCTTATGAATTTATGAAGATTCGCGTCCTGAACGGAGGACACGCTTCTCTTTGTTACCCTAGTGGTTTACTCGGACTAAAATACGTCCACAATGCTGTGGAACACGCCACCATCGGACCATTTTTGGATGCCCTGGAAAGAAACGAGATCATTCCTACTGTTGGACCAGTGCCAGATATGAACTTGACGGAATATTGGAAGACTATTGGACATCGGTTTGCCAACCCCACATTGAATGATACCATCAACCGCAATTGTTACGATGGTGCTTCACGACAGCCCAAGTTCATTGTACCAGTGATTGCGGATAATCTCGAGGCTGGTCGCAAGATCGATGGCTTTGCTCTCGTCTCTGCCATGTGGTGCCGGTACTGCCAAGGCAAGACTGAGGCTGGAGAGGAAATTGCACCCAATGACCCCAAGTGGGACGTATTGCAGCCTTTGGCTCAAATGGCAGCTACAGAGCCAGAGAAATGGCTTGATGGATTGTCAGACGTCTACGGCAAGACTGCTCAAGACCCCGTATTTCGAAAGGCTTTTGCCAGTGCCATAAGGACTATCGAGGAGATTGGCGTTGAGGCTGCCATGCAAAAGTACATTGATTCCACTAATTGAGATAATTAAATGTGGACCCAGTTTAACAATCCAAGAAGAGTTGGCAGCAATTGTGAACAGGTAAAATACATCGAATGAAACGAATTGTAGCTACTAGGGTGTCGTGAATAGAATAGATGATGCAAGATCTCTCTGCCCATCCATTTTAAAAGCATATTGAATACAATTTATACACTACGCTTAGTTCAAACAAATCTACAATAAATTTAACTGTTTCAGTTAGTTTGGTGGCAAAGAGAGTCTAGCGACACTTTCGACCAGTAACCGGATTCAACACGATCATGGCACAGATTCTTTTACGACGGGCGATCTAGAGTCGCCTGAAGTACAAATATTGGCTGTTGGGCGGCAACGAGGGTAAATGGATGGAATTTGGGTTCCTTTTAGAATGTCAATCTTTTTAGACAACCTATTAGGTCTACTAGAATAGCTAGTATTGATTACAGAAAATCGTCGTCTGACTTTCCGGTCCTCATCACAGTCCTCCATGATAATATCCGATCTTAGCTGCAGTAAGGTTGGGGAGTACGGGAATTACAGAAGACGCACACACTCATGCGAGTGAATATTATTATTTTTGAAGAGAAGTGGCCATTAAATAATAGAAGACTCCTACCACATTAAGTTTCCAGAGGGACATAAAAATTTGCATTGCAGCGAATTGGCTGCATCAACAATCTCGTGCTCTGGAAAATAATGACAAACCCCAGCCTTCTTCTACCAAAACTGGCGAAGCCCTTCGACAGTATTTACTACTACAAAAACATTCCTATTCGGGAGACTTCTCATCATGGTTTTCTCCTCTCCGGTCACAACACAAATCGTAGTAATTCCATCCAACAGCAGAAGTCAGGATGGGTATGGGGCGTTTCAGCATCCGTGAAAAGTTGATACCAAAAGTTCCTTTGATTCTGTATTTAGTCCTTGCGGTTGATGGCTCCCTCGTTCAAGGATACATCCGGCGAGTTGTCGAGGATGAAACCGAGGACAACGGTGTTTCGAGATTCGTCAATATCATCATTGAACGAGAAACTGCAACTGGAGCTCCATCGAATGATCCTTTTACAGATCCTACCGAGGTACCCACAATAGGGAATTCGCAAACATCATCGTCACCTCGGCCTAGTCAGGGACCATTTCATACTCCATCTTTGAGAATATCATCACACCACCCCACAAGTTCACCACTATCAGAACCAACCTTGGTTCCACTGCGACCGAATGGCACTGTCAACTTTGTGGGCGACGGTGGAGCTATCAACGCTTTATTAGATCGCTGTCAAGGAGACTGTGATTCCGATAATGACTGTTCAGAGGGTTTGTCCTGTTTTCAGCGCACTGCCATGGATGATCCTTTTCCCGGTTGCAATGGAACGATGTTGGATGACTTACTGTATACGGATGTGTGCATCAATCTCATGGACCTGCCTAGTGCTAGTCCTACGATGAGCAAAATGCCATCGACGAGCCCAACTGCTACACCATCAGGGACACCAATTGCAGAACCCACCTGGTTTCCGACGCGGCAACCAATTGTCCAGCCCTCGGCAGCGCCCGCTGAAAAACCCAGCATGGTTCCTACAAGGGTATTAGGCTTTGCCGTGCGAGTGGGAAATGATTTCGGCCCTGGCCTTCCCTTGAAGAATTGCCAAGGTAAGTTATCTGTTCCTATTTTGTATTGCTACTTTCTGGTTTTATTCCACCTCTCAGCCTGTGCACACTTCATATTTTTCTCTGCAGGTGACTGCGACTCTGACTCTGACTGCGAATTCGATTTACTGTGCTGGCGGAGAAACTCGGCAACCGATCCTCTTCCCGGTTGCATCGGCAGTCTGGACGATGACACGGATATATGTGTCGAGCGAAATTTTCTGCCAACGGTTAGCCCTACCATTAGACCAACACCTAGACCAACTTTTGGTCCAGGAATTACATTCAAAATTCGAATGTACTGGAATCATTACTTTTGGCAAGAAGTGAGTTCTACAATTTATGTAGTGCTATTATATTCATACTTTTCTCGTCCTGCGTGCGCTTGTCTAACGATAATTTGATATTCTTGAAGGAAAATTTTGAACGCAAATGGTGCGTGAGCCATGACTACTCCCGTGACTACTGCTGGTACGACAGCGACTTTCAACGAAGTTGCAAGTCGGATGAGATGTATATTGATGAATGTGGGGATACGAGCTATCAACAAGAATTTGAGCTCATTGAATTTGGAAACCGCGAAGCTCTCATCAAGGTGGCTGAACAGGACAGGTGCTGGACCCGACGAGGTGAAATTGTCAAATTGGAACCTTGTGACTATACTGGACGCTTTGATCGTCAAATATTTTACGCCAAGAACGGAGACTTCAACGACAATAGATTTGAAATCTCGCAGCCAAGAAATTCAGACGATTGTGTCACAACGCACCACCATCCGAAGGCTCGAGAGGTGGTTCAAATGGACTCTTGTGGTGCGGCTCGAAGTCATACTTCTAATTATTGGCGCATGGACCCGACTGGTTGGATATAAACTACGCTTGGAGTGTGCAGTCAGCCAAACAAAGAAAAAAGCAAAACAAAAGCCAATGTTTACAAAAGGCTGCAAGCGTTTTGAAAATGAGTGGTGTAGTAAAACAATTTTGATTGATACCCTTAGCAGTTCGTACTAGACCGTCAACTTTAATCTATTTCTACTAGACTATTAGTAGTACTGTCGTAGGGAAATTTCAAAAGAGCTAATCAGTAGACTGCCTCTACCCGAGTACCTGGTACTTCTTATTCTTAACCTGTACCAGTACCAGGTACCACTCTGGTACTGGTACCAGTACCTTTACAAAGCACCAAGCACAGAAGAGCTCGTGTTCGATTCGAGTATCTCTATTTGAGTATCTAGTAGTAGTACTCGTACCACTACTAATACTATAATAGTCGATGATGCACTCTTCCATAGTGGTACCACTAGGCTAGCTCTAGTATTCTGTGTAGACTGTGCTCTGGCAGAGAAGTCGTCATCGGTTGACGTACACACCTGAGCAAAAAGGCATTCCGTCCGTCTCCAGGCTTCCGGGCCTCTCAATCTCGTCAAGTGTGCTGTGAAGAAGAAAAAAATCGGTCTTCGCAGCGTGACAGTAGTAGTGCGACATTTCCTCTTCTTAAAAGAAAACACAAAAATACCAACGTCACTCGTTTCTACTGGCCTGTCCGAGATCAAGACAAGATGTGCGCTGGCGTGATCACGTTCGGTACCTATGGTACAGTCATTGGATTACTTAAGAAGAAGGAACTTAGTTGGCTTTTAGGCGGCTAGCCCAGCGGAGCCTTCTCATGATGCAACTGAGATTTCGAGAAACGAGTTCGTAAAATTTGATTTTCAAGTTTTCGAAAGCCAGGCAAATAGTCAGAAGAAAGAATACTACTGGCAGCTATGCCGATTCACAGCCACACTTTTTCTTATCGTACAAAACAACTTCTACTACACATACCATTGCACCTGGCACGATGTCGGACATTAAAGTCGAATCTAAGAAGGCGCAACAAGATAATGTTCCCTCGGGTTTTATCTTAAAGCTATTTCAGATGGTTAATGGAGCTCCTGACGAAGTCATCCGGGTACGTTGTTTTTGGTTGTTCTTTCATCGTTCAGAAATCCAAATTGTTCTTTCGGCGACCTTCCATTGGATACTCCATCTTTGGCTGGAGCTCAGAGGCATCGTTATCTCGTCTCGCATGCGTGTGAAGAGGCTGTCATCGTATCCAGAGGCTATGATCATCTTCTGCATCGTGCGCAGTGTCTTTCTCGCTAAGTGGAGGTCGGGCGTATCATCATTTTTCGGTCCAAAGCTATTTGTTCTTTGCGAGTCAATGTCGTTTTCAGGCCATATGCCAGCCTATACATCGGATATAGCGCTGACACCTCTTCGGATGAATAATATCCGAGGATATACTGCTTTAATTTAGCAGCTGAGGCAGGTTCGGAGCGAGTGTAAAGGTGGGAAAAATCCGCGAACTCCCCTGGACTTCGGTCATTTTCTTCGCAGGCTTCGAGGATCGGCATCTCCTCAAGTGTTAGATCTTTCGAAGTCTGACTTTGGAAGACCATGGTCGAGTGTTACAAATTTCGTTTGTTGTCGTGAATGGTTGATTGGGTGTCATTTGGACAGAAAATCAGCCCTTGCGATACCGACGGGAAGACTTGCCACTTGCCATGGTCAACCTCGAGATCAATTTCGATCCAAACCGAAGACAAATCTTGCTTTTCCAACTGCGCGTATCGCGCACCGCCCCATCTTGATGTGCGAATCTTTTGCCTCGACTCGCCCGCGTTTTCCCGCAGGTAGAATATGTACCAGAAAAATGTGAGGCTGTGGTGACTCCAGGCACTCTACTACTACTAGTAGGTTTTAGTTGTTACACAATTCTGACTGTGACCGAAAGAGTACGAAGATTTTACGAGCGTTCCATCCGCTCTAATTTTTTTCTATTGTTTGAAAAACTTTCGCGATGATGTCATCGTAACTAGAAACATGCATTTAACGTTTTCCTGTTTTCCATTTCTACTTAGTACCATACCAAGAACTAACACTACTCGCTCCTTTTTTCTTACTCTCCAGTGGACACCCGAAGGCGATGCCTTCATCATTGGTTCAGATCTAGAACGTCTCGAGTCTGAAACCCTGCCTCAATATTTTCGGCATAATCGGTTTCAAAGCCTTGTCCGACAGTTGAATTTCTACAGTTTTCGAAAGATCAATCGTGAGCGCAATGTGTGGATCTATCAGCATCAGCTCTTCCACCGCGATCATCCAGAAGACCTTTACCAGGTGAGACGTCGCACTTGCCCAGGTCTAGATGGCCGAAAAATTCGTGTTTCGTCTCGCAAATCCAGCAAGAAGGACGGCAGCAGCAGCGACGATGATTCTATCTCGCAAGAAGAACCATCTGCATTGCTGACTGCGGCGGAAACGATCAAGAAGCGAAATTCTCTCAATAGCGTGGACAGTGGATATTCGGACCCTCACCTCGAGACCGAAGAGTATCAACCCAGGCCGAAGAAGACCCGCACCAGTGCCCCAAGTTCACAATCTGAAAGTCCTGTTGTCGATACCTCCAAAGTTCGACCAGCACAGGTAGACATGGAACCTGAGGACGACTCTAGCATGGACAAACGATACGACAGGGTAGAAATGATGCAGCAGTCTCTTGTTGTCTCTGATGTTGCCATGAAGCTTGAAGAATACGCCAGGAAGGCTAGGAAGGACCGGGGGATTTCCACCAAGCCTCGACGAGCTGGAGCCGGAGTCGTAACTCCTCCCTTTGATACCAATTACCAGTCTGTCGTTTCCGCGACCGAGCTTCTGACATATGATGACGAATATGATTCTGATGACGACGATGAATTTCGCGCGAAAGAATTGTTCTGCAATCAGACAAGTAGCGTTGTGACGGATTCCGATGTAGAAGATGGGGAAGACAACAATGCCGAGGCTAGTCGACTACAAGAAGCGCTCA
>Ga0100402_1002557_pt1 | contig 20391 bp, 28 predicted proteins | sample CryGeyme20150102_FD_80419 | JGI IMG/M metagenome (GOLD analysis project Ga0100402, IMG submission 80419) | Groundwater microbial communities from Crystal Geyser aquifers in Utah, USA - Crystal Geyser metaG 2015-0102 | ecosystem: Environmental > Aquatic > Deep subsurface > Groundwater | place...
AATAAAGCATCATACCTTATTCATTTGAAATGAACAAATCAAAGAAAATTAGGACTCACATTTCATCGTTCAACATCAACGAATCTCTTCCTGACAAGTCTGAAAGTAAAGGTCACTATCCAAAGAACAAATAATCGATTGTTGAGATGATGGTTGATAGCGATCCAAAGAGAAAGAGCAACTTTTCTCAAGCTTCATGGCTGAAGGCAGATGCGTCCAAAGATCCGATAAAAATAACTGACAAATAGTCTTCAGAAGAGGCCACCAAAAGATATTAAGCATAAATCTAGCATATTTCTCCAGTCTCTGATAAATAGTCGGTCCTCGTTAAATCCTCAAACATATTGTCAGAGCTAAATACCAAAAATATTAAGGTTCCTCTCAATTTCGACAAAGAGGATATCATTTCCATATTTATTTGCCCTGAAAATGCTAAGAGCTATGAGTTTCTGAATTTATCTCTTGCGGCAAAGCACAAAAAATACATTTCGACCTTGGCTGGTAAGAAGGTCGTCAAAACAACTGTAATTCCTCATAAAAAATCATAGCTAGAAAATTCAGACCCTACTTAAATAGCAAATATTCTCATAGGCATATTTTTCTAGGTCCTGACAACTCTAAAGAAAGATAGGGCGAACTACCGCAAGCTATGCAATTTCCTGAGGTACCCTCATAGTTCCATTTATGAAGCATCATCTCCAGGCTGGATAAGCTATCAAAACTAGGAATCCAAACTTGAATATATATAAGTTAGGAAACTAATCATTAGGCTATCGAAGTTACACACAGAATGCTAAGACACCTTATGCTGTCATTGGATCTACTTTTTGAATAAACTGGGAGTGATCAGCTATGAGGGTGAATGATGTGTTTTATATTATAAATCAATGTTATGAAACAAATCAAAGTGCATATCAACCTCTTCCTGCTCTGTCTCAACATTGTCGGACTCACCACCTACTGCCACCTGGCCATCGATCGAGAAACATCTCTCTCTTTTCTGCCTCCCTTCTTCTTGGCTTTTCTCCCTATCGAAAAAAATCCCAACCTTATTCGTGTACTATACTGTGTGATATCATTGTTGTCAATAGGAGCCGTGTTCATTGATCATAACCTGGTAAGTGTATTAACTGCAAGTTGTGCTCTGGGTCTAGCCTTGACTCTGGGTTATCATCTGGCCAACCAAATGCAGCACTTCAGTGACGAGCAGACTGTAAAGATATACGAAGGAGCTCTAAATTTGGCTATTTGTATCGGTGTAGTATTTTCAGTGATAGCTACCCTCTTCACGATCAGTATGGTAGAAGTAAAAGCTTTTATTCTGATAACAACGGTAGCCAATCTATACTTGCCTCGAATGGCACCCATCTATCGTTTTATGAAGTTAGAGCCTATCAGGAACAAAGCTGGCTATGCGATGATGCCCTTCTACATTCATCAGCAAGCTTACGCAATAGGGTATGCTATTGGAATTTACCTCAACATTTTTGACATTTTCACCTTCACCAAACATGCAAAATACCTGGTGGTTAGTGGTCTAGTTCTGTTGGAAATGATGACCTACAAGCAATAAATCGTCCTCATCAGCTAATTCCTGAGAGCGATGCTCATTTTTCACTTCGAAGTCAACACCAAATAGATCTAGGCCTTCTTTGTGCTTATCTTCATCTTACTCAGACTTTACTTCAGTGAAAATAGCATCAACATTTATCTTACCCTGGGTTATGCCATACTAGCCATCGTATTATGGCGGTAACAGTTTATGAACCCCAATAGAGGAGACTAAAGGGATGGAAGAGAGACAGCCTAGATTGAAATGCGGCTGCTCAGCATGACCGAAAGACAGAGATACACCCGAATCAGCAATAACAGTTCTAATGCGGCCAGAGACTTCAATTAATGATCATTCATACACTGACTCGTTTGAAATGATATAATAAGACGATGGGATCAATCAATCATAAGTCAGCCCTATTGTTGAGCTGATTACGGACGAAGGTGGCATTGTTTTGGGCTTCAGATGCGACATTGGTGTATGGGACAGGCGTGAGGATTTTATTGATTTTGTACTCGGCATACTCCTTGCAGATGAGGATGCCGAAGACGTAAGTGGTGAAGATGAAGACACAGAGGTTGACTAATCTGACAAAACCCATCTTGCTCTTATCAACTGAAATATTATAAGCCTCTATATATCTGACCCTATATGAACACTTTGATATATGCTGTTAATCAGTCAATAATGACATTAGTGGTGGACCTGACTAAACAAACAAAACGGCTGGAGAAAGTAAAAAACTACAAGGACAAGTGAAGAAGATGAGTATAAGATGATTATTAATCCCTGTCATTTATTGGACCGTCAATATTGTGGTATATCATATTATATCACTTGACAACAAACATCTCAACAATCAATGTTATTTAAGCCTTCCCTATCAAAAGATATCCTTATTGATGCTTTCTCTTTATGACGTCTTGACTTGATTAGAAGCAGCTTTACTCATCAGGTCACTGTTTTCTTTGGCTCAATCTTCAAATTTCTAATTTTTCACCAAGAAAGCCAATCAAATCAGCGAAGGAGTTATTTGATAGACAAGAAAATTATAGAATAGAAAGAAAAGTTGCTTTGAGGATGAAATTGAAGGATAGGCAGGAGTAATGTGAGCTGGCGTTTGTTGGGAGGAGAGTCTGGAAGGTTAGATGAAGGAGAAGGTGAACTCTGAAGGGGGTCATTGGGAAGCAAGGGTGTGTGGGAGTCGCTGCTTTAATAAGTTATTGAGTTAATTTAATGCGCAGAATTTTTTTCTTCTTGTATATATTGAATAATGAAGTTAACATTATTGGCAAGCTTGTTCTTGCTCTCTCTCGTCTTCGGCCAATGCCCAACCAACTCCGCTATCTCCAACCTCGTCTCAGGTACTCATCAATCCACTCAGATTCTGTGCTCATTTCAGTCCTCCAGCCCGCTGCCAACCAAACTCAGACATATAGGTACACTCTTGCCAGTGTCTTTCCCTCTACCCCTTCAGTGGCACTTGGTACTTCGTTTCTTATTCAGCCCTTCAAGAATTTACGATGTCTTCCTTCGTCCCTCATGCCTTCTACATCGCTCCCAGCTCAGTGTCCACATCGGTCATCGTCTTTACCTTCGCTTATACTACCCCTTGCTGGACCAAGGTGCGCTTCAATTTCTGGGCCTCCGCTACCAATGAGGTGCAGGTGGGTCACTTTGGAGCTAGGAATCTGAACATCTTAAGTAATACCGCTGAGGTCAGCACTTCCCTCAAGACTGCCTTTGGATCAAAGGATAAGCCAGTGGTGAGAGTGTTCATAAACGGCTATATGGCAGACTCCAATGGTGTTCAGATTGCAGTTAGCCCCAGTAATCTTCAGAACACCCAATTGTCCATCAAGGTAATGTTCGGATCAACTACCAATATCAATAACGTTTGGCTCAGTTACGTCGCCTTCTCTCCCTCCACAGCTTCATTTGCTGCTTTTGGAGGCAGTTTCTAGAGAAATGGCTTCCAGGGATCAACTACTCAACAAATTGACAGCTCCCTCTATCAGACCCCATATAAATTATATGGACTTTCAAAAATATCCCTGATGGGAATTCAAAGCATGGATTTCAGGTTCGATATCAGCAATGCCTTCGTTATCTCCGCATTTGCTTCCAGCAATTTCGATTCTCTTGGTGCTATCTATGTCATTGCTGGCGTTGCTCCCGCTCAGCTCTGTTCTTCTTGCACTGGAAAGATCGCCTTTGGAAATACTTGTGTCAGCTCATGCCCCTCTGGTACTTCCCTCAAGACATATTCTGATGGTGGTCAGGCCTGCACTGGCACTGCCTCCTCATCAGCCACAACAACCTCAAGCACTTCTTCAACTCAAACATTCACCACTCAAACTATGCCTGTCTACACTAATACCTCATCGGCTTCAAGTCAATCTAGCTCAACCCAAGCCACAACTCAAGCAGCCTCAACTGGCAGATGCCCTTCTAATTCTTTCTTCAATGGTTATGAGTGTGTTTGTGAGGTCGGATATGGATACATTGGAGGTCAATGTGTTGCCCTCAGCATCATCCAGCCAATTCCCGTTATCATTAAGACTCAAAACACTGGATCGACAACCAGCAGCTCTGGAACTCAAACTTCAACTCAAGGATCCAGCTCTCAGACAACTACTTCAGGATCAAGCTCTTCCTCAAGCACTCAGTCTACTCAGACCACTACCACTCAAACCACAACAGTCAACAGAAACAACGTTATCCCTGCCAATTGTCCCTCAAACGCTTATGACAACGGTCTTGGAACGTGTGTTTGTCAGTCTGGATATTACTTCATGAATTCAGCCTGTGTTCAAGGCACTCCTTGTGGTGCTGGTAGCACTCGTCAAGCTGACGGTTCGTGCGCTTGCAATGCTGGTTACACCAACTACGGAGGAGTTTGCTCAAGATGTCCCAGTGGAGCCATCTATAGCACTCAAAGCCAAAGCTGCATCCATGTTTGCGGACAGAACTCTATATATGATACTTCAGTCGCTAAGTGTGTCTGTACATCTGGATATGGTATTCTCAACGGGGTTTGTAACATTTGCCCTTCTAACTATTTCATCAGCAGTGGATACTGTGTGACCTGCCCTGTCAACTCAGTGCTCAGCAAAACTACCAACAGATGTGAATGTTCTGAAGGATTCTACACCAATCAAGCTGGCATTTGTGCTCGAAAATGTGGAACCAATGAACTATATGACAATAACTCTGGATTGTGCCTCTGCATTAACGGCCTGGCAAGAGTTAACGGAGTCTGCACTGTTTGTCCATCAGGATCTACTCCTACTGCTGACGGATCATCCTGCAACATGTGTGGTGCCAACGAAGAATTGTCAGGAGGAAGTTGTGTCTGCAAAAAGGGATATGCATATAATTCAGGAAAGGTCTGCACCCTTTGCTCTCAGCTCAGCAATGGCTTCCTCATCAATGGTGTCTGCTCAATCTGCCCTAGAGGTCTTGTCTACATCGGTAACAACAGATGTGGATGTGCTCAGGGCAAAGTTCTCCAAGGAGCCACCTGTGCCAGTCAATGCAAGGCAGATGAAATAGCTGATATTAATGGAGACTGCTTCACTTGTGGAGCCAACCAAGTCATTTCCAATGGTCAATGCGTCTGCAAAACTGGATATGCGATCAACAGCTGCGGTATTTGCACTCTTTCATGTGCTTCTGGATATTTCGCTTTCCAAGGTGGATGTGCCGTCTGCCCTCTTAACACCGTCTTCAAGCCATAAATAAACGGCTGCGGATGCCCTGACGGATATTACAAGGACACCTATGGAGTATGCTCCAGAGTTGTCTTGAGACCTGTTGACTGTGCTGCTGGTCAATATTTTGACTCTAATCTTGGCTGTGTCAGCTGTCCAGGATCATGCAAGACCTGCTCATCTGCTACTCAGTGCACAAGCTGCTCTACTACTGGATACTCTCCCAACAATGCTGGAGTATGTATGCCTTCATGTGGTGATGGACTTATTGTCGGAAGTGAAAATTGTGATACTGGAAACTCTGCTTCCAACGGATGCGTTGGATGCAGAATCCAGGCTGGATGGACCTGCTCAGGACAGCCCTCAGTCTGCCGATCCAACACTGTGACCACCCCTTCTCAACCAAACACCCAGACAACTGCCCCCACCCCAACTACTCCCACCCCAACTACTCCTATCACAAGCAGTCCCAACCTTTACCAATCTGGACCAATCAACTTGAACTCTAACAATCTCTTCATCACTCTAAAGACCAGAAGCACATTTACTTTCGCGACCACTGAAGAAAGCCAAAGATTCATTAAGACTTCCTTCAAGAATGTTCAAGCACCCACTGTTTACTGCTCGCAAAGAGCCAACCCTGAGCTGGATACCTTCGACTGTCTGATGATTTATGCCTCAGGCGTCCCCAACCAGCTCTTCTCGATTGACTTTAGTTTCAACTATCAGGGTCAAACTGGCTCTACCACTGTCGACATAGACCCCTTCGCAGTGGCAAATTCGCGTGCTAACAGCAGAAGAAGACAGTGATAAATGATCATATTTTTGGCCATATTTTTCATCATCTCCTCATCAACCTTCAATATATTGGTATTATAATTATAGCTGTTAGCTGTTATGACACCCTCTTGCCCACATTGCGAATAACCCTATTCATCTTCCAACCCTCCCAAAAGGCTCATAAACTGTTCCCACTCTCTCTGCCTTCAGTGCCTGGCCTCATAAATATGTAATATTGAGATGATGTAGTATGTCCTATCGACCATAAGCGCATAGAAAGGCGAAAATACACGCTAGAAGCCTTTCAAACTAATTCATAAATACTGGCTCTGCTTGATAGTAAAGACCAGAAGGAATAAGAAGACTGCTCTTCAGATCATAGTCATACCTCGGATACATCGGCTCTTAGAGAGAAGAACAGCAACATAAGTACTACCTCATCTGCTGAAAAATGTCAGAAATAGCAAAAAGCTGTCGAGAGGCAAGAATAATTGCAGTTCTAGCAATGCTTGCTTCACAACAAAAGAGCAGACCTCATCTGTTTGGAAGACAAATGTCTGATCTGTGCCAACTGCGGACTTTTTGGTGAACATAAAAATCACAATATGCTTCCCTACGACAAATTTGCTCTTGAATTCGGGATGTTGACTGAACAGTGTGTGCATATTAACGAGAAAATCAAATAAAAATAAAGTAAAATTAGTCAGAAAATGATGGAGGCAAGAATTTAGGCTGAGCTGAAGTTGAAGCAGTAAAAATAACAAGCAAAAATAACTCAGTTCACAACGAGTATCATTGAGAGTGCTCGAGGTCTGGAAAAAGACCTTTTGGGTCAACTTGAATAAACAATAGTAGATAAGAAAAAGTAACTAATTTCACTTTCGAATACAGCACAAATAAACAAACAAATAGATGAGTTTAACAAAAATATGAATGTTCTCAACAACGGTCTCAACTGTGTGTTTTCCATTCAGAATATAGAAGGATATATCTCATATCTGGACGAAAGTCATCCTAAGAGCAACATTATGGCCATGGGATAAGAAATTATCTCCAAATTGTAACAGAAACATCAGCAGTTTATTAACAGAACCAAATAATTTGTCAGATCTTTTTCTTTTGAGTTCAGTCCCAGTGTCTAATAAAGGCTCAGGTAGCTTGTTAGATTTGATATCAAAGAAAAGAAGAAAAAATATTATCCATAGCACAAAGAAGAAATTCTAATATGTGAGCCTGAGCAAATGAGTGAAGTAAAAGGCATCAGCCCTATAGGTCCTGTCAAAAGCAGAGATGACAGCACTAGTAGTAAATTCCTTATCTTCGCTGACCCTCAGCAAATTGTCTTACCCTCACCTCACAAGCCTCAGAAGGAAGTACGGACCAGTCTCGCATTAAATAAAATATCTCTGATATCAAGAAAAGATATAAGAGGAGATTCGATTTGTAGCAAAGACTATTCGAAAGGCAAAAACATGGACAGTTCCAACTTATCATAGAAGTAAATGCTTAATTTTTTGAATACTACTCAAACTATCAGCAAGAAGAAAAAACTCGACCTACCTGACAAGTATAGTAAAATTTATGATGAGCTTCTGAAGGATCAGCTGGATGTCCTTGACTTAGGTGGTGCTTTTCTGGGATAGCAGACCATTCTGAAAATAAGCTAGGCAATTCCAAGCAGAACGAGGCTGAAGGCAGTCAAAATGATGAACAATAAGCTAGGCGACCAGGTTTTTCCCATTTTGGTGGAGAGATGCAGAAACATTGGTAGCCTAAACCTGAGCTACAACAACTTTACAGAGAAGGTGCTTGAGCATCTCTAAGATGAATGCGAGCAGTTGGGCTATTTGGAGAATATTACTTTGAGTAACAACAAGATTGTCCTTCGACATGTCAAGTAACGTTTGGAGATTCTAAAAAGGCGTGGGCTGAAGGTATCCCTTTGATTGTTAGCTTTGCAGTGTATTAATAAATTTAATGAAAGATAAATATTGCCTCCAGTCGATCGAATCCTTCCAGTCGATCAACCAATCTCCTAACAACAAATCATCCACCAAACAGACCTTCTCCTTCAGCAGAAGTTCCCGCTTCCAGACCATCAAGCCGACGTGCCTTTTATTTTACTCAGATGCCCAACCAATACCTATGGAGGTAGTGAGATCAGTCGCAAAAGATCAGGAGCTAGCATCGGTTATGGAAAAAAGTATGATTTCACAAAATCCCCTGAGCACATCCCATAAGCTGGAAAGTATACAATTTCAAGCATTTTTGACTCAAATAGACAAGCAAAGAGAGGAGCATCGATTGGCTCCAGCAGAGAGGTATCTGTTTCATGACTCAGAATATCAAATTCAACTCTTACATCGACCACCTCAAGATTAACAATCCTGGCATCGGGAGATACACTCTAAATGATGAAGTCATGATCCGCACATCCAGAGCTCCTGCTTTCTCAATGGGGCATCGAACCAAGCCGAGCGACCTGAAACTTTCAATTGACCCTCAAAACAAAAACCCAAGCCCAGCTGATTATGAAAACAATCCTGAGATGTCTAAGACTTTGTTTGGCAGTCAGTTCAAAAAGACCAGTTATGGTTTCAGCAACTCCAAGCGTTTTGCAGATGCAAGTACAGTTGATATCATTTAGACAATAAAGTTCCAGGGCCTGGAAAATACTAAAATCCCACCAATTTGTCAAACATAGGAAAGTACCTAATTTCCAACCAAAAAGGAGGGACTAATGCAAAGTTCGACAAAATGAGAAGGACCACCAAGTTTGATGAGGCTATGAGAGCTTCTAAGAAAAACCCTGGACCGGGAGCCTACAGATCGATTTCTTAGTTTGGGCAATACGACGGGAATGTGTATGGGCAAGCCAATTGATAATAATAGCATTTTGGCTCTATAATTTATATGTCAGCTCACTAACGAGAAGAAGAAATCAGGACCTTGGCTTACTTCAGCACAACCCAACTCCCTATGAACAAAGCTACAACAATGGGGGTGATTGTAGATTGTTCAGGGATATATAAGCAGTAGTTCAAAAATGACTGGACCTGGGGTCTTAAAATATGCCTGATAGACATGACAATTAACGCAGAAATACATAAGCACCAGGAACCAAGCAAAGAACTAAGAGTATATTTCAGTAATAAGGATGCTAGGCAGTTTCCAAAGCCCGCTCGTTTAGGAGATATCCTCTACATCAAAAAGTGGGTCTGTGATTATTTAGATTCAAAGTGGATCGCAAAAATAGGCAGTTACAAGCCTACAGTCATCTAAACGATTATTGCCAATGGTCTCTCTTTGATTGCTAGTCTGACTTTAGTATACATCCATACAGTACTTCAAGAAAGGATGCCTACAAATAAAAAGAAGCAAGGAAGGTTGAATAACGTCTCCCTCAGCTCATCGAGTTTAGTCATGCCTTTTTGAGCAAGTATAGCTTACTCCATCTACTACCTGATCGCCTCAATTACCATTAGAAGGATTATATCGTGAGGTTGTGCTTGCAGGAAAAGGAAGGGCTTATTGTCAACGATGGAACAACAGACATAATTCTGCCAGGAGTCAAAATTGAGGGACCTTTTGACTGCTTTGCAAAGCTAAGAGGAGTTAATCTGATACAAAAGAACAATTATTTTGAAGCCTAATTAAATTCTTATAGCTCTCTTATTCCGATTGCGAAACATACTTTGGATGCGAGGGAGTTCAACAAACTAAGCGAACTAAGGAAATAGGTTCCCTTGGAATCATAGAGCGTCAAATAAATTAGATCTATGCCATTAGGTACCTAGCTATTAATCTAGTGATGTGCATAAAGAAGACTTTCAAAATATGTGTATAAATAGCTTCGATTACTCCAAACAGTTTCAAGTAAGCCATAAAATACTATCACGAATAAACTATGTCACTGGTAGATCTCAAGCCTTCAGAGCCTACGGCTAAGATATTTCAAGGTCCTTTTGAGCCAGTATACGATATAACCTTTATTTGCTACGACAAATAATTTAGTTTTCTAAATTAAGAAACCCAATTCTTCGAAGTCAAATTATTTTCGCATGATGATAGGTGTGCAGATTTTGTTCCTCGAGTTAACCTTTCCTAACTGAACTAATTCACATCATATGTTCAAGAAGAATATTTATACAAGGAAAGAGTCTAGGAGCTGCTGAACGCATCAAAAGTTGAGCTTTTGGTGGAAGTCCTTTTTGACGAAGATTACGAGGAGCGCATATTCAGATTATTGAGAATTTTGAGGGTATGCGAGTGATGTGATTATTCATGTGAGTAACCTTCTAAATTATAACATAGAAAATGAAGAAGGATAGAAAATTCATGAGTTCCAAGTAGATTTACTTCCTCCCGATGATCAACAAAATTCATAGCAACAGGCATAGAAAATCGTTCGATGTGCACCACTCCCCCAGCAAGTTCAAATCTATCGAACAGATCATGCATGACAAAAGTATGTCATAAAACACCCAGCATAATGTCTCTCTGGAGGTTCTTAGACGTCCCAAAGCACAAGCCTCAGACAATCTGTACAACAAGTACGAGTTACTGCCCAGAATTATGGCTAAAAAGCTTAAAAGGAAGCAACAAAAGAAAGCATAAACTCACTAGCAGGACAATTATGAATAGCTAAAGAAGTATAAAAATGTTCAGGAAGCAAAGGCTGAGAAGGAAAACACGATAACCTTCAATTCATCTTTTTATCAGCGACAGTTCAAATAACTGCTATCGTGTGAAGTGAACAAATTATAATTTCAGCTCGCTCCTTCCTACTCAGCCCACAACCTTCTCATGTCGAATTACCTCTAAGACGAGCCCTTGGTGCATCTTCGAGACTTCCACCAGAAATACACAAAAATTCACATCACTGAACCAGAAGAAGTGAAGGAACATTTGGGAAAGGTTCCTGACTTTTTGTTGAGGTTATTAGAGCCATGCCGCAAATGACTCATTTGTTGATCATTAAACGGGAAATTATTCCACATATCATTATTAGAGTTAGTAAAATGCCAAAATTGGTACTCCTATTCATCCTGGCCTTCCTCCTCACACAAATTGGCGCCAGACGAAGAAAAGTAGATCTCGCATAGAAAACTCTTGCTCCTGAAGAGCAGAACACCGTGATCGAGGCCAACCATTTTTACAGTCAGACCGAAGCATCAACCCTCCTCAACGTTGGAGACACAGTCAAAGACAAACCTCTTCTCTTCTTGATGCAGCCTAATAATGCTCAAGAGGATTCCAAAAACAACAAAGAATTCAATCCAGTCGAAGTGGTTATGACATCCGGAAGTGATAAAAAAACATGCAAACTTCATAACTTCTACAGCCTCTGTGAGCTGCCCAAGCTAAACAGCGACCAGACCACTCTCTCCCTAAAATGTGACAAGACTCCATGCGAGATCCGTTGGCAGTTAGTTCAGCCTGAAACTGTGGATGTGGACGGCAAGCACAGCATCAATCACTTAGTTTCAGTCAATCAGTAGAAGAATCACGCCATACTGAAAGCTTATTGTTCTGATCCTGAGCTCCAATAAGCCATGAAGAAAGATCTGACCCTCTATACTGACTCTGCTTACTCTAGAGTTGATACTGCTGCGGGAGAGGTGTTGTATCTTTTCAACAACTAAGAAAGGGGAAGATACTACATGACGACCCAAAATTCAGCTGTTGAGAAATGTGCTGAGGTAATTTTAGGACATTCTGACGAAGAAATCCAACTCCTTGAAGGTGGCTATACGCTGGAAGATTTCTTGAGCAATCGGGAATAAAACGAATATATTTTTAAGAGCCGACCTGACAAAGATATATTCATCGAAATACTAGCACATTCTGCGGATATGACAGAGATAAGCAACAGCACAGAAATAACAGTGACTCTGGTTGGCAAGAAGGACAAAGAAGACCATCTTATTAACTCACTCACTTTAGCAATAGACGACCAGAAGTAATATATTGATTTCAGTGCACTTTTCAAAAAGCCTGAAGAAGAGTTCAACAGTTATTTATTGAAATTGAAGAGTAACACCGATGCCTATCTGATTACGACAGTTGATCTTGTCAGCACCAACAACCCTATGGTCGAATTGGAAGAAGAAGCCTACTTCGAATTGAAGAAAGGACAAAAAATTGACTTCAAAATGATTCCAATTGACCCGAACATCACCAACATCAAATCCGTCAACATATTTATTTCCAACTCAGAATAATTCAAATTGAGTCGAGATTCTTGCCCTAGAGAAGGATGTGATTTCACAGTTTAGGCTCTCAAAGACAGCCAAGGCTCTATATATCTGGGGGAGGACAAAAAGCAAAAGGCTTCTGAAATTGTTTTGGAGCAGTTCGAAAAGGGAGTGGGTTCTAAGATGCGAGAAGGTGAGGAAAAATTTTACATGTACAAAATGAAAAAGGGAACTCTGGCTCAGTTTATAGTCAACACTCCAAATGTTCTGGTCAGGGTGGCCAATCGGGCCAAGTGTGACCCATCTCTAATTAACGAATGCCACGAAAAACAATTCAACTATCACCACCCTACCATTTATGAAGCTAAGGAAGATCTTGAGCTTGCCCTAAAAGTGGTTGCTCTCGATAATTGTAACTTTGCTATCACGGCTCTGTAGACCAATAAACCTTATATTGAGCTGAAAGATTCCGAGCCTTTTGTTTATCTGATGGATGATAACTAGCATGAGCTGCTTTTTCACTTCAAACTGACTGAAAAGGTGGACGTGAATTTCAACTTGGTGTCCGGCTTAAATGAACTGGAAATGTTCACCTTCAACCAGGCAGATCTCAAAGAGGACACTTTAGATGAAGCTGAACATAGCGAATACTCACTGGAGGGAAACATCTGCTATACAAAGGATGATCTTGAATCGAAGGAGTTTATCATCAAGGTCCAAAAGAGATAAGAATATCGGAAGAAGTATGTTCATTTTACATTGATTGCCTCGACACAAGGTAGCAACATGCACCTTGAACCTGGAAACGCCCACTACGAAACCATAAAGCCTAAAGGCAGCAGAGACTTCTATTTCCAAACTCAGGAAGACAAAAAAATGTTCCTCAACTTCTACACTCATAACATTCAAAAGGTCGACTTGGTGGCTACTCTCAGTCGCAGCGATGAGTACAAAGATAAGGAAAAAACAGCTGAGTTCAAGCTAGACAGACAGACCGACATTGTTGATATTGCAACTGTAAGTCAAAAGTTATGTGCTGAGGAGGTCGATTGTGAGCTATTTTTGAGAGTTATCAATAAGATGGAGGTAGAGGCTGATCTTACTTTGACCCTAATAGTGCAAGATGTAGTCATTGAATTAAAAGATGGAATTTGGCAGACTTATGACGTGAACGAAGCTTCCAGCTCAGCCCATTTCTACTTCCTCCCCAAGCATGACAAGCACAGTATCACTATTTTCTACCATTCACCGTCAGTCGAGTTGAAGCTCGGATATACTCTCTGGAAAAGCGACGACACATCAATTGATATCAGCAGCTGGCCTTTCCCTTAGCATGTCAACCAATAGGACCCATCCCCAAAAAATATCCAAAATCGACCTATCAGATTCATCCATATAGAGCATACTCAGCTTAAAGCATGCTGGCCTGACTGCGTGGTTTTGCTTTCGATTATACCCAACTAGAAGCAATTGGAAAATTTGTAAAAGAAGCCTACTCCTTTCTTTACTCAGTATCATAATTTCAGAATCATGGCATCAAACAACCTGGTGGAAGTTCCTGAGAAAACAAAGCTTGATATGGTGCTAAACAGAGGAGAAGAAAAATACTTGTTGGTGGACCTCAAGTATTTCATGAACAAAGAAAGCCTCATATTTTTCACTTATCTCACCATGGGCTCCATTTCATTCAAGGCCAATGTCTACACCGAAAAGCAGCCAAGATGCCCAACAAATGCTTAATTCCAAGCAGATTACCACTTCTACGGAGTCGAAAATGAAGTCACCATCTAGGACATCAAAGTCAAGATGGAGAGCAATGGCATGGAAGAGGACAAAAGTCCCTATCTGTGCATTCTAGCTTATGCCTTTCTGGAGAGCAAATTTTCAATCGAATATGTGTCGTAAATTGACAGTATCAAGGATATTCCTGTGGATACCACAACAGCAGTGTCGATGGGCAGAGATCAAGTCAGAATGTTCCAGATGAACGCTCACTTCAAGACATATCTCAAGATCGCCAGAACTTCAGGTTTTCCCTTCATTGCCAAAAAATTATGCAATCCTGTTGACAACCTCGAACAATGCTTAGAGGACTTCAGAAAAAGTGATGACAAAGGCCAGCAGTTAGTCAACAAAATAATGGAAATAAACGAGTAGCCTTGCGTTAGTTGCATGCTATACATCAAGGTGACTTCTGCTGAGGAGGTCCAGCTTTCGATGCATGCTCAATCTTCATTTGCTCAGGTGGACCTAAAAGAAGGGCAGCCTCTGACTGACGTGGTGGGAGTAAAGCAGATGAATAGATATCTCATTACTGGCACAAAAAATAAAGAAATTATAATTAACGTCAACATCATCGGTGGAAATGTAAAGGTGGAAGTTGTCAACTATGGAAAGATCAATTTTTCCAAGGAAAATGCTAAAGGAACCAACAATATCCATATTGTTATTCCATCTGAAGATCTCAACGAGGACAAAGAAAAAGATGCCAAGCCTGTCCCATACTTGGGAGCATACGCTCTGTCTAGCTTTACTAATCTGCACGTCACAGTCAAATCTCAAGATGAGAGCCAACCGGCCAACTACATCATTACTTACTCAAACGGAGGACAAACCAGTTACCTTGAGGATGGACTCATCAGTCAGTATACCCTGATAGCCCACAACACCTCCAAATTCCTTTTCAATCCTGTCAACTACAGAATGCCAGTATACCTTTACATCTCAACTGCTTAAGCTGCTACACTCAACAATCTGCATACCAAGATATTCGGTCTGGAAAATGAAGGAGATGAGGAGAACAGAATGGAGCTGGTGCCTGAGAGGCCTGCTTTCAAGAAGAAAACTGTCAATCCGACCATGCTACTGCATTTCTCAGGTAAAGGGCACTACAGAATTGAGATTGAAAATAAGAACAAAGAAAATGTTTTGCTGTCAATCGGCATCAACAGTCGCTAGATCATCTACTTGCCACTCGAACATGAGTTCCCCTTTAAAATTGATCCAAAGTAAAACATCAATGTCGTCATTTCTGTTCCTCATACTGGCTACCTGACCTTTTCTGTCAACAAATGCGACTCTAGTCAACCTTACATTGCTTATACTGAAGACTACAAAGAGTTCCTTGATGAAGAGTTTGAAAGCTAGGAACAACTGGCTGATTAATTGTCGTATAGAAATGTCATTCACGTCAAGAAAGCTGGAGCTCTTTATATAAGAATCAGAGCTGGTGAGCTCTAGGCCAGTACCATGACTATCAAAGCTTCCTTTAGCGCAACCAAAATTGAAAACGTGGTAGCCAAAGCTGGCGATAAGGGTGTTATCGAATATCAACTTTTGGACTCAACTAAGTCAGAGCTAACCATCTCCGCTGTGGTCTGTGAGGGAAAGTGTTCAGGTTCATTCACCTACTCAGCCATCTACTCTCACAGAATCGACCTCATCTATTCTCACTTGGTCTGCACCGCTGTCTCCTTTGACTACCTAACCAACTCAAAGATCGAGCAGCCTAACATCGAGCCTATCACAGCTGGCAAATCAGACAGCAAGATCACATTCCATCACACACTCAGCCATGATACCGAATACATTGGAGTCAAGGCTGTCAATACTAAAACTGGAGCGGTGGTGTACTATCCACCTGTTGAGCTTATCAACTTAGCAGGAAAGGTCAATAAGGCTCTGGAGGTGGCTAGTAAGAACAATAACCCTCAATATCTGATCGCAGTTCTGATAATCCTGAGTATTTGCTGTGCTTTGATCGCCTACCGCCGCTACAAACGCCGTCAGCAATCCTACCTTCCTCTCGGAGGACAGAATTACGACGATTGATTGATGTGATTAAAACTTATTGCTAATCTTTTATACCAAATCCTCAGATTATATCATCAGATGATTGACTACTCAAGTTGCAAGTTCGAGGCTAGACTGCAGAAAAATCACTTCCTCAGAAAAAATGACTCCTTCTACCTCTACGTCTCGACTGACAAAATAATCATCAATAACGAGCCTTATGCCAAAAAGCCTTGGCTAGTGCTGGAGTTGCTGCCCACCACGCATGTCAAATGGTTGTGGGAAAATAAGAAAAATCGAACTGTCGAGAAGAACAGACTCAAAGGATTCATAATTGAGACAGAAGGCCACATGTACGAGTTCAATGGTGAAAAAATAGTTCTTGATGAGCTCAAAGATATTTTCAAAAGGATCACCCTGCAATCAGATTTTTACGATTAATACATCCTGGGCAAGTACATTGACAAAGGAAACTATGCTCAGGTCTACGAGTGCGTTAGAAAGGATAATGGACAAAGAAGAGCTGTCAAGATTCTCGAAAAAGAAAGGCTGAAATCTATGAAAAATGGAAAGGTATGATATTTCTGATGAAGGAATCGGTCTTCAACGAGTTGAAAGTGATCAGGAGTTTAGAACATTAAAATTTGTTACAACTGTTCGAGGTATACGAGGACAGAAACAAATACTACTTCATTGTTGAATTACTCAACGGTATCACTCTACATAAGTAAATTGCCAACAGGAAGAAGAAAAATCACATGAAGGCCCATCAAATCCGATCAATTATCAAACAGATTCTGTCTGGGATACAGTACCTTCAGGAAAAGGGCATTATGCATCGGGATATCAAGCCAGAAAATATTCTTTTTGAGGACAAAGACTCTCTTGATAAGAACAATGGTGAGCACGGCCTCAAGATCGTGGACTATGGATTGGCTACCTTTCACAGTGAGCCAACAATTATTTTCACCAAATGCGGAACGCCTGGTTATGTGGCTCCATAGATCATTACATATGACGAAAAAGACAAGATATATAACCTGAACGTCGACACCTTTAGCGTTGGAGTCATCCTGCACATTTTGCTGATAGGGGAGCAGTCTTTTCCTGGCAAGAGCAGAAACACAATTCTCAACAAGAACAAATAATGTAAGATCGACTACAAATCCAAAAAATACTAGGAAATAGCAGGAGATGGTATAGATTTACTGAGCCGGTTGTTGGAGAAAAATCCAGAAAAGAGAATTACAGCATCTTAAGCATTAAATCATCCTTTTCTCAGCAAAGATAGACCCATTTTCAAGTTCAAAAAGGCATACAGAGAGGAAGACATGGAAGAGGTCGAGGTTCCTATGCGAATGTACAGAAATTTAGAGGAGGTTTTTGTGGAAGAGGATAGTCCAAGGAAGCCTAGGTCTCAACTTTCAGCCTCTTCTATTGCTATGAAAACATCAGCTCTGTCCAAGTACTATAACTAGCTCAGCTATTATGATCCTTTCTGTCATGAAGAGCACTCCTCACTTGAATAAAAAGTAAAGCCAGAGGAAACAAACAGAACAATGTTCACAATTTTGACCAAGAATCTTGATGGAATCCCAGACAACTAAAGCAAGGTAGAAAAATATGCAGAAGCTGAGGATTTATTTTCATATCATACTTGATCTCATAATCATTTCTATTCCTCCTTTTTTTCATCCTTGAGAGGGATCTAAGCCTGGAGTGATGCCTTCTTCTCCTTAAGTTTTCCACCCTCACCAAAAGGTTGAAGAATTACCTTGCCTTTGGTCATGTTTTTGTAATACCACTGGGCGCTTTCTTCGAATTCATCCAGAGAACACTCGAAGGATATGTCACTCTTGAGCTAATTCTTGATCAACTTTCTTAATTTCATCATAGTTGGTATCAACTTCATAAGGCCTCGGCCGTGGAGCCAGTTGGGTAGGAAAAACCCAGTAACTGTGATGTTGTCATAGATGAAGCTTTTGACATCGATTCCTTGAACAGTCGCTCCATCGAGGGCGCCATAGACGTAAACTATAGAATGTCTCGGCATGGCTCTGACCATTTTTCCAGTCATGGATCCACCAATAGCATCAAAGCAGACAGTCGAGTTCAGCTTTGTCGCCAGTTCCTTGAGTCTTTCTTCGAAATCAGGTTCTGATGAGTTGAGTATGTGATTGGCTCCTTCCTTGCGGAGTATCTCGACTTGCTATTCTTTGCGGACAATGTTGATTATTTCGATGCCTTAGGGTGGGAAGATTCTATTGATCATTCTGCCAAGAGCTGAGGCTGCTGCGTTGACGATGACTGCCTTTGCTTTTCTTTGCTTGGTGTGATCCAGTAAGGCCATGGCAGTCAGAGGGTTCACAAAACTCATTGAAGCATGCTCAAAACTGACAGATTCGTCGATTGGCAGACACTATCCTGATCTCGCGAGGGCATATTGTGCATATGATCCAGTGGCAACCGTGGGACTAAAAGCCACTCTTTTGTTCATCAGACCCCATCCCATGAAGCCCCCTCCGCTTTCAACTACAATTCCGCTTCCTTCAAAGCCTGGAGTGCATGGAGATTTTTTTCCTTCATACTATCCTTGATGAAGGAAGATGAGATCTGAAGGGTTGATGGGGGCAGCCATGACTTTGATGAGGACCTCTCCATCCTGAGGCTTCGGTATGGGTATTTCTCTGACAGCTAGCTTCATGGGTCCATCGAGCTGGACAGCTCTCATGGTCTTAGCCTACTCCATCTAAAGATATTAATAATATTTACACTTATCCTATAGCATATATTACACAAGCTCCTGAATCTCAGCATTCCTTTTGCGAGCTTGTATTAAATGATTTTATTATATCAATTGTTGTCATTTTGGGCATTTTAGTCAGTATGGAGCAACAGTCAAGCACAAGGCCTGTTTAGAAGTGGCGATCCTAAAATTTTATTATCAAGGTTCTCCTGAATATCAACATAGCAGCAATTGTCAGTGGATATAGTTTGGCATACTTCAACACCATCACATTCGATGACACCATAGAGCTTTTCCAAATCAAGCAAGATCGAGCCTTGATGCAAGGTCTTCTATCCTTTTGCATAGCCTTAGGGGCAGGGTTAGGAGGGTACCTAGCAGGTCCCCTCATCAAAAAATACTCAAGAATGTAAAGCAATCTTGTCGCTGCATATATGTGCTTAGGTGCAACACTTCTACTGCAAACTGGAAGTATCTACATCATCGTCATATGTCGGCTTTTACAAGGAATCTATGTCGGAATCAGCTCAGTGTTGAGACCTCTGTACGTCAAATAATTCAGTCCTTTATAATTATCAGGCAGGGTAGGCACCTACAATCAAATCCTGTTCACCTTTGGGCTCATCTACAGCTTCATACAAACCTATCTTCTTGATCTATTCTTTGAACCTGAGCAATACTGGCGTATTGTCTATTTTTTTCCTGTCGTTTGTCTCCTGATCCATATTTACAATATAAAGGTCAACTATCCTTTCGAAACAGTCAAGTATTTGCTCGAGCAAGACCGCCTTCAGGATGCTCGTGAGCTGGCTGCAGTCATATTCAAAGATGAATACGTTTAGGAACGGATAGAACAGCTTCAAAGAATGATCAAATTGACGGAGTATCGGCAATAATTTGAGATGGAGGATATGAGCTAGATCAGAGTGCCTCTAAATGGAGAGAAGAAGAGACAAAAAGGAAAGAGCAACAAATATGCTGTTTTGGCCGCTTATCATTCAGCTATTCTGCAACAACTATCTGGGATTCAGATTGTCATCCTTTACGCGGGTGACATTGTTCTCAAAATATTTCCCAGCATCGAAAAGACTTTACCCATTCTGATTCATTCACTGGGCTTCATTGCCTGTTATCAGACCATGTGGATGATCAGCATTTACGGTCGAAAGGAAATAATTCAAAAAGGAACAATAGCTTTAGCATCCATCTCCATCCTCTTCATGCTATGCTTTATCTGGAAAATAGGAGCCGAAGGCGATTCAGGTGAAGTGGCTTTTCTGCCAAGCTTCATTATTATCATCAGCTTTGTCATCTTTCGAATGATTTTCAGTGCCACCCTTGGCCCAGTGGTTTGGATATACATGCCTTAAATTGTATAACCCGATGTGGTAGCAGTGGCAACAGGCTTCAATTGGCTCACAGCAGCCTTGATCTCATTTATCTTCCCTCTGGTGGTATAATAATTAGGAGGACCGGAGTACATGTTCGGATTCTTGGGAGCTGCCATGTTCGTTAGCTACATTATCAATGAGCGAATAATGATGGAGACCAAGGGAAAGAGCTAGTGGTAGATTCGAGAAGAGTACAATAAATTTAAATGATATTGTA
>Ga0100402_1002558_pt1 | contig 20391 bp, 17 predicted proteins | sample CryGeyme20150102_FD_80419 | JGI IMG/M metagenome (GOLD analysis project Ga0100402, IMG submission 80419) | Groundwater microbial communities from Crystal Geyser aquifers in Utah, USA - Crystal Geyser metaG 2015-0102 | ecosystem: Environmental > Aquatic > Deep subsurface > Groundwater | place...
TAAAAGTTTAGACTTGGCGAGAGCTATCCATTTCTGTATTCAAAAGTAGTTTTGGAGATGATGTGCTTCTTCAGTAGTTTTCTACAGGAGATGTGTACGGTAGCCTAAGCCTTACTCTAGTAGGCAGTAGTTTGTTCTAGCATCTTTTTCTTGTGTTAATTAATATGCGGCTGTTCCTTGGTACCTGGTAGTCTTGTTTTATTGGCTTGACTTTCTTGCTTGAATTATGTTTTATTCGTAGAAGTGAACATTGTGATACTACTAGAGACTAGTAGTAGTAGTAGTCTACTACTAGTAGTACTAGCTAGTAGGATAGTACAGTAGTACTACCGTAGCAGTAGTACTACTCGGGAGTATCTACAGTACCAGGTACTACCCTTGAATAATAGTAACATATCCTGTGCACCGGTATGTGGTACCTAGCGTATGCTGATTCTTCAAAACGTTTGAATAGTAAATAATAGAGTGGTACTAAACTTGGCCGGTACAGTACATTCAAGGGGCAAATTTTGAACTGGAAATGCTGGCTATCTGCTGCTTAATTATTTCATACTTCAGTACCGGTTGTTAGTAATACTCTTAGTATATCAGTACTCGCGTAAATACTTCATTGCTTTGAAAGATTTATTGGAATACCCAAATATGGCATGAAACAATCAAAATTGGATTCTATTCTGTCAGCCTGGGTGGATGATCGAGTAGCATTGTTTTCCGTTCTTCCTGAAAAATAGAGTAATTTATTTTACTATGAAAGACTCAAATTTTCCCCTACCACCCGACATTATTTATTTTTTGTCATCCTCACGGGAAGCTTTTTAGGCTCCGATAATAACTACAGTATCTTCTATCTTCTATCTTCCTTCACAAACTAACGCCGAAAAAAGAAAGAAAAATGTATCAAGAGGATATGATGTTAGATAACTATCACGGGCCAAGTGTCACCACGAAAAGTTCTAGGGAAGTTGATCCACCCGAACAGGCGATATTAGTACAAGGAAGAGTACCCCTCAAAACCAATGACACCAAACAGCAACAGCAGCAGCAGCAGCAGCAACAGCAACAGCAGCAACAGCAGCAGCAACAACAGCAGCAACAACAAATATTACTGCTGCAAGAAGAATATTCGACCACTCGTGAATACGAACCTACGAGATTACCAGTGCATAAAGTCATTCCTTGGAAACGCAATGGTTGTCGTTGTTTCAGTACAGGTGGAAAACCAGCCTACTACGGTGTTTACTTGTACGAAATTGTCACCTCTACCACGGCTATTCATTTAACCTTAATGGCACTAGGGGAATGGAATTTGCCCAATCCTGAAACATCGTTGTACTGCGTACGAGATGAATACAATGACAGTGAGACCTGGCAAGAATTGGCCAAGCGAGAACAACTTCTTCTGTCCAAACAACAATCCAAGTACCAGCACTATCAATCTCGTTTTGATCGTGCCAAGTGGAAACCTGTTCGAGAAGAACGAGGGTATTATGAAGGCAGCCTGGTAATACCCAAAGCAGTGTTTCCTTGTCACGTGGGTCGGAACACGATATTAAGTTTCAGTTTCGCTGCCATTACACCGTGGCAAATAGAATATGCTGTTGTTGATTTGTGCATCATGACACCCAACGGAAGGGTACTACCCTGTCCACACCACAAACCACCCGTACCACCGGAAGATCCATGGAGTCCTATTTTTCCAAAACATGTGGCAGAACGATTCAAAATGCGAGAAATTTTGAGAGATCCACAAAAAAGTACCGTACTAAAAAAAAAAAAAAAAAATAACAATGAAGAAAAAATAAAAACGGAAAAAAAATGAAAGGGTTCAAAACAATATTGGTCTTTGTGATGGAATGGGTCCAAATTTCTCTCGAAAAAAAAAAGTATGGTTCGGTACTCGTATTTGGGCAAAAAAAAATTCCAAATGGATATTCTTTGTTGTTGAGTTGCAATCGATCCATCAGGCCTCCTTCCTTTCTCTAATGAAAAGTAAAAGTATTTCTGCATAATTGGGGAGAAAGGACGCGACTACTACTGTTTTATAGAGGGTATAGTATATTATTATTATTATTACTATACCTGTAGGAACGAAAATAACAGCTCCAAACAATAATAGTAGACCCCCCCCCCCACCTAGCCAGTAGGAATGTTTTCATGCACACACATAAATAATATCCACAAGATCATAGAAGTAATCGTAGTAAAATTGCACTGTACAGATTCAGTATATTTTTCCGAATGGTCATTTATCATTTATAAATCTCTTTTTGCTGAGTCATTATAGACATTAATGTATGACCAGTACATGAATATTAATGGCACTGTTGTACGTACAGGCACATGGAAAAGAATAAAGCAAATTAAGCGGGACATGATGCCCCCCTTGCCACCACCCTACAGAGACGACTGGCCATTGAGATTGGCAACAAAAAAGCAAGTACAAGTCTTCCGCTTAACTTGACTTGATCCTCAATCACAAGGACTTGCATTCTATCTCTCCTCTCCAGCTATTGCATCAGAATATAGTAATAGTTCTTGTGAAAAAGCGATGCTCTCGACAGAAAAACCTCTGGCGCTTGCAATAGTATTCTCCGATAGCAACGTCAAAGCAGAGTCCAATACCCAAAACTCCATGATGACCGGCGACGATGGAGAAACAAAGGAAGATGATAGTTCTACTATCGTGAAGGATGCTGTGCGAGATGCTGCAAGGAAAACACAAGAACGACTTGCTGCTTACCAAAAGAAACAAGAGGCAAAGGCTGCAGCAGCAGCAGCTGTTGCTGAATTGGCCAAGAAGAACAAACCACCTTCGAAAGATGCCCTGAAGGCAGAAAGTACCGTCTCCCGAATACAGCAATTAGTCAGTGAATCCAAAAGATTAACCAACAAATCCAAAGAACTGAATGCTTTACATGCAAATCCGATTGCAGTAGCACTGCCGACTGCGGATGAAATCTTGGCGACCAAAAGTAAGGAAGAAAAAACGAAATTGCCAGATTTGATGCAAAGTTTTCGTCGTGACGACAGCAACGGTACGGAAGCCACAGCGACCAGAAAATATAGTGAAATCATGCAGAAATTGAACCCTCACCAAACGTTAACAGCCTCGCAGCACTCTGTGTTAGAAGCTGCCAAACAGCAAGAAGAGGAACAGAAACGTATTTTGGCGTCACTCAAAGTAATGAATGTAGATGACGTCAAGTTTGATGACGACAATGACGAAAAAGAAAAATCGGTCAGTCCGAGCAAAAGGAGAAATCAGAAGCACCGTTCCAATAAAGGGAACAATGTTCAAGACGATGACGACACCAATGATAGTTCCGGAGAATTGAGTATTATGAGTCTAGTAGAAGAAAACAAGAAGAAAAGGGGGCTCAAAGTCAACGGAACAGATATTGATTTAGAGGATGCTGAAGAATTAATGGAAGATTATTACAATAGTTCTCAGGCATCACTTCCTTGCTTAGAGCCCATGGAAGATGTCAGTGAACAAAGATCATCCAAATCCAGAAGTAGTAGTAAGAAGAAGAAAAAGTCGTCCAAGAAAAAGGGAGACGAAACCCATCTTCCGCCACCGTCTCCGCCTCCGCCATATAATTTGGCCGATGATGATGATGATGACGACGACGACGACGACGACGATGCCCTGCCCATTCTGGAAGATATTTTGACTGCCCCGAAGCAATCCAAGTCAAAATATTCTGCTCTCCATCCCGACGATGACAATGACGATGACTATGAATTTCATGACGATTTGCTCGATGGATCTTTTCCTGCATCGGGTCCTACTGATACCCCCAAGGACTTGAAGAGAGATTTAAAAGCTCCTTCACCCATGGTCGAGGATGCGACGTCGCGAACGGGAAAATGGAGTCAGAAATTGGCTGCCATTAACCAAAACATGGAAGCGAAAAAATCAGAGTTGTCGGGGCTCGCTCCTGAGTCTACTCGAGAGCAATCATCGCCCCTAAAGACGGCAGAAAATTCGATGAACCTATCACAAGTCTTCCAAGAACTATCCGATGGTAAGATCACCCCACGAAAAGCGGCGCTTGAGGATGTCAAGGAGGGTAGTGGCGAAAACCTGCACGACAGCGACGATAAAAGTACAGCGTCACGTCATCGATCTCGAAAATCTCACAAAAGCAAAAACAGGGTGAAAGAAGACTTGGATGTCAGTGACGACAAGAGTTCAGTTTCGCGCCGAAAGTCCCGTGGTCGAAGCAAGGATGATGAAGGCAATGCATCCGTAGTTTCATCTCGCTCTAGAAGTGTACGCCGTTCGCCCCAAAATACTCAAAACCTACCACCGAAAAGAAAGAAGTCGTTTCAAGATGACGAGATTGACGTACAAGAGGGCACGAGCGTCGATGTTGGCTCTAGTATGAAAGATGAATCGGACTTGAGTTCTTCGTCCAAGTCGACACGTCGAGGGCGAAGTGATCTTGGTGAAAGTTCATTAGGTGAAAGCAGCCGTAAAAGCCGATCTAGTCGGCGCGGAGGTGACTTGTCAGCTTCCACTCGAACTCCGTCGAGGTCAGCTTCTATTCGCCGACGACGTGCAGCAGCAACCCTTCCGCGACCAGACAAAGATACTATGGGTGGGTCAATGCGCGACACCAGTGTAAGAAGGACGGCTTCCATGAAAGATTCTAGTATGAGGGCGCAATCCATGAAAGACACAAACTCTCGTCGAAGAACTGGCCGAGATAGAGATAAAAACGCTAGTTTCCGAGATGGAAACAGGAGGAGAAGGTCGATTTCGACCCGTCATACCAGTAGACGGATTGATGCCGATGATCTGCCGCAAGTCAGTAACGCTGATGAATTCTTGAATGCACTGGACGTCAGTGACATCAAAATTGTGGGCGAAGATGAAGATAAAAATGATGCTACAATGGATGACAGCAGAACGAGCATTTACGACAAAAAGGAAAAGCGCCCTTCTGCCGTTGGCGGAATTAATAAATCTCTTGCGGGACTGTCACAGCTCGAGGATGCTTGCGGTGATAGCAGCAAAGCAATCGAGGAGGATGGTGGCAATTCTATTGCCGACACGGTCCAATCTGGTACCACGAAGAAGTCCCGAATGAGCATATTTGCAAAGAGTGTTGGCCGAGCAATTACTGGCAAGAAAAGCAATAAGCACAAGACTGCTGCTGAAATGGCAACCGCAAATGGCGCAGACAACCACTTCGAAGATGGCGACGGGGGCGTACTTCCGGTTGACAGTGAAATGGCAGCCTTGGCGGCAGAATTTGACGCTGAGGAAAAACATTTTGAAAAGGCAAGATCATTTGAGACTGACACCTCTGAAGAATCAGCCGCGACAGCACATGACGGGGACCATTCCAAGTCTAAGAAGAGTAAGGGCGGCATGTTAAAAGCCATTAAGAAACTTGGAAAGAAGAAGAAAAAGGACAAGAAAAAAGAGAAAAAGAAGGACAAGAAAGAAGGAAAACTTATCTCGGATTCGGAATCGGAGGACGAGTTAGAAGAATCGGAAATGAATGTTAGCGGCTTGGATCGATCTGGCGATTCTAGTAACGGTCAACGCGAAGAAGATCAGTCTAAAAGTTTTGTACAGATTAATTTTAGAGACGAGAACTCCTCTGTCGCGTCCGCAGGCGGGGAAGACGGTAGCAACGGAGCAGTAAACAGCACCCCCACAAAGGCCCGCCAAAGGAGAGCGTCGGCCGTCAATATGCGGCGACAGCGAGCTGAGAGGCAACGCACCCAGTCGCTTCATTCTGCGCTCATTGTTAATGGGAGCATTCCTGTAGGCGGTGGTGATTCAATGCAAGGTTCAATGGACGCTAGCTGCACCAGGCTCCGAGCACGACGGGCCCAGTCACTCCGAGGTCGCGTCCAGCGATTTAAAGTTGACGACGACAAGAGAGGTGCTAATGTAAAGTCGTCAAAGTCTTTGAAAGACAGCAGCGATCGGAGTCCCATGGCGAAATCCGAAGGGACTAAAAGGGTTCGCCGTCATAAGAGTATGGCTGCTGCTGCTGCTGCAGATATTGACGGAAACGATACACCAGCATTTGACTGGCAGGCGTACAGTGTAGCCAATTCGAAAACTACTTCAAAGAGAACGCTTGATAGGAGAAAGTCAAGCAAAGCAAAGGAACTCGAAAGTCGTATGAGTGGAGGTTTGTCCAAGCTCATCTATGCTCAGCAAAATCAGGATGTGTAGAAGTAAAGTCGGCAATCTTAAATAATGTTTATAGTTGTTGAGATGTAAAGTATAAGACTGCCTTTCGAGGTTACCTTTAGGAAACCTATATGCATGATAATTATTTCAATTTTGAAATGAAAGCATTGGTCTACGTCTTGGAAGCTTCCCTTCATATTATATATTGTCATCAGATTATACTTGTCCTCTCAGCGCAGAAGTTTTAGCCCAAGCACCTCCTAGCCCAACAACATCACTTTCCAGGGAGGCCCATACATCATCCCCCAGTGCGTTGATGTAAGCAGAAATATCAGCTTCAGAGGGAGCATCCGGGTAACTTGAAAAGGTACAAAGGACAGTGTAGACTGATGTATATTCGTTTGATGCAGCATCAAACATGAAGTTCTCAACTTCAACCTCAGCACTCGAAAAGGTAGTTGAGAAGTCTGCCAACTTGTTATTGAAGAAAGTTTCAATAAGGGATTGGAGAGACTATTGGGGGGGGGGTTAAGGAAAATGAGCCAAAGGAGTTGTAATCAAGGAATGCTACCATAGGTTGATATGCTGTAGCAACGTACCTCAACATCACTTCCTTCAATATCTTTTAATTTTGTTTCGGGTAAGTTCAGTTCAAACCGAGCATTGCTGACGATAACAACACTGTTTACGGGCGCAGCACTGCTTGTTGAGATGACATCACCGTTCAGAGTTGTTGCCGCTGGATCATTGACAGCTGAAGTTAGAGAGGTATCAGGAGTGTTGGAAGGGCTGCTGGAAGGGATGCTTGAAGGCTGGGCTGAGGGTCGGGCCGAGGGCTCGCGCGAAATATCACCCGAGGGCGAAGCCGAGGGCGACACTGTGTAACAATTAGTTAATGATAGCGATTGAGGAACGGGTCCCTGAGCATGGATCTACCGATCACAAGAAGACAAACACAAAACATGGAATTCTTACTTGAAGGCGCAGGAGATCGCGTTGGCGATTGGGAGGGTCTGAAAGTAGAAGTTGGTCTAGGACTGATAGTCGGTGTCGTAGAATCGATGGTAACTGCAACCGATCCAGCACTATGAAAAATAACGACGGATGAGGTTAATTCTCTGCGTTATGAAAGTCCAACCTTGACCATCCGTTAAACAAAACAAAAACACACACTTACTTGATGTCTGTGGCAAAACTATCCAGATATACTTGCCGGTCCCACGTCAAGAGAGAGTTACGAACCTGCTGTTCCGATGGTGGGTCAAAGTCGATGTAAAAGGGCGCAGGGGTGGGGAAACGGGTGGGAGAAAGAGTGCCTTGCTGAGGACTGGGAGGAGCTGTCGCAGGGGCGGGATCATTGAACCTGGGATTTTCAATTACTTCTGTAAAGTAGGTAGTACAGTCCAAAACGAGAGTGTAGGAGTTTTCCGTGATGACATTGTCTAGGAGCTGGCAATCGACACCATTGTACGTTTGACTCCAGGGTGACGAAGAGATCACTCGATTAAAGAAAATGTCGCTCTTTCGAACTAATTCAAAGAGATCTGTTGTCAAGGGAGCATCTGTTTCACCTTGTTCGGGCCCAAACTGAAGACGAATGTCGTATGTGTATCTCTTTCCAAACAAGAAGCACAAACAATTTCTTTTGTTTGCCAGAAAATTAAAATCAGTAATAGAGCAGTCCGGGTTGAATCGACAATCAAAGTAGTCTTCGGAAACATCACAATTGGGTCCGTCGCCGGTTCCTTCCCCCAGGTATCCGCCACTAGGGGTACACTGTGAATCCGGTTCAAATTGGAGTTGGCGCCGTTTTCCGCCACTGACTAGGAGCCTGCTCATTGCGTCCTCTTCAGGCGTAATTGCGCCTCTGAGCTGAGGTGAGCCATCGTGCGTTGCTCCAAATTCGGCTTGACAAATGCCGGCTAAACAGGCAAGAAAAGCCAGAAGAAGGGATGTCTTTCTGATCATGGCAGCTTTTGTTTTGAATGAGCTGCAATTTTTTGGAAAAGTGGCTTTTATTCCTCTAAGGACAGACCTTATCATACAGTAGTGATCAAGCGAACCCTTTTATTCTCACTTGCTTCCTGTTGAACTTTATTGAGCGAGAATATTTGACAGGTTATCGGTCATTCTAACTAAATTAGGTGCTTGTCGACGAAAAGTGCCAAAAAAATTAGAAATTTTCCACATTGGAGCGAGAGAAGGTATTTTGAAAGGAAAAATTGTATTAATATCTAAAATTTTAGTTTGGTACGCGATTCAATGTCGCAAAATCGACAAGAAGAAAGCCACCTGGGCGTGCTCATTTCTTTTTGAGATGAAAAAATTGTTTCCAAAAATCATGTGGACAAGAGGAATAATTGTGCACACCCAGTGATCCCCTATTCGCTGGTATCGTTCGTTGGCCACATCTTCCTTTCTATTTCACGAAAGGCCCATTGTCGTTGTCGTTTTCTGATGCTTTCTTTGTTGAGGTACTGGCATCACGGCATCACGGCACCACAACTACTGCCACCAAGTTGTAAATACTAGATTGGGCGACTCGGCGAAAGATCTTCGTTGCGCAGCTTTTTTAACGCCGTAGCATGCTGGTCATTGTTATAGTAGCTGCAAAGCAGATATCAATTTGCAGTAATCGCACGGGGATTATGAGAGTAGCAACCGGAGAGTTCCATCGGTCACTGCGAAGCGCATTTCCTTATTATCGTTCATAAATGCTTTAATAAAATAGACTTTTATTGACTTTATTCTCGTGCTAACCATGGTTGGAGGAGAACAGTTGAGTTCCGGAATTGGTCCAATGGCCAGATTCGACCTCTTCCTTTGTCCATAATGCTCCTATTGGAAAAGCTTCTTCTAGAATTCTGATGAAAGTACATCTCCGCCGACGTGTACAATTTCCAAATCCCAACTTACATCCACTGCTTGAACAACCAGTCTACCACTGTTTTTTGAATATCGAACCTCTAGGCGAACCACGTGTTGTAGAAACCAGGCATCCTACCGCATGGTTTTGGTTAGGTTCAGCTTTCGGGGTTGTCATCAAAATGCAGCGGGGACTACTGATGTACAAACAACATCAAAGAGGGATCATTTTACTTTTACCCGCCAGCGCCAAAGACTTACTCCTATACATTATTCCAGAATGCCTTGCTCAAAATTCCTCTGCCATTCTATCAGCTGCTCGGTCGTATGTCGTATCATACCACTCACTACTCACTATAATATATAAAAATGAACAAATACCTCTAACATGCAATCCTATTCCAAACCACCCCTCTTGCATTCACCTTGGGACAGCAGTGTCATTGTTTATTTACAATTTCATGACTGACTAATGCATCATGATCATCTCCAGAATTCAAGCTTAGACTTGAATTCAAGAAGCAAAAATTCAACTCAAGATGCAACCAAAATAAGATTATGAGCAGCGCTGTTTTAGAGAAGCCTATTGCAGAATGCCTTCATTTCCGCATCGGAAATCTCTACTAGTAACAGGGTACAGTACCTTTTACGCTCGACCGAGCAACGGCATGGTTGCGGCAAGAGCAAGCAATTAATGATTAATTTAATCTGAATCTTGCTCAGTAATTAATAGTCGTATGGTAGCTGATAATTTACCATGGTACGTACAGTACCAGTAGTATACATGAACGAGAATCGGAGAATCTCGAGCGTCTTTTTCTATAAAGGAATTCGAATGGTCGGTCACACTGATTAGAACTGCACAGCAGTAACGTAGTAGTGGTACTAGCCAGAAAACATCCAAAGATAGCGTCTCTATGAACTGAACAGTACCGTAGTGGTAGCAAGAAAACATCCAAAGATAGCGTCTTGTCGTGATCTCTCGGATGGACGTATCGTTGTACCGATACTGGTACGTATGACACTCACCAAACTAATGAATTTTGTGAAGACTTAACAGTCATCAAATAAGCATTTTTAGATAGATAATTCTTTACAATCCTGCAGCTGTAAGCAATAGTGGCGCAGTTTGCGCATTGCCAGTGCTCGAACCATATTGGACCTTTTTTCTTTGTGTGTGCGGTGGAAATAAACACGCACACGGTTTTGTTCCCTGACCATCACGACGGACGCTTCCTGATGAGACCTAGCTACAGTAGCTACTGTGCTTTGAAATTTGGCCAGCGTGAGATGTGTATCAGCTACACTTGCTTATATTTCGACGAGGTCCAAGAAGTAAGTAGGCCCTTTAGGTACCACGGATAGACCGCTATCTATTTCGGCCATCAGGCAAGGACTGATACCGCGGTGCTTGATATTATGTCCACGTCTTCTTCAGGCTTGTTTTTGTATAATAATACATCCTGGAAATTCTAAGTGTTTCAAACATACTGTGACAAAAGCAAGTGGTGTAAGGATTAGCAAGACAGTCAGTGTAGATAGGTAGATTGGTAGCTACACTCGGATGCACTTGTAGGTGATGCTATAGTCATCTTTTCTATATTATTATGTGTATGTAAAGAAATCTAAACAAACCCGTACATGTTTGAACACGACAGGAGAAAGAAAGAACATCTCATGGCCAGACAAGATGCCTTCATTTCCGAGCGCACATCGAATCGGTTATCCATGTATCGGGAAGAAATCTAATCACTGATTTGATTTGGTTTGTCATTTGATGTTTGACATGTGCTTGAATCCGTTTACCACACAGATGTTTGGTCATCGGCAAGGTACTTCTTGTTGATGGATGTGAGGCAGGTACATTTTTCATTCCCGACGTTGATTTGAACAAGCAAGAAAGGTGGAACCAGCACCTTCTTTCCGTTCCAACCACCGAACTCGTGAAAAAAGAGAACCTCCAACCCCACATTTCCAATAACGGCCGACGACGATATGTGTGTGCGTGTGCTAATCCAAATTCAATGTGACCGCTGATACATCTCCACCTCGTCCATTGTCCATTCCATATTCCATCGTTCTACTCTCACTATCGGACAATCTTCTCGGTACATTTTCTTGGTCGTGTAAATGTGTCATTCTTTGGCGTCGGCAAACAGTACCAGCAACAGCATGTGCGTCAATCAGAATTAACTCGGGCACCACCCCAAGTTGGTACTGACCGACAGCTGGACTATTTGAGACCGAACAACAACCAAAGATCCTACTCGACACGACACGTGACCAATGAAAAGGACGACCGCAGCTGACAGTCAAGATATCCACAACAAGATTCAGTCAAGCAGAAAGAGAAAGAGAGAGCGTAACGGACGAATCATTCGTCGATCCAAGATGCACACACGACCATCCAATGAACACCAAAACCATTTCCATCCACCCATTCATCCAACAGAGAGAACATAGCAAGTAGATATCAGACGATAGGACGCGAGAGTCCACCGTCCTTCAACCGTAACAAAGTATCGCTCATCTCACATCGACATTGGATGGTATTTCAAGTCGCAAAACCACCACCACAACACACTACATACAAAACCACACTATCAAAAATCAAAAGAGCCGGGAATGGAACTAACCAGGACAGTAGCAGACTTTCGTCGTTAGCTGTCTGGTCGGTTAGCTACTGGCAGCTGGATGAGTGGGTTGTGATTGTTGTTTCTGTGATTGTTGTTGTTGTTGTTGTTGTTGTTGTTGTTGTTGTTGTTGTTGTTGTTGTTGTTGTTGTTGTTGTTGTTGTCGTTGTGCCGCCTGAAACATATGGAGGATATACAGATAATTTTACCATTGCCACCGACCGCCGACCGCCACTGGCGGGCTTCGGAGTGGATTTGGAAAAAATTATGAGTAAGAAGGAAGCAGCCTCTAGCCTGCACACAAGATACAAAAAGTCAAACTCGACATTTCATTCGCGCTTCGACAAAAACTAGGTGGAGACGCATGTCGTAGAGTAGTCCCTGTATTTAACGTACTCTCGAAAGCAGGAGAATTTGAATCTAAATCATACCGAGCCAGCCAATCACGAGAGGTGCACAATTTATAGAATGCTTTTTGAAATGACCCGAATTTTTTCTACGCGAACCAAAAAGAAAACAGCCAAAGCAGTAAACCAGTGAGAAAAGCGACTTTCGCCTCCTACCACTCAGTGGTACCTGGTACCAGGTAGAGTAGTAAATTCGAGCGGCACGTACCGAAAATAAACCAGTCTCCACATTTTGCTTGTTACCTGCACATTCTATTATTTACGCAGCATACTTGAACATTTTATTATTGTAGAACCTGGATCTTGCACTTGTCAAGTAGTTTAAATATGCCGCGGTGCTGGCTGCATGAATAATAATAAGAATACCTCCGTTGGTACGTTATCAGATCCCGCAACAGCGTGCCAAACTTGGCTTTTTTGTAACATGCAGGGATTTCCAGTGGCAAAATAATGCACCTACTACTGTGAGAAATTCCTCAACTAGTGATGATGGTGAGTAGTTAACACAAAAAATAGAAGTAACTTGAGAAGTTGCCTGCAGCACAGCATGGAACCAGAAGTTTTGCCGACAAGGGAGAAACGCTGGGACCAGCATCTACTGCTACGAAAAGTAGCTACTACTACTACTGTAGCTAGCTAGTAGTAGTAGGAGGAGGAGCTCTCTACTCCGAGTCTTATTTGGTTCATTTTAGACCTAAACCCTAAAGTCAGAATTTCTAGATCCCGCCAATGACGTCGCCTACATTTGTCATACGTGTGTGAAGTGATCTTTCTTGGAAAATCCTAAATCACCCCCCCTCCCCCGTTTATTTATTTTATTATTATTAGACCTAGTTTGTTTGTCATTATTTTTGTCAAATCCAAAATTCCGAGAACATCGTCAACAACAATTAACCATCACCATGAGACTCTCGCCTGCTATATTGGCACCCCTTACCATGCCTGCCTTCGACCGGTCACAGGTTACTCCTGGTATTCTACATATTGGTGTGGGGAATTTCCATAAGGCTCATCAAGCCTATTACATCGACGAAGTCATGAATGCTGATCCTACCAACCCCGAAGTTCTCAAGTGGGGAATTGTAGGAGCTAGTTTGTTTAGCGCCAAAAAACGTGCTGAATTGGAACCCCAGGGATGGCTTCAAACGCTTGTAGCTAGGGATGATTTGACCACCAAGGCCCAAGTCCTCGGCAGTATGATTGACTTTTTGCCCTACGACGACGAACGCCAAGTTTTGACCGATGCTCTGATAGATCCGGAGATCAAAATTTGTTCTCTCACGGTCACCGAAGGTGGATATTTTCTGAAAGATGGAAAGTTTGATGCCTTGGACTCTCAAATTCAATATGATGTCGAGCATTTCGATATCCAACCCCGTTCCACGTTTGGTGTCATAACGAAGGCCTTGAAAGAGCGCCGTGAACAGGGAACGAAGCCCTTTACGGTTATGTGCTGTGACAATGTTCCGCACAATGGTGATGTAACTCGCAGTGTTGTTGTGGGCTTTGCAAATTTGGTCGATACGGACCTAGCTAAATGGATTGACGAGAATGTGGCCTTTCCCAATAGTATGGTGGACCGAATTACTCCTGGGACAACGCAGGAAATGAAAGATTTCGTCAAAGATGCGTATGGTGTTGATGATATTATGCCAATCTTCTGCGAGCCATTCACCGAATGGGTTCTAGAAGACAAGTTTTGCAATGGACGTCCGCCTCTCGAAAAGGTAGATGGTGTCACCTTCGTGGATGATGTTGGTCCCTACGAAAATATGAAAATCCGCATTTTGAATGGTGGCCATGCATCTCTCTGCTACCCTAGCGCATTGCTGGGACTTGATTATGTTCATGATGCCATGAAACATCCTGTGATTGCCCCTTTCTTGGACACGCTGGAAAAAACTGAAATCATTCCAACTGTTCCTCCGGTGAAAGATCGTGATTTGCAAGAATACTGGGGTATTATTGGAAAACGTTTTGCTAACCCTACCATTATGGATACTATTCCTCGTAATTGTTACGATGGAGCCAGCCGTCAACCCAAGTTTATAGTCCCTGTTGTGGCTGACAACTTAAAAATGGGAAATTCCGTCTCAGGACTGGCCTTGGTCTCCGCCATGTGGTGCCGTTACTGTCAAGGAAAACGCGAAGATGGATCTAGTATTGAACCAAACGATCCTCAATGGGATCGTCTCCACGCCTTGGCTAAGAAATCAGTGAAGGACCCCGCTTTGTGGTTGGGCATGGAGGATGTGTATGGAAAGACTGGAAAAGACCCAATGTTCTTAGAATCCTTTTCTAGTTGGGTTCATCATATTGATAAACAGGGAGTTTCATCAGCTATGCAGCATTATATTCAAACCCAGTCCCATCCCAAAGGGGCCCAAGAGTTGGTAGAGAGTTAGGTATTCTTTTGAAAAGTGACAATTTCAACGAGGCTTATAGCGAAAGATCTGCCAGTAATTCTACACTGCAATTCTTAATCAGACTAGACTTCGTGGCGTGCTTGTTGGCAGAATAATTTACAGAGGAGACAATTGTACAATCAATAATACGTGAAGCAGACTCCACGTTTCCGGAGGCTTCAAGAAGGGGCGTGAGATGCTGGGACTATTCTGGAATACCGGATTAACTAGTTACTCAATAGTTCTCTTCAGACCGTAGGGTACGCTCACAACCACCCACTCCCTGGTTGTGTCACAACTTCCAACATGATAAAACAAGAGTCATCCAGTCATCCATATGTTATCGGAGAAGCGCAGTTACAGACATTCACACTACTCGCACTTGGCAAGTTGAGTTAGTTTATTAGCAAGGTTATGTAAAAGACTAGTTTAGTGCAGTATCATGTATCATGAGTTAGTACAATGCAGACAGCTATGTATACATATGTAGTGACATCGACCTGCTGCCCTGTCGCAATGGCGGTGGGACCTGGATTCACCTTGTTCCTTGCCCCAAGTCGTCCTCCCACTCCCTGCATTCATTATTTAGTTGCAACTGCGCACCTTTTTTTAGTTCAGGACACACTCGTGGTGCCAGTCTACCTGGTGGTCGCACTTTTACATGCGAGGCTTTTATAGAATGGCCATCATACGCTAGTCAAAAAGGTTTCTAATTTGATAGTAGTATCGTTAAATCTCAGCCGTGGATGTGGTCATGCTAGCCTTCATCGTTACCGGTAAGAGGTGGACTCCATTAATCCTAGTGAAAATGACTGTACCTGGTAGTAGCAATTGTCTTTCAGTGGTCCCAGCCAGAAAAGTTGGCAAGTGTCCCTCTACTCGTCTGGTACAACTAGATTACCATGGTACGTACTAGTAGTAGAAGACTACTAGACGAAATAATAAACAAAGTTGCCATTTCTTATTAAAAAAATAGTTGCCGTATTTACAGAGAAGTCCTCTTTACGAATAAATCCGAGCACGTTGTCGTTTTGAAGCTAGTACCAGGTACTGTACTAGGTACTAGTCTACTAGCTGGTACTGGTAGCTAAGCACTAGTAGTGTTTGGCTAATCGTACTCAATTAGTACTACTGTAAGTACGTAGTGCCGGTTGCTTGCTGATACGATGCATGTTACTACTACTACTAGTAGTAGTAGTTAAGGGGAAGCACTCACCTGCGGTAGATTTTTTTTTGATCGACATTTATTATTATTTGCAATAGCTGTGCGACGTGATAATATTATTACCAACTATTTTGTGCTAAGAAGACATGATAACCTCTTCCAAAGATAAACCGATGCAGGATAATAGTCTGAGCCAGCGAAGGCAAAACCGTCGTCGCAGCTCTGCTACTATTGAAGTAGATCGCAGCTACAACAACATGACTCCCACAAAAATCAGGTCTCTTCGACGACTAGGCAGCCACACATCTTTGAATGTCTTGGCCCAAGCAGGCCAATCGACGCCACTGTCACCATCCATACGACGGCGCATCAGTTCGCATGCGGAAAAAGATGATCGCAAGAGCAGTCGATCCAGACGAAGTGCGTTTGGTAGGTCTGTGTCTTGTCGAGAGCCATCCTCTCGAAGAACTTCACTGGCCGTGCGAGATCCCATCAGTCCAATGGCAAAGTCTTCTTCTGTTTCCACGCGAAAGAAAATTGGAACCTCTAATAAATCTCCTGTGAAACACGAAGAGTCTTCGAGACGCAAAGGTAGGAGTAGGATAGGCCAAGGCGGCATCCCGTCAAGCCCTTCCAAGGAAGCTGTGTTGAAGAGGCGGCCTTCTGAACGCAGAATTAAGAGCGCCTCCAGTCGCAGTAAAAAGTCGGAGTCTTCGGAATCTCCTGCATTCAGGCCGGCTTCTTCGGTAAGACAGAGTGGTAGACGAGCATCCGCCATGACCGGTACTTCCTCCCGCAGGCTTATTAAGAAGAAATTGAGCGATTCTAACGAACAAGAAGTATCACTTCGAAACAATCGCTCGGACGTTAGAGAGGACCAAAAGAGAGCTGCGATGCGCCGATCTAGCAAGCATAGAGAGAACAAAAGGTCTATTTCTAGAGTCTTTGCAGACCTTCCAGCTCTCTCCACGTTACCTGTTACTTCTCCTATCGCATCTGTTGGGAATCTGACAATTATTGATGACAATGCCAGGTCTCTCCTCGTTTCAGAGCCTCGTCGTGGTCGTAACTCGCTTCAAGAGTTATCACAGCGGTCTCCCACCTCTGTTTTAGACATGCCACAGATGGAAGAGGGCTCTGAGGTGGAGTTCCATGAAGGCGAAGACGAAGCATACATGAGACCTTTCTTCGAGGCTCCAGCTGCTGATGAAGTGTCTCCGGGTATATATCCCCCCTTGGCCAAGAAAAGTTCGCGACGTGCCGCCTTGTCTCGCTCCCAGTCTCTCAAAGCATTACATCACGTGGAACATGGAAAGCTTCAGGCAAACGACTCTAGATCGAACTCAATGCGAGATGTACAGAACCCCGGAGAAATTCGATCGCAAGAATCGAACCCTCCATCAAGAACTATAGTTGACGAAGGTGAAATGCTTGTTCAAGCGGCAACCAGCATGGCACAAGTCCTAGATATGCTCCTCAAGACGTGCAGTCCTCCCACGCCGAAGCAAAGGTCGACGGATCTTGCGAGTAAGTACAGCCAGCCTCTCGTAGATGTTTGGACGAGTAGTGTTCCTGCTAGTAGTACTCGACGTGCTACTACGGATAAATACAGTCAGGCACTTGCGGATATTTCATCGAGTGGACCTCCTACTAGTAGCATATCTCGTTGCGTTTCGAGTGGAAAATCCCAGTCTCCTAAAAATGGATCGCTGCGGTCTGGTACACGTGGTTGGCAGAAGGAACGCAACATGGATTCTTTCTGTGTTGGCAAGCCGCGGATCCAATCCAAGTCCTGTACGGCTGCTTCGTCCTCTTCGGATGGAGTTCTGCCGTCAGTAACAGGCCTCTCACGCTGGGCATCTGATATGTAATAGTTGACACATCTAACCTACCTTCTTCGTAAATTGGTATTATTTGCACCAGCTCATCATTAGTTTTAATCTTTCAAGGAGATGTTTCTTCAGCTATTCCTACGACAACCAGACCAATTCTCCCAATAAGTAGTCTACTCTATTACCGTAGCCAACTATTAACTTGTGGTAAAATTACGCATAGTACTAGTAGTTAAAAACAGTCTCTGTGCACAGGGTTAGCACCTCTGCGTGCTACGGTACAGTTACTCCAGACCGACTAAGTGCTGTTGAGCTCTGTACTAGTATATATTACATAGTCGTTAAATAACCCAAAATATTAAAGAATTAATGAATACTCGGAGTAGCAAATAAGAGTACTAACGATCTTACGACACAATGATTCCGTGTGAGCTTATTCTTCTGGTTTAGGCTCGGCTTCTGATCGTCCTGCTTCTTCATCTTCAGGCGCTCCATAAACCGCCATCATAGCACCTGTGATAAACCAAGACACAGTACTGACAATACTCATGTAGGTGCCTTCGCTCATTGAGCAATCATCGTTGTAAAAAGCGCTAAGTTTGAGGACGTTTAGAACAGGATTGTCCGTACAAACATCACTGGTGAGCAGCAACATCGTCAATCCTTGGACGAGCGGCATCAAAACGAGGGTTGCACCGGTAAAACCCTTCCAAACCGATCCACCGAACATGTCGGGCATACAAGGCACAAACCACAAAATAATTGTGATAAAAGTGCCCAAGATGATAGAAATAATAGCAAAGGCCCTGGCCGACTTCCAAGATGCATCCAATTCGATGTCATCCGAGTACGTGAAGCACTGTTGGCCAATGTAGACCGTGGCGGCGTCAACATCGACTGAAACGGTAGTGGTTCTTGGAGCAGAAAATAGTCCGAAATTGTAATCGGGAATGCCATCCACAGAAGATTCGAATCTGACAGCTTTGCACCAGTAGTTGGCCATCACCGATAGAATGAGCGCTTCCGTGGCTAGGAAGGCGGGTAACAAGCTAAAACAGCTGTGAAATGTTTTATCCAAATGGTAGAGAAAAAAGGAACGAAGAAGAAAATAAGAAGAAGATAGTCTTCCGAACAGCCAAACACAAGCAGCTGTGCGTACCATTTACAAGGATCTCTGTCCATGGTGAATTCGGAAGCTATTATTTTTTAATTTCTGCTGGTGTTGCAGCTACTATTTTTGTGGACGATATTCACTTTGTCGGAGAAAGTAATGAAAATCTCTAAAATTTTGAGTTACCATATCATGAAACTTTCAAATAATGACTGGTATTACTCTAGTACACCACTCTTGCATTTCGTCGATTATTATTACGTCTATTAATATTGGTCTATTTGACTACGGTACTACTAGTACTAGTACCAGTAATCATACCACTCGTAGGTTCGCATTCTGCAGAGAACAATTGAACCTAATTACCACAAACCACAAGCGTGCCCGTCGTTAAAGCAGCTCATCACAGGCATCATTAACCGAAATATTATGAAACCAAAGCAAATACTTAAAATTAAAAGCCTTCTTTTTTATTCTCTTTTACGGTGATGGAGTTCCTGTACCTGGTAATGATCCTGTGGTTTTTTATTTAGAAAAAGAAGTTTCAAAATTAGAGTTAACACTTGGGACTGAGCAAAGTCAACTTCAATGGTCCATATCTTTCAATTTTTTTGGGCACCTCTGGTCACATGGTGACAGAAAAAAAACGTCCGGTTTCTATTGCGCCAGTCTCATGTCAAGCCAGCCCTACTAGGTCTACTAAAAATATTGGTAGAGGGCTTATCACTGCTGTGATAGAGCGATCCATGAGAGTGATTGTGGCGGGACCATTAAGACTGCCCTGGTTCTGAGTAACTGGTACTCGGAATAGCTACCTGGTACTACGGTTTGTGCTTAAATTTAGTCGGATTCGTCAAGTGGTGTCATAGTACACTGGTACAAATGCTCTCCCACGTACCTGGTACACCACTGGGTACCATACTATACTACTACTACGTAGTAGTCCCGTGCAAAAGCTACGTACTACTATCTGTACTACCAGTACCACTCGTAGAGGAGTAATCAGGAATCGTTCACTCTGCAGTAGAGTATGACTAGCTATTAGTAGTATCTAGTTTGTAGTACTCGTACCAGGTAGTAGCTAGGTACTGGTATGTCTTTCTAAAAATTCAGCAAGGAACAAGCGGATGACATGCGTTTCTGATGGAGCTTGAAAATTCTGCCGGTCGTTCAAGAACTTTTACATTCAAATATCTAGCTAGTAGAGTAGTAGTCTAGTATTGTCAAAATAATAATATAATTGCCTTCTCGTACCACTACCGTACGGTGGAACACAGTTCTAGTATGTACGTAGTACTTCGATACGTGGTACAATACTCATGATGCATGATGTACCAGTACTAAAGAGTGTAACAGGTACTACGGAACAGGTGGTGCCACCAGTCGACCACCAGCACGTTGTACCAGTACGTTCATCCGTGCCTCCGCTGGGACTGATGATGATGAAAATCGGTTCGGGAACCGCTGTGATGAACTGGTCCGGGAACTACGCTGCTCGAACTATTATTATTATAATTATTTTGCTGAAGGAGTTCGTTAGACCTCCTGGCGGTAAATAAAAAGTAATAATCCGGATGTCGTGGTTTCCTAGCAACTGTTTTTGTTGTTCTACTAGCTAGTAGACTACTACTAGGTCTACTACTCTCTAGACTAAGTAGTGTAGCACACTACCTGGTACCGGTAGTAGTCTATCTGTTATCACCATTCCCGGGATATGGAAAAATCCCGGGGCTGTGTATCCAATTTTCTGGGATATCCATATCCCGGGCTTGTTTGACGATTTAGTGATCACCAATTCAGGGATATTGAAAAA